>ERZ795062.2076-NODE-2076-length-13421-cov-8.976208_pt1 | contig 13421 bp, 9 predicted proteins | sample MGYA00375146_ERZ795062 | MGnify/ENA primary metagenome ERZ795062 (study PRJEB30191, sample SAMN05720281) | activated sludge metagenome | isolation source: Anaerobic digester | place: USA | collected 2015-07-16 ... | reverse complement strand
CATGCGCGGCAGCCTAGCCACCGTCGCCCAGCCGGAGCGGTTCGCCGGAGCGGTTCGCCGGAGCGGTTCGCCGCCGCGGTTCGCCGCCGCGCATCGCCTAGAGTCGACTGCCGTGGCGACCGAGCACTACTTCTCCGCCGATCCCTCCAGCACGCAGGATCGTCGGACCATCACGGTCCGGCTGGCCGATCGGGACCTGCGCGTCGTGACCGCTGGCGGCACCTTCTCCCCCGAGCACCTCGACACCGGCACCCGGGTGCTCCTCGACGAGGTCCCGCCCCCACCCCCGACGGGCGCCCTGCTGGATCTCGGATGCGGGTGGGGTCCTATCGCGCTCACCCTCGGCCTGCTCTCACCCGAGGCGGACGTGTATGCCGTGGATGTCAACGAGCGGGCGCTCGGACTCACCAGAGAGAACGCCGCCGCCTTCGGCCTCGAGCGCGTCCTCGCCTGTCGGCCCGAGGACGTCGATCCGCAGATCCGGTTCGCGACCATTTGGTCCAACCCCCCGATCCGGGTGGGCAAGGCGGTCCTGCACGATCTGCTCGCCACGTGGCTGCCGCGGCTGGAACCTGACGGCACGGCATACCTCGTCGTGGCGAAGAACCTCGGTGCCGACTCGCTCGCCCGCTGGATCGAACACGACCTCGGTATGCCGTGTCGTCGGCTCGCGATCGCGCGTGGCTTCCGGGTGCTGGCCGTCAGTCGGTGAAGATCCCGTCGGCCACCAGGGCCGCCGGTCCGGCAAGCTCGACCGTCTCGTCCGACCCGACGGTCACGGTGAGCCGCCCCCCTGGGACGTCGACGGTCCACAGTGCCGTGTCCTGCGAGGTGCCCTCCCACCAGCGCACCGCCAGCGCCGCCGCGACGGCACCGGTGCCACACGAGCGGGTTTCACCGACGCCCCGCTCGTGCACCCGCATCGCCAGGTGCCCGGGCCCGACAGCGCGGACGAACTCGACATTGGTGCCCTCCGGCGGCACCGGGGCGACGACCGGTGCCGAGCTGAGGTCGAGATCGGCCAGGTCGATCTCGGGCGGCAGCACGACGACGGTATGGGGATTGCCCAGATCGAGCCGCAGGCCCGGTAGATCGGGGATGCCGGCCGCCGAGACCACGGCGGTGAAGCCCTGGGCCGCGGCCTGTGCGGGGTCTTCCAGGCGCCAGGAGCCGAGGTTGACGGCATACCCGGTGGGGGTCGTGCGCACCTGCTTGATGCCGGCCCGGGTGGCGATGGCGAAGTCGGACCTGGTTTCCAGCCCCTCGCGGGCGAGGTAGGCCGCGAAGACCCTCGTGCCATTGCCGCACATCTGGGCCACCGACCCGTCGGCGTTGCGATAGTCCATGAACCAATCGGCCTGGCCGGCAAGGGCCCGGACCTCCGGCTCGGTCGCGTGGGCCGTGCGGACGACGCGGATGACGCCATCGCCACCGATGCCGCTGCGGCGGTCGGCCAGTCGCCGCACGAGGTCGGCCGACAGGTCGCGGGTGCCGTCGAGGTCGGCCACGAGCACGAAGTCGTTCTGGGTGCCGTGACCCTTGGTGAACGGCAGGCCCGGTGCGGTGGTGCTCGTCGTCATAGGGTCATTCTTCCTGCTGTGCTGCCCGCCAGAGCACCAGTGCCTGGTCGAGCAGGTCAGGAGCATCGGCCGGCAGCCAGCCGATCCGGGGGTCGGCACCGAACCAGCTCTGCTGGCGGCGAGCGAACTTCCTGGTGAGTGTGGCCGTCTGGGCGATCGCCTCGGCGCGACTGAGGTCGCCGGCGAGACAGGCGATCGCTTGGGCGTAACCGATCGCCGTCCGAGCGGTGCGCCCGTCGGCGAGCCCTTGAGTGAGCAAGTGCCCGACCTCGTCGAGCAGGCCGCGGTCGAACATCGCGGCACTGCGGCCATCGATCCGTGCATCCAGAGCGGGACGGTCCAGCGCCAACCCGATGACCGTGGTCGGCCACACCGACCGGCGCTGCGGCAGCGTGGCGCTGAACGGCTTGCCGGTGAGCTCGATGACTTCGAGCGCTCTGACGATGCGCCTCCCGTTGCGCGGCTCGATGCGGGCTGCCGCGATCGGATCACGTTGCCCGAGAACGGCATACAGGGCTTCCACGCCCTCTGAGGCGAGCCGGTCCTCCCACCGGGAGCGCACGGTGGGGTCGGTCGGGGGAATGTCGAGGTGGTCCAGGGCCGCGCGCACGTAGAGCCCGGACCCGCCGACAAGGATCGGCACCCGGTGGCGGTCGAGGATCGCGGTGAGGTCGCGCCGGGCGGCTGCCTGGTATGCCGCGACGCTGGCTTCCTCGGTGACCTCCAGCACGTCGAGTTGGTGATGGGGTATGCCGTGGCGCTGATCCACCGGGAGCTTGGCGGTGCCGACATCCATCCCCCGGTACAGCTGCATGGCGTCGGCGTTGACGATCTCACCGTCCAGCGCCTGAGCCAAGGCGATGGCGAGGTCGGACTTGCCGGTCGCGGTCGGGCCGACCACGGTCAGGATTCGCCCTCCGGCACCGTCGCGGCGGGGCGCGGAGTCGGTCACGACTCGGGGTGGCGATGTCCTGGGTCGCCGTGATCCTGCCCGCAATCGCACTCGCCTTCGCTGGAGTCGTGGCCGAAGGGATCGGGGTCGACCCCGGGCAGCCAGGTCAGCCCGGCGACGCCCCAGCCGTTGGCTTTGGCGAGCTTGCGGGCCTTGCGGTGGTAGCGGTCTTCGAGTCGGTCGACGTAGAGGCGACCGTTGAGGTGATCGAACTCGTGCTGCATGCAGCGGGCGAACCACCCGGTCGCGTCGAACTCCAGCGATTGGCCGGTGGCGTCGAAACCGGAGACGTGGACGAACTCAGCGCGCTTGAGCGGGAAGTGCTCACCGGGGAAGGACAGGCAGCCTTCCGACTCGGAGTCCTTGTCGGCCCGGCCCTCCGGAATTCGGGACACGGTGAGGATCGGGTTGACGACCACTCCCCGCGGAGCCACGCCGTCCTCGTTGGCCATGTCGTAGACGTAGACCCGCAGCCCCACACCGATCTGGGGCGCGGCCAGCCCGACCCCGTGAGCGGCGTCCATTGTGTCGAACATGTCCTGGACGAGAGTCGCCAACTCGGCATCGAAGCGCTCCACCCGGGCTGCGACGCGGTGGAGCACCGGGTCTCCGGTGATGACGACAGGGCGGACACTCATGCGGAGAAGTCAAGCACGATCAGGCACAGCTCCCGGCCCCGGACAGTGACCCGGGTGCAGCGCCGCGACCTGCGGCCTCGCGGCCTACGGGTCGGCCGATGGACGGCATACCGAGGGAGACGGCGGGTTTGGCGGCCGACCCCGACTCCTGCAGCGCCGACCACGCCGCGCCGCCCGGCGTGCGCCGGACCGCGAAGGTGCCACCAGCGCGGACCGAGTCGGCCACGAGGTGGTGCGGAGCGCCGTAGGTGACGCCCACAGTCACGAGGTCTCCGGGGCGGGGGCGGTCGGCGTCCGGAAGGTCGGCCGGCAGCGCGAAGTGCACGAGTCGGTTGTCGCGGGCACGTCCGGACAAGCGGCTGGTCTGGGCATCCTTGCGGCCCTCGAAGGGGGCTACGAGGACCTCGACCTCGCGACCCTCCCACGCTCGGTGGCCGGCCCAGGAGATCTCCTCCTGGAGGGCGATGAGCCGGTCGAAACGCTCCTGGACGACCGCCTTGGGGATCTGGTCGGGCATCGTCGCGGCGGGAGTGCCGGGCCGGATGGAGTACTGGAAGGTGAACGCGCTGGAGAACCGCGCTGCAGCGACGACATCGAGCGTGGCCTGGAAGTCCGCCTCGGTTTCGCCCGGGAAGCCCACGATGAGATCGGTCGTGATCGCGGCGTCCGGGATGAGTGAGCGGACCTCGTCGAGGATCCGCAGGAATCGGTCGCTGCGGTAGGACCGGCGCATCGCCTTGAGGACGGCGTCCGATCCGGACTGCAGCGGCATGTGCAGGCTGGGCATGACGTTCGGCGTCTGCGCCATCGCCTCGATGACATCGGTGGTGAACGCGGCGGGGTGGGGACTGGTGAACCGCACCCGCTCGAGCCCTTCGACCTCGCCGCAGGCTCGCAGCAGCTTGCCGAAGGCCAGCCGGTCGCCGAACTCCACGCCGTAGGTATTGACGTTCTGTCCGAGCAGCGTGATCTCGATGACTCCTTGCGCAACCAAGGCCCGCACCTCGGCGAGGATCTCCTCCGGTCGCCGGTCCTGTTCCTTGCCACGCAGACTCGGGACGATGCAGAAGGTGCAGGTGTTGTTGCACCCCACCGAGATGGAAACCCAGCCGCTGTATGCCGAGTCGCGCCGGGTCGGCAGGGTAGAGGGGAAGACCTCAAGGCTCTCGAGAATCTCGACCTGAGCCTTGCGGTTGTGGCGGGCCCGGTCCAGCAGGGCGGGTAATGACCCGATGTTGTGGGTGCCGAAGACGACATCGACCCAGGGCGCCTTGCGGACGATGGTGTCGCGGTCCTTCTGGGCCATGCACCCGCCGACGGCGATCTGCAGGTCCGGGTTCGCGAGCTTGGCCGGACGGAGTTGGCCGAGGTTGCCGTAGAGCTTGTTGTCAGCGTTCTCGCGAACCGCACAGGTGTTGAAGACGACGACGTCGGCGACCTCGGGTCGCTGTGTCTCGGGCAGGGTCGCCAGGTCGACGTAGCCGGCCGTCTCCAGCAGACCGGCCAACCGCTCTGAGTCGTGGACGTTCATCTGACAGCCGTGCGTGCGCACGTCATAAGTGCGCGGCGCACCGGGCTGGGTGTCACTGCCGGGTGCGGCGGGCGCAGCGTGAGGGATGGGTGTCGTCGTCATGGCATCGACAAGGGTACGGGTCGAACATGGCGAAGCCGCCGCCGGAATCCCGGCGACGGCTCCCCTACTTCGGTCCGCAGCGACAGGTCAGCGGCCGAAGAGCTTCTTCATCAGGCCGCCCGGCTCGGCCGGCGGGCAGGAGCACTGGTCGGCCTTGGGCACTCCGGCCATGACCTGCTGCACGTGCTGGCCACAACCGGACCAGGTCACCTTGCCGCACCGGCGGCACTTCACTCGGCTACACATCGGGCTCTCCTGCGATCGAGGGGGCTCGGCAGGACGCCGAACCGAACTGTCGCAGATAATACCCCCACGGGTATCGGTTCGGTCAATCTCGCTGGTGCTCGGGTGCGTTCTCGATGACATCGCGGACCACGGCATACACCGTCCCTGACCCATAGCCCTTACGGGTCAGCATGGCCGCAAGCCGACGCGCCTGGACCTGGGGATCCAGCCCGGTCATCGTGGCGAGCTTGCGCGTAGCCAGTGCTTCGGCGCGGGCCCGATCGGTCTGCGGATCGAGACCGCCGACGGCCGTGTGGGCCACCTCGGGGTCGACACCCTTCTCCCGCAACTCGACGAGCAACGCGGCTCCAGCTAGGCCCTTGGTGCGCCGTCGGGACTGCACGAGTTGGTCGGCGAACGCCACGTCATCGACCAACCCGACGTCCTGCAGCCGATCGAGGACGTCGGCGGCGACCTGCGGCGCACAACCTCGCTGGGCGAGCTTGCGCTCCAGTTGCGCACGCGAGCGCGGCCCCATGCTCAGTTGCCGCAACACGATGGCCCGCGCGACCGTCGCCGGGTCGGGGTCCGACCCGGTCGGTTGGCGCGGAGGTGGCGACGATGGCGAAGTTCGAGACGCGGGCGAAGCTCGCCCCGCTAATGGCCGATCCTCCCGAGGAGAGCTCCCGGTGGCCGCCGCCAGCGCCTGACGGGCGGCGGCCAACCGGTCGGGATCAGCAGTCATGCCGGTCCGCCCGCTCAGAAGTCGACCGGCACGTCGGCGATGGCGGGCTTGTCGACCCGGGGCCCGACGCCGAGCTTCTCCTTGATCTTCTTCTCGAGCTCGTCGGCGAGGTCGGGGTTGTCCCGCAGGAAGGAGCGGGCGTTTTCCTTGCCCTGGCCGAGTTGGTCGCCGTCATAGGTGTACCAAGCGCCGGCCTTGCGAACGAACCCGTGCTCGACACCCATGTCGATGAGCCCACCCTCGCGGGAGATGCCGTGGCCGTAGATGATGTCGAACTCGGCCTGCTTGAACGGCGGGCTCACCTTGTTCTTGACGACCTTGACCCGGGTGCGGTTGCCCACAGCCTCGGACCCGTCCTTGAGGGTCTCGATGCGCCGGACGTCGAGCCGGACCGAGGCATAGAACTTCAGCGCCTTGCCACCGGTGGTCGTCTCCGGGCTGCCGAACATCACGCCGATCTTCTCGCGCAACTGGTTGATGAAGATCGCGGTGGTGCCTGTCGAGTTGAGAGCACCGGTGATCTTGCGCAACGCCTGGGACATCAGCCGCGCCTGCAGACCCACGTGGCTGTCACCCATCTCGCCCTCGATCTCGGCGCGCGGCACGAGGGCCGCGACCGAGTCGATGACGATGATGTCGATCGCGCCGGATCGGATGAGCATGTCGGCGATCTCCAACGCCTGCTCGCCGGTGTCGGGCTGGCTGACCAGCAGCGAGTCGGTGTCGACACCGAGCTTCTTGGCGTAGTCGGGGTCGAGGGCGTGCTCGGCGTCGATGAACGCCGCGATACCGCCGGCCCGCTGCGCACTGGCGACCGCGTGCAGCGCCACCGTGGTCTTGCCACTGCTCTCCGGGCCATAGATCTCGACGACCCGTCCGCGCGGCAGCCCGCCGATCCCGAGTGCCACATCGAGCGCGATCGACCCCGTGGGGATGACCTCGATCGGCGGACGCACGTCGTCGCCCAGTCGCATCACCGCACCCTTGCCGTGGTGCTTCTCGATCTGTCCCATGACCTGCGCAAGAGCCTTGTCGCGGTCCTGTGTGATTGCCATGCTCCACCGTCTTCCTGTCCGAGAATCTGCCGTCCATAGGCGACCCGCGCGATCGGCCTGAGCGCACTCCCCCGGGCGAACCCGCTGCGGTGAAGCACGACCGATGTTGTCGAGTCGGACGCTAGGCGTCCCCACCGACACCCCTGGCACCACGGCATACCGGCTGTGGATGGTGGGACTTGGCGGGAGACGCTGTGGACAAAGGTCTCACGTACAGACGTTCGAAGCTAGCGCGACACGCCGACGCGCGCGCTGAGGTGAACTCCAACCCGCGACCAGTGTCCACATGACGCTCATCGCGCGTTCACCTGACGCAACTCACATGTCACTCCCGGGAAGACCTGAATAGGATGCCAGCAGCGCCACTCCCCACCCTGACGGAGGTCACCTGATGTCCCGCACGGCCAAGCTTGAACTCGACGGCAAGGTCTACGAACTGCCAGTCGTGGAAGGCACGGAGCACGAGCTCGCGATCGACATCAGCAGCCTGCGGTCACAGACCGGCTACATCACGCTCGACGACGGCTATGGCAACACCGGCTCGTGCAAGTCAGCCATCACCTACATCGACGGCGACGCCGGCATCCTGCGCTACCGCGGTATCCCCATCGAGGAGATCGCCGGCCAGTCCTCCTTCGTCGAGACCGCATGGCTGGTCATCTTCGGCCGGCTCCCCACGATCGAAGACCGCGAGCGCTTCTCGCAGTTGCTCACCGACAACAGCCGCCTCGACGAGAGCATGCTCAAGCAGTTCGCCGGCTTCCCGCCCAATGGCCACCCGATGGCCATCCTCTCGGCGATGATCAACACCCTCTCGACGCACGAGCGCTACGAGGCCACCACCGAGGCTCAGGTCGAGGCCCTCGCCGCGACCCTCATCTCCAAGGTCCGCACCATCGCGGCGGCCTCCTACAAGGCCAGCGTGGGCGAGCCGATCGTCTACCCGCGCTACGACCTCAAGTACGTCGAGAACTTCCTGCACATGATGTTCTCCGTCCCCTACCGCGAGTACGAGCCGACCCCCGAGGTCACCCGCGCGCTCAACCTCTTCCTCGCCCTGCACGCCGACCACGAGCAGAACTGCTCGACCTCCACGGTGCGCATGGTCGCCTCCAGCCAGGCCAACATGTTCGCCTCGTGCGCCGCCGGTGTCTGCGCCCTCTGGGGCCCGCTGCACGGTGGCGCCAACGTCGCGGTCATCGAGATGCTGGAGTTCATCAAGGCATCCGGTATGCCGGTCAAGGAATACGTCGCGAAGGTCAAGGACAAGCAGTCCAACATCAAGCTCATGGGCTTCGGCCACCGGGTCTACCGCAACTTCGACCCGCGTTCCAAGATCCTCAAGAAGGCCGCCGACGACATGCTCGCCTCGATGAAGATCGAGGACCCGCTGCTCGACCTCTCGGTCGAACTGGCCGAAGCCGCCCTCACCGACGACTACTTCGTGGAGCGCAAGCTCTACCCCAACGTCGACTTCTACAGCGGCATCATCCTGCGGGCCATGGGCATCCCGCTGGACATGTTCACCGTGATGTTCGCCATCGGCCGCATGCCGGGCTGGATCGCCAACTGGAAAGAAATCCACGACGACCCCAAGGGCCGCATCTACCGCCCGCGCCAGGTCTACGTCGGCCAGACCGGCGAGCACTGGGCCCCGCGCGAACAGCGCTGACCCATCAGCTCACAAACGGCGTCTCGGCTCCTTGCCGAGGCGCCGTTCCGTTGGCACCCCGAGGTCCTCGCACAGCGCCTCCCAGATGCGCCGAGGCGGTATGCCGTCCGCGAGAGCTTCTTGCGCGGTCCGGTTGCCCAGCGCGGTGACGTAGTGGTCCTGAGCCAGCGTCGCGGCATACGTCGTCCCGAACTCGTCGCGCAACCGGGTCCACAACTCGCTGTGCCGCATCCCGGGAGTCTGCCACGGCGCCGATGGGTTGACTGTCGGTCCTTCGTGGGAGGGTTTAGCCACGCATGACCGAGGACATCCTGACCCGCTTCTCCCCCGCGACCGCCGACTGGTTCCGGGGCGCCTTCGCCACGCCCACGGCGGCTCAGCAGGGTGCGTGGGAGGCCATTTCCTCCGGGCGGCACGCGCTCGTCGTCGCGCCGACCGGGTCCGGCAAGACCCTCTCGGCTTTCCTCTGGGCGCTCGACCGGCTCGCCACCACTCCACCCCCGCCGGAGGCCCGCCAGCGCTGCCGGGTGGTCTATGTCTCACCGCTCAAGGCGTTGGCGGTCGACGTCGAGCGCAACCTGCGTTCCCCGTTGGTCGGCATCGGCCATGCCTCCCAGCGACTCGGGCTCCCGGTGCCCGAGGTCACCGTGGCGGTGCGCTCGGGCGACACCCCCGCGGCGGAGCGCCGCATCTTCGCCAAGACTCCCGCCGACATCCTCATCACCACACCGGAGTCACTCTTCCTGCTGCTCACGTCCGCGGCACGTGAGTCGCTCGCCGGCGTCGAGACGGTCATCCTCGACGAGGTCCACGCCGTGGCCGGCACCAAGCGCGGAGCCCACCTGGCCCTCACGCTGGAGCGCCTCGACGCCCTGTTGCCGGCCCCAGCCCAGCGCATCGGCCTCTCGGCCACGGTCCGCCCGATCGAGGAGGTCGCCCGGTTCCTGGCCGGCGGCCGCCCCGTCGAGATCGTGGCTCCCCCCTCGACCAAGGAGTGGGACCTGCGGGTCGTCGTCCCGGTGCCCGACCTCGGATCGCTCGGCGAACCCACCGGCGACCTCTCCGGCCCGGCCGCCGGTGACCCCCGCCGGACCTCGATCTGGCCGCATGTCGAGGAGCGCATCGTCGACCTCGTCGCAGACCATCGCTCCACCCTCGTCTTTGCCAACTCCCGACGCTTGGCCGAGCGACTCACCACCCGGCTCAACGAGATCTGGGAGGACCGCACCGACTCGGAGGCAGAGGCAGCGACACCCGCGACGACACTCCCGCCGACCGGCATACCGGCGCAGGTGATGGCGCAAGCCGGCGCTGCCCGAGGCGCACCGGCACTGCTGGCGCGAGCACACCACGGCTCGGTGAGCCGCGAGCAGCGCACGATCATCGAGGAGGACCTCAAGGCCGGCCGGTTGCCCGCCGTCGTGGCGACGAGCAGCCTTGAGCTGGGCATCGACATGGGGGCGGTCGACCTGGTCGTGCAGGTCGAGTCGCCGCCCTCGGTCGCCAGCGGCCTGCAACGAGTCGGCCGAGCGGGGCATCAGGTCGGGGCGGTGTCTCGCGGGGTCCTCTTCCCCAAGTTCCGGGGCGACCTGGTCCAGACCGCGGTCGTGGTCGAGCGAATGCGCGCCGGCGCCATCGAGGCCTTGCGCGTGCCGGCCAACCCACTCGACGTCCTGGCCCAACAGATCGTCGCCATGTGCGCCTTGCAGGACTGGGACATCGAAGCGCTGCACGCCCTCGTGCGCCGCGCCGCGCCCTTCGCGGGGTTGTCGCGCCTGGTCCTCGACTCGGTCCTGGACATGCTCTCGGGTCGCTATCCGTCCGACGAGTTCGCCGAGCTGCGCCCCCGCATCGTGTGGGATCGCGTCACGGGCACGCTGTCGGGGCGACGGGGTGCTCAGCGTCTCGCGGTCACCTCCGGGGGCACCATTCCCGATCGCGGTCTGTATGCCGTGTTCCTCGCCTCCGGCGACGGTCCGGGTCGGCGGGTCGGCGAGCTCGACGAGGAAATGGTCTACGAATCCCGGGTCGGCGACACCTTCACACTCGGCACGTCGACCTGGCGCATCGAGGACATCACCCACGACCGGGTCCTGGTCACCCCCGCCCCCGGCCAACCGGGCAAGCTGCCCTTCTGGAAGGGCGACACCATCGGCCGGCCACCCGAGCTGGGTGCAGCGGTCGGTGCGTTCGTCCGCGAGGTGGGCAGCCTCAGCCCGAGCGCGGCCCGTGAGCGCGTTGCGGCCGCCGGTCTCGACGACTGGGCCACCGACAACCTGCTCAGCTACCTCACCGAGCAACGCGAAGCCGTCGGCCAGCTGCCCTCGGACCGCACCATCGTCGTCGAGCGCTTTCGCGACGAGCTCGGCGACTGGCGGATCGTCATCCACTCCCCCTACGGCGGCCAGGTCCACGCGCCCTGGGCCCTGGCCATCGCGGCACGGATGCGCGAGCGCTATGGGCTTGACGTCCAAGCGATGCACGGCGATGACGGCATCGTGCTGCGGCTGCCCGACATGGACCTGCTGGGCTCGGACGGGTGGGGTGACGAGGCGAGCCCGCCACGTCCCGTCGACACCGACCTCAGCGCCGAACTCCTCGAGCTGGTCTTCCTCGACCCCGACGAGGTGGCCGCCCTGGTCACTGCCCAAGTCGGGGGGTCGGCGCTGTTCGCTGCACGATTCCGTGAGTGCGCGGCACGGGCGCTGCTGCTCCCCCGCCGGCGACCAGACCGACGACAGGCGTTGTGGCAGCAACGCCAACGGGCCGCCGCACTGCTCGAGGTCGCGGCCCAGTACCCCTCGTTCCCCATCGTTCTGGAAGCCGTGCGCGAGTGCGTTCAAGACGTCTTCGACGTCCCCGGCTTGGTCGACGTGCTCCGCCGAGTGCGGTCCCGCGAGATCACCACAATGTCCGTCGAGTCGACGGTCCCGTCGCCCTTCGCGCGATCGCTGATGTTCGGCTACGTCGCCCAGTTCCTCTATGAGGGCGACTCCCCACTGGCCGAGAAGCGCGCAGCCGCGCTGGCCCTTGACCCCACCCTGCTGGCCGAGTTGCTCGGTCAGGGCGAGACCCTTGCGCTGCGCGAGCTTCTCGATCCGGCCGCAGTGGCGAGCACCGAGGCGGAGCTGGCCCACCTCACCCCGGAACGTGCCGCACGCGATGCCGAAGACCTCGCCGACCTGATCCGCTCGCTCGGACCGCTCGATGCCGCCCAGCTCGAGCAGCGAGTCCGAGCCGACGTGCTGGCGGAATTGCCGAGCTGGCTGGCCGACCTGGTCCGGGCCCGCCGGGTCATCCAGGTGAGAATCGCCGGACGCGACCAGTGGGCCGCCGTCGAGGACTCCGGAAGGCTGCGCGACGCTCTCGGGGCGTCCCTGCCCGTCGGTATCCCGCAGGACTTCCTCGCGCCCCTGCCCGATCCGCTGGCCGATCTGGTCGCCCGGCATGCTCGTACCCATGGCCCCTTCGGTGCCGCCGAGGTCGCAGCGCGCTTCGGCCTGGGCGTGGCGGTCGTGCGCGACGCTCTGGCCCGGCTGGTGAGCGCCGGACGGTTGGTCGAAGGCGAGTTGCGACCCCTGCGGGAGGGCCAGGCGGCCAACGTCCTGGACTATTGCGACGCCCGCGTGCTGCGCCTCTTGCGGCGCCGGTCGCTCGCTGCCCTGCGCGCCGAGGTCGAGCCGGCCGGGCCGCGTGACCTCGCGCGCTTCCTGCTCGGATGGCAACACCTCGGTGGCGGTCTGCGGGGAGTCGACGGCGTGCTCCGGGTGGTCGAGCAACTGGCCGGGGCGATCCTGCCGGCCAGCGCCGTGGAGTCGCTCATCCTGCCCGCTCGGATCATGGGCTACCACTCCGGTCTGCTCGATGAGGCGATGGCGGCCGGCGAGGTGATCTGGCAGGGACACGGGTCCCTGCCCGGCGACGACGGTTGGGTATCCCTGCACCCCGCCGACCTGGCGCCGCTCACCATGCATCAGCCGCTGCCCCTGGATCTCACCCCGACGCACACCGCGCTGCTTGACGCATTGGCCGGCGGGGGCGCCTACTTCTTCGCCCCCCTGCTCGAGCGAGCCGGTCTGACCGACGGTGCCGCTGGTCAGACGGCCCTGTGGGACCTGGTCTGGGCCGGGCTGCTCAGCGGCGACACCCTGGCTCCGCTGCGCGCGCATCTCGGCGGGGGCCGCACCGCGCACCGCCCGAGAACCGTGGCACCCCGACGAGCCCGGTATGCCGGCCGGGCGGCTTTGCTGCGCTCCGCGGCGACCAGGGCGACCAGTGCAGGCGGGTCCGCGGGTACAGCTGGTCTGGCGGCTCGATCGACCAACCCCCGGACGGCGGGCCGGTGGTCGCTGCTGCCCGACATCGAGACCGACCCGACGGTGACGGCATACGCGCGAGCCGAAGTGCTTCTGGATCGCTACGGCGTGCTGACCCGAGGCGCCGTCGCGGCCGAGGACGTGCCCGGCGGCTTCGCGGGGGTCTACCGCTTGCTCTCGGCTGCCGAGGAGGCTGGGCGGGTGCGGCGCGGCTACTTCGTCGAAGGGCTGGGTGCGAGCCAATTCGGTTCGACCGGAGCTGTCGACCGGCTGCGGGCGGGAGCTCGGCCGCTCGATGACAGCCGCGAGCCCACGCCGGGCATCATCCTCGCCGCGTGCGATCCCGCCAGCCCCTACGGCGCGGCACTGCCGTGGCCCGAGCGCCCGACGACCGATGCCGGTGGCAAGGGACACCAACCCAGCCGTAAGGCCGGGGCGCTGGTCGCTCTCGTCGACGGCGATCTCGTGCTCTACGTCGAACGCGGTGGACGCACCCTGCTCACCTGGAGCGAGGACGCCACGACCCTGCAAGCTGCGGCAGACGCGCTGGCCCTGGCCGTGCGGGAAGGAGCCTTGGGCCGGCTGACCGTGGAACGCACCGACGG
>ERZ795062.2065-NODE-2065-length-13457-cov-5.543725_pt1 | contig 13457 bp, 10 predicted proteins | sample MGYA00375146_ERZ795062 | MGnify/ENA primary metagenome ERZ795062 (study PRJEB30191, sample SAMN05720281) | activated sludge metagenome | isolation source: Anaerobic digester | place: USA | collected 2015-07-16 ... | reverse complement strand
AAAAACACGAATACCAAGTTGATTTATGACATAGGTCCGGTACTCGTCGTATTCTCAAATTTCAATTTCTATTGACAAAGGTATCCCGGTTCTAATCAGAATCATGTTTGTTGCTTGGTCAAAAGCCAATTCATTAAGATCGTAAAACCGTACTTTTTGGGTATCCTTAATACTGTAAGATTTAACTTTGTGGATCGCTAATATGCAGTCTAATCCGGGTGTTTCATATTGTTTGAAAAGAAACCATCTCTTTACCGGTTTCTTTCTTGACTCCGAGTAGCGTGTAAAATAAAGTAAAAAAGTATTGTTAGCAACAGTTATTCTATCAATATCGAAAAAACAATTATGAATCAAATTATTAATTTGATTCAGTTCATCGGGCTTATAAATAGTGACTTTTTTCATTTTCTTCACCACGGCAAGCCACTCTACTTAACCACATTTTTAAGCCGTTCATATTGTTTCCGGCCTTCTTCATCTCCCAAATCGGCTGCTTTTTTGGCATCATTCAAAGCTGCTTTTAAGTCGCCTTTTTGATAATATGCTCCGCCTCGTTCCCGGTAAGCCCTGCCGTCTTTGGGTTCCAGCTTAATATATTTAGTCCAATAAGCAATAATGGTATCCCACTGTTTGCTTTGGGCCAAGACCCAATCGTCGTAAAATATATTCGTGACGGAAATCCTTTTCAAATTCCTTTTGATAGCCGTCCAGTAGTTTATTTAACTCATTAAAATTACGGTTTATTAACAAGTTCCGAATCTTGACGGTAGGAACATTTCGAACCGGGTAGCCATGCTGATCATATTTTGCAGAAGTTATATTGGTTTTTTCAACTGCAAGAATCAGCTCCGGAATGATTAACATTAGCGCAACAAATAATAGAACTTTCGTTTTCACCATATTCCCTCCAATCATAAACCAAATTTGCCATCCTAAGCTCCCGCCAATGTCCCTTCTTTCTGATGTAATAAATAAATCTATAAAAGATGGAAATGGCTTCAACCGCAAATAAAATAGAGATACCTAAATATAAACAGTTGAATCCAAAACAAAATTCACATTTTCGAAAGCGGGTTTATAATCTAAATTAGATAAATAAAAGTATAAAAACGAATAAAACCAAAATACCAAATGCCTTAATAATAATCATTAATAATTTATATTCATCAGGAGATAACTTCTCTAAATATTTCCTATTCTTTTTCAGGCTTTCTAATATTCCTTCCGGATAAAGAATATGGATGAGTGAAAATATAAGTAATATTAGTAAACCAATATAAATATGTTTATCTTTCAATACCGGCGTCTCCATAATTTCAACTCAAAATTTTAGTTATGTATCATTGTCCCCTCTCACAAAAGTCGGAACGGGCTTTCTTTCCGGGAGAGGGGACATGTATTAATATATGATTGACCAGGTTTCGTGGGTGAGGTGATTGACCCGCTTGGATTTGGCTTGCTCAGTTAGTCAGCAGTCGTTTTAATTTATATTCTCCAGTAGCCTATCCAGGCTTCCCAAGATTTAACCCGATTCTAGACCGATCTGCCTAATCGGGGCGCGGATATAGTTCAAATAGTAGGCCATTATAAGATGTTGATAACTTTTTGTTCAAAAAATCACTAGCGTAGCATAAAAGTTTAAACAAAAAAGCAAGTTGAAAATACCGACTGATTTTATTAACAATATAAACCATAAATAGTGTATACAACCATCGATTTTTCACTATATATTCAAAGGACACGACATACCAAACCTATAGTCTTTGTCCACATTTTTCCAACAAGATTAAAGTACTAATGGGTCATAAGTTACATCATTAAGATGACCCGCATCAAGCGTTTCAATCACCTGCCTTTCGGTCATTTGATAGATTGCTTCATAATCTATCCTGCGCCTTCCTCGTGATGTTCGAAGTGGTTTGTGATGCAGTCTTTGAACGAAAGCGGTAAATGGTTTAAACCAATAATTTTTAAGAAGCCGTACCCATTCCCATAAGGTTTTTTCCGAAACGGTTCGGCGTTTTCCAATCATCATTAGGCAGTAAGCCATTAAAGCGATGTAGATTTGATTTTCAACTCCGGTTTGGCTGATGCTGTAAAAGTGTTTAACGGTAAAATGTTGCTTCATCCATTTAAAAAAGAGTTCGATTTGCCAGCGTTTACGGTAAATCTCGGCGATCTCTTCAGCCGGTGTTTCAAAATCATTGCTAATGATTTGGATTAAACGGTTTTGGCTATCATAGGCTTCAATGAGTCGTAACGGATGTTTTACTCGTTTCTTGCCTTCACCTAATGTAATAATAGCTTCTCGTTTTACTTGGTTGTTTGAGATATCGGATATTACTTCGACCAACGCGTTATCTTTTAATCGGGTAACAAACCGAATCTTTCGTTCGGTATAATCGTTAAAAATTTGATAATCAACATAACCTCGGTCAAATACGTGAATCGCATCCGGATCTTCAACAATGAGTGAATTAAGTTCTTTTTTGTCCGCTACTTTTGCCGGTGTGATGCTGACTTGTTCCGGAAAGGCCATTTTTTTCATCAAAGCAAATTCTTAAATGGAGTTTAACTCCGCCTTTGGTCTTACGGAACTTGGCCCAAGAGCTTCTACGTAGCGCTAAGCTAATGGTGGTGGAATCAATCAGGTTAAGATGTTGACCGGTCTCTCGCCGAAGTTTCCAACTGAGATTGATAAATAAACTTTGTAGTATCTCGGTAGGAAATTTGCTTAAACGGCGAGCAATCTGTGAATGACTGATTGATTCAAGTTGAAGGGCTTGGCTTAAGGATGGATTAGCCAAACTTTCACTAATATCTCCCGAATCTCCCGAAGCCCGTCAAGATTTTGGATAACGGCATAGGTTAGCATTTGAATGAATGGTTTAGCGAAAAGCTTTTTAGTGTAGCGATCAGCTCCTTTATCGGAAATAGCAGTAAAAATATCTTTGTTAAAAACGGTTTCAAACAGTTGAATAAATGTGGATTTTGTAGTATCTTTGTCCATGTGGTCTCCTTATATTAGAGATTCTAGTTGGACAAAGACTGCCTAATCTCTATTATAAGGAGTTTTTTCATGCTTTTCGATGCTTTTTCTCTTGTTCTTAACTGTTTTTAACCTTTCTCTTGGGTTGACTTTTGTAAATTTGGTTTATGCTACACTAGTGTCAAAAAATATTCAATTTTTCAATTATCTCATCTACTTTACGCCTTACTTGACTATCGCTAAAAAAGGCATTAGGAATTTTCAGATCATTTTCATATGGAGAATATCTGGATGTGAAGATTATAAGTTCACTCAAATGCTTTTTTTCCAACTCATTCAGATCTTTAGATTTTAATTCTAAATTATAGACATTTGTTATTTCATCGCAAAAAGTATTTATATCATAATTTCCTTTTTTAAACTCCCTTATCAGATAATATATCTTTTCTTTAGCATTCATTTTGCTCTCCTTTATTTTGGATGATAATACATAAAATGATAGACTGTATTTGATGCTTTATCATAGAGTACTTCTAAAGTATATGTCACACCATTTTTTACCATTGTTGCATAATGCATCATCGCACTAGACCCCTGAGGATCTGGTACTCCTGGAACAGATTTAATAGCATCCATCAATGTTTGAACAGGAACATACCGGTTAGGATCATTCATATGTTTCGCAGCTGCTTCTGCAAAATTTAATCCTTGTGATCCGGCTAAAGCTACTGCCCCTGCTTTTAACGCCATTCCTGATCCTACAGTAATTCCGGTGCTTAAAAGCATTCTTTTTTGCCATTCATCCCAATCATGACATTCTCTGTCTTGCCCACCAAATGCGTGATACAAACCTTCTCCAAAAGTATAACCCCAACCAAAGAATGGTATATATGACGGCCATTTGGGATGAAAGCCTGTTTCATCAATCAAGTTGACAGGATCATTATAACAATACCCAAATAAATTCGTATCTCCTCCCAAAAATCCAATCGGATCCTTACATGTCCACCGTCCCGACTCCGCATCATAATCCCTAGCCCCAAACCTAACGAGTCCGGTTTGGCAATCATACAATCCTCCCGCAAACCCAAAGGGCTGAAACCCCGGATTCGTATCCAACGTAACATTCCCATACTCATCATAATCCATCCGCTGGGCAATTTCTCCAGTAGCTACATTAATTATAACACGCGGACTCCCAAGGTGATCCGTAATAATGCGATACGTCACTCCACCCTTAATAAAATAATCCGGCACATTAATCCCATTTGCATAAACAAACCTACTTACAACATTCCCGCTGCCATCCAACTCCGCCACCGGATTGAGTTGGTCTTGATACAAGAACCCTTGGACCAATATCCCGTTAACCTTCCGGCCAATCCGACGATTTGCTCCGTCAATGACATACTGAATGTTCGTGCCATCCGGCAGGGTGACTGCCTTCAGGTTGCCAAGGACATCGTAGTTATAGTATGTTGTTCCCTCTGCATTCGTCTTTTCCTGCAACTCACCGTTGGCGCTGTATTTATAAGTGTTTTCGCCGTACCGCAGCATCCGGTCTTGGTTGTCGTAGCTGGCACTAACGGAACCGTTCAGACCGGAATAGCTAATTCTGTTGCCGTTGGCATCATACTCATAGCGGGAGATTAGAATCCCGTCTTTGCGGACTTCTGTCAACTGTCCAACTGCATCATAGGTATAGACATACGTGTGAGTCTGGCCGTTAAAGGTTTCAGTTTTACTGCTAATCCGGCCTAATTTATCCATCGTGTAGGAAGTTGCCAACAAGATCGTACCACCAAAGGTCGCCCGGTATTGGCTGACCTCGCCAAATTCGTTGTATTGGTAAGTATCTGTCACATTGCCAATACTCGTCCCAGTGAGCAAACCATTCTGCTGGTCATGGCTCAACGTTAAACTTCCGGCTTGAGTTAGTAGCCCATCATTATCATAACCAAAGGTAACAGTGTTGCCTCCATTGACTTTTTGCGAATCCACGCGGAAGAAGTTATCATAGGTCACTTCCACACTGCCCCGGATAGTACCGGCCCAAGTGGCTTTAGTAGGCAACGAACCATCATAGGCATACGTGATTGTGCCGTTGTCCGGAGCAATAACATTTATAAGATTACTGTTATCCGGATCGTAAGAATAAGCAATTTCCCCATCCGGTAATACCACCGACATCAAACGTCCCATGGTATCGTATTCAAAACCAATACTTTTGCCATCGGGACGATTTACTATCGTAATCTGGCGATTTAGGTTATATTTATATTTAGTCCTATTAGTGCCAGTTCCTGTTACTGTCGGTGGGTTATACGTATCCTCCATGTTCACAGCTGTATAGGTGAATTCATGACTCGGGCGGCCCGGCGGTGTAAGCGTCGTTATATTTCCATTAGCATCATAAGTGAAACTAATCTGTTTACCGTTAGGTAAGACCTGTCGCGTGATTCGTCCAACCGCATCATATTCAAAACTTGTGGTTCTATTCAGCGGATCGGTCATGCTTTGCACATAACCATTGGAATTATACTGGATTGAGCTAATTCGATCGTTTAATCCCGTTCCGTGGTAGATCTTGATTAAACGTCCCCGTTCATCATATTCAAAGCGGACAGGTGCAAATCCCGGCGTCTCAGTACGGATTATTCTACCCTTTTCGTCCAGTGTTGTAACAGTCTGGCGTCCAGAAGGACTTTTACGGGTAACCCGTCGAGTAGCTGCATCATAAACAATAGTGGCCTGTTTTCCATTAATTTCAATTATATCGGTTTGAGTGGCCAAACCCATAAGATTATTGGGATTATTTAAAGTAACAGATCTGGTGTTTTTCTGTACATAAGTCAAGCCATTGGGAGTTTGAATTGTTATTTCCTTCAGGATTGGAGCCTGCAAACCGAACCGGGGGTCTGCCCCTTCCACAGTAGTAACGACTGTTCCATCCGGTCGAGTAATTTTCTTCGTCCCATCAAGTCCGATAATTGTAACAATGGGTCCCCCACAACACCCCTGGTTTGTAAGCCTGGTTTCACCACTGGCCAAATATTCGGTCAAATAAGTATTAGTGATAACTGTTTCATCATCTAGATCAGTTTCTTCAGTGACCATAAACCCATTTTCCGTACTAGTTCTTGTTAGTTTGACCACCCGTCCAACCGGATCCTGATCCCTTACCAATCGTCCCATCTCATCATAGAAGAAACGATGAGAACCGCCTCTGGAGTCAATGAATTCTTCAAGTAAACCGCCGTCCCCATAAACCATTCTCACGGTTTCTCCAGCAGGATTGATAACACTCTCCAAAAAACCATCTGCACTTACATTAAAACGAGTCATTTGCCCGAAGGGAGCAATCACTGCCGTTGGTTCACCATTGGAATTTCTTTCGATTCTGGTTACATTACCGTTTAAATCCGTTATTGATACCAAATTTCCTGTTGAATCGTAATCAAAACTGTAGATTGTTTGGTTTGTTAAAGTATCTATAGTTTGCAAGTGTTTCCCGGCGGAAGAAAACCTGTATAACTCTCCGCCGTCCTCAGACACTACCAAAATATCATCATTATTAAACCCAGCAAAAGCCAGCCTAATTTCTCGAATCTGTTTGTTTTTCGAATCAACAAAATAAATACTCCCATCGGGGCCAACTTTAATATCAGTTGGCACATTCATTATGGCTTGCTTGGCAGGACCGCCGTTTCCGTCAAAACCAACCGTATTATTCGGACCGGCTAGGGTATGGATTATTCCGTCAGTAGTAATTAACCGAATATGATTAAAGTGGGTTGTCTTAGGCGCCCATGATGGACTTGCCCAATTTATAAGTCCACCACAAGTTATATATAAATCCCCATTCGAAGTTGCATGCAAGTCAGTTATACAATGAATTTGGGCATCGATAGCAGGCCCACCGTCACCAGTATTCTGCGGGCCATACCAATAAGTCTCCTTTTTGTTACCCGTTACAAAGCGAACAATACCATCAGGTGTTATCTTCCAGACTGTATATTCTCTTGCCAAATAAACGCTGCCATCACCGCCCACACTCATCGCATTAATCCGATGAAATGTTACTTCATTTACGGATTTCCCATCAAAATTATCATAAAGATCTTCATTGCTTGTTTGGGCAAAAACTGTTCTTGCGCCAGATGTATTGTAACGATATATGGGTTCACCCAATCCACTTAAAGAATATATACTGCCATCAGGAGCGATAGCTATCTTGCCATTTTGTGGCTCTATATATACTTCAGAAGCAAATGTATTTATATGTCCTTCCCTATCAATATATCTGATTCTGAAGTTTCCTGAATCATAAAAATACAGTGTATCGTTATTTCCAAAGGTCAACAAACATGGGGTATCCAGCAGAGCATTAATAGCTGCTCCACCATCTCCTGAAAAGCCTTTTTGCTCTCCCCCAGCAATTATTCTCAATAGTCCGTCTCCATCAATTTTCCAAATGGAATGTTTTAATGCCATATAAATAGAGCCATCAGGTCCTACTGACATGCCTTGAATAGTATCAAAAGCCACATCTTTTGCAGGGCATCCCTCTTGCAACTGCCGCGTACCGCCACCTGCCACCGTCTGCATAACCATGGGCATTTGCGTAGCAGACCGTCTTTCTCCATTTCCCAAATATAAGATACCTGCTTTTGGATCATAAAAATGGTTTATATCAACACTCCATCCGGCAATGGTTGGTTTCAAAGCATTAATTCCCGCAATATATGCTTCCGAAACTTGAGACAAAGCAATTTCCTGTCTAGCTCTAATCCCCAACATTGGAACACCGGATAGTTCTCCAAAAGCTCGTTCCAACTCTAAAGGAGTCATATATACGCCATCATAGATATAACTACGGGTCACCTTTGCTTTCTGCATACCGATAACATCTCGGCCATATGCATCTTTCCCGTCCCACATAAAAGTAGCCCAACAATTAACTTGTGGCGCAAAACTTTGTGTAAAAGTTCTTCCAGCTACTTCTATTGTTAATTCCGCTCTCTTTACGCCAGTTGGTATTTGATCATCAAATACTTTCAACTCCAATACAGATGAACCCCTATAACCGGGCACCCGGTCACTAGAATAGTGAATACTAAACGGAGTGCCAGCAAGAGGAACCTCTTCCCCTAAAACCTGACTTTGAATTTGTATGGAAGAAGCATTATGTTTATAGCAATTATCATCTGGATTCGATCCGGTCTTAGGCTGGGGAAGCGCAGGAGCTTTCGCACCAGCAGGTGGACCATAAGGCCAGTTGCAATCCCAAGGTGTAAAATGAGTTATAGGAGACCGCCAGAGGCTTTGGCCTACATTATAGAGAGTTGCTAGCTTCTCACGTTCAGAATCTGATATGTTTAGTTCGAGCAACCTTTCCGGCGAAGCAATACCATTACCATCTACATCGAGATCTGCTTTGCCATCTGTTATTCCAACTATTTTAATAACGCGACCGTTTTCCGAGGGTACCCATATTCCTTTGTTACGATCATAATATCCAATCGGGACAATTCCACCCACCGGGAAGTTTAAGAAGTTTTCCACATAAAAGTAGATTTCCTTATTGAACCGAACCGAACTTAGCCCGTCAGCACTTAGCTCTACACAGTAAGTGTATCCAATATTTGCCGGGAGTTCAGCTGGCATTGCTAGGTGGCCATTATCTCCAACAGTATATTCAGTGGCCCGTATATTCAGGGTCTTTCCGCTTACCCCAATTGCTCGAACATTTTCCGGAAAAATCAGCGTTGCCTGACGAACGCCATCCTGATCGCTTATTACAGAACCACGTGCAACTTGAACCTGCTGCACACCCATTTGAATGGGTGTAACATTTGGATCTTCCTCAATTAATACCACATCAGGCAATATTGTATAGCCATCCCAAGCAACTTTAACTTGCCGTTGTGACTGGAGATAACCGTCACAGACATATTTTATGGTTAATTGTTCTCCCCCGTTAACCACCATGTCAAACATACCATCAGCCCTGGTAATGGTTTGGCCATATTCAGGATGGTTAAGAACGGAGATTGTCACGGCAGGCAACGGTTGGTTATATTTATTTAATACTTTACCCCGAATTACCGCTGCCCTAACAGGATCAATTGTTTCTTGATCCATTCCGGTTTGAATCGGGTTATCACCTGTATATAGAAATTCAACTGCTTTAGAAACAGGTGTAAACTCAGTTATATTCAGCTCCGGCGCAACAGTCGCTGGGTCAGGCGGCAGCAGCGGTAGTGTCGAATCAATTGTAAATGTCGCTGAAACGGGTACTGCTTTATTTCCCGCCATGTCACTGAGGCTGAGGCTGATGGTATGGCGACCTGCCCCTAAATCAGCGGAGGGAGTATATGACAGACCAGTTGCCGTAACCGTAGCACCCTTAACTATCCGCCCATCCAAAGTCAAACGGACTGAATCCGGATCAATCCCCGACAGGCCATCCATGAACACCGCCGAGATCGACGGGCGGGCAGTGGTATGTATTGAGCCATCAGCCGGTTGCAACGAAAAGATGCTGGGAGCTGTCTTATCCAGTTTTACTGTTACAGTCCCGGTCGTTTCATTCCCAACTTTATCTGTAGCAGTATAGGAAATAACCTGTTCCCCTTCGGCGGTGACTTGAACCGCCTCACTTACCTGGTCCACACCGGAAAAAGCATCGTAAGCGTTAAAGGTTATCATCACATCGGCATTGTTCCAACCTCCAGCGTTAGGAGCAGGGCTTAGCGCAGGCTCCACCACCGGACCAGATTGGTCGATTTTAACTTTTAATTTCTTTGCTGTTTCCGTATTACCGGCTTTATCCACCGACCAGTAATCCACCGTATAGATACCTTCAGCAGTAAAGGATAATGTGTTACCCTCAACAACTTCACCATCATTAACCTTATAATATGTGGCTGCAACACCGCTGGCATCATCCGTTGCCGTCAGGTTGATTTGTACCGGTTCCTTCACCCAAACACCATTATTTAAATAGTCATGGGTGGTCACCGGCGGTGTATTGTCTTTGTTGCCAGCCGCACCAAAAACTCTAATATCATCAACAGCTACCTCATATTTCCGGCGACCAATACCAAGGCCGTATTTGAAATGCAGTTTTGCAAAAGACGAATAGTGCTTGTCTTTGGCGTTGATCAATGTTACAAAACCACGACCATCGCCAAAATCACCCAGCACTTTTATCCTGCCTTCCCCACCTGAGGTTGGTTCCAGTTCCATGCGCATGGTAATCCATTTTCCCACCGGTACAATAGCAGAAGAAAACTTCTCGTCAATAAACTTGGGAATAAGACGGTCATAGCGCATCAAAAGTAAACTTGTCATCATTAACGGATGCCGTTCAAAGTTTGGGATAAAAACCAAACTATAAAGCTCTTTGCCTTTGCTGTCAGTTAAAGAAACCGTTGTTACCTTTCCTTCAATTAAACACTTTTTGGACTTTTCTTGTTGATAATTGAGTTTCCATTCCACAACCACCGGTCCCTTGTTCCGGTCGGCTTCAAACGAAGGGGTATAGATCTCAGAAAACTCACAGAGTATTTTATCCGGCGTGACGGATCTCATATATCGACCGGACGTATCAAGTACCCAATACGTCGGTTCCTTTCCGGTAAAGCCCAAATCGGCCAGGCTTTTCCCGGAGGCAAAACTTTCACTATAAAGTAAGGTGGTATTTCCCAACGAAACCCCACTCACACAGATTGAACAAAGCAATACAAATAAGACCACCATTTTCATGTAATTACGCATGTGGATCCCCCTCGTATCATCCTATATAGTGATAAACAACCACAAAATATTAATAATGTTGTAAATGGTAATATACCAAGAGTAATATATTAAACTTTAATTTTTATGTCAAAATTTGTTACGCTTAATTATCTATTCTAATCCGGCAATATCTTTAATTTTTACCATATTGTTTAGTTTTTTATCTAACATTAAAAGGAAGACGTCTACAAACTAAAACAACCGCCTGTTCAGGCGGTTGTTTGCTTTACAGCACTATAATTTTTATTAATATGTTACTACTGCATTACCCACAACACCTAACAGTTCTCGGCGTTGGTTATGCTATCCCCCAGGATCCGGGCCTGCAGCATCTCCAAGAACAAGTGAAAGACCCGCTGGTTGTCCTTGGCCAGGTTTTCCCTGGTCAGGTCCAGCGCTTTCTTGAGCTCCCCATTGACATAATAAGCGCGGGCCAGCGTATCCAGGAAGGCCACATCCTTATTTTTTGTCAGTGCACAGGCCTTCTTCGCATACTGTAAGGCCTTTTCTGGATTTAGCAAGTTAAGATTGAGATAGCCTGTATAGAGCATGGCCAGGTTATTGTAGGCCACCGCCTCTTTGGGATAGAGCCGGATAATCTCTTCGTACGTTGCAACGGCCTCCCTCTGATCAAACATGTCATAAAGAGATGCTTTGGCCAGCAATAACTCTTTATTCTTCGGGTTCTTGGCAAGCTTCTGTTCAATCTCTTCCAATTGCTGCTTAGCGGCATAATTAGTATATAAGGCCAAGTGTTCGCCGTCCAACACAAAGATAATGGTAACCCCGGAGTCTAGCGGAACTATGGTGGCTTCCCCTTTATCATCCACCGACAGGTTGGTGACAATTACTAAATACTGATTTATCCAATTGTCAAAAGGTAGAATCTGGAATTCTACATTTTCCCGGCCTTTGGTATAACCACTCGCAAGCCAAGACCGGCGCTAATGGCCTGCCTGGCTTTCCCCAGGATGCTCCGGCGGTCCCGGACTGTAAGTCCCTGCCAAAATACCTCCGTATCAAAGATTGTGTTATAAAGCGCATACTCCAGCGATTCCCTGGACGCCACCAATTGCTGGGTCGGCATATCCCCGAAACGGTCCACCAAATTAATGTGGTATGAGGTTTCCGCCTGCCCCGGCACACCACACCACAGGCAAACAGCCATTACCACAATCAACAAAACCAGCCATCTTCTCATTCTTCGTCCATCTCCCAAAGCTTAACATTTTTGCCCTGCTTAAACCATTGGTCTTGTAAATAAACCAAACCAAAGAAAAAAACATAAAAGAGGGTCGCTTTCAAGGAGTTCCAATAATGGTAACGGATCAAACCCCATTCCACAAAGGCCCGTTCCCCGAGGGCATTGGCGGCGATCCAAAAACTCCAGTTCAACCAAGCCCATCTTGGATATTTGTTTTGCAGATAAACCGCAAGTCCCCCCGAAGGCGGCGCAATACCCAGATCCGACCAGAGGCTGAGCCCGCCGGTGTTGGGGCCGATATACTCCCACTGGAGGTAAACAACGCCCAAAAGATCACAGACAGTGGCCAAAAGAGCGGTAAAAAGCAAAGTCGGGTAATACCTGCGCCATTTTTGCCGGGGTACAATAATAAAGAAGAGGAACCATAACATAAGACCGACTAAGGGATATGCCATGTCTACCTTCACCTTCGCCCTTGTTTCCCTTATTCTGTCCCTCCGGGCGGCAAGATAAGCATGGCAGCAAAGAATTTTATTTAACGCAGTTGCCAAACAGCCTCGCCGGGCTGGAGCAACGGGGTCTTGCCCTGGATACGACTGAGATAAGTTTGGAAGCTCAAGACAGGAACCTTTTTCTGCAGATGGAACCAGCCGTCTCGCCATGTGAACTCATAGACTTGGCCGTGGCTCTTGCCCGCCGCATCCAGCTGAAATCCAGCCAGTTCCACGCCCGCGGAGCTTTTAAAGAGCTGAAACTCATCATACCAGACTTCCCCTGTATGCAGCCGCACCCAGGAACCGTTGGTCAAGCGGTAAAACTCCACATTGACCCTTTGTCGGCCGGTTTGTTGGTGTAACCCGCGCCTGACCAGCACCAACTCCCGGCCGTTCTCTTCATTCAAATCAAGATCCACAAAATAGACCCCTGTTGCAGGGTTGCCTTCGCCCAGCTTAAGTGGGGCGCCAATTGGCTGCAGATGCAACTGGCCGCCACCTTGGGAGAAGTAACCAAGCCTGTACTGGGGTGGCCAACCTTGATGGTCGGTGCGGAACAAGGCCAGATGATCCATGGCGCCGTCCCTGTTCAAATCCCCCGCAAACCAACTGCGGATCCGGAGGGCTGCCATATGTTTGGCGATATAATCCTCCACATCGACAACGCCTTTTTCCGTATCGGGCAAGACGCCGTTAAAGGCCGGGACCTTCTCCGGATTGGTGCGTAAAATCGGCGTCTCATAGCCCTGACTGGTCCATTCAGTTTCTTCGGACCGGTAATAGCTGCGCTTAAATTCACGAAGACTCATTGCCGTCCCATTCTCCGGCGCAAAGAAGCCATAACCGCCAAAGGACCCGTCGGCTTTGGCAACAAAAGGCCTCACCGTAACCAAGCCGTTTCGCTGCAAGTCGGCGGCAATCACCCGGTAATACAGCCCCTCCGGCCCCACATTCTCCGTCATCCATA
>ERZ795062.2053-NODE-2053-length-13529-cov-10.489758_pt1 | contig 13529 bp, 11 predicted proteins | sample MGYA00375146_ERZ795062 | MGnify/ENA primary metagenome ERZ795062 (study PRJEB30191, sample SAMN05720281) | activated sludge metagenome | isolation source: Anaerobic digester | place: USA | collected 2015-07-16 ... | reverse complement strand
GCGTCCAGCGCCATCTGGATGCAGGGCACGCTGGCGCGGATGCGGGTGTCTTCGGTGATCGCGCCACTGTCGTCCTGCGGGACGTTGAGGTCGGCGCGGATGAAAACGCGCTGGCCACGGGCCTTGCCCTGGGCGCACAGATCGGAGAAGCGGATGACGTTCATGGTGGATGCGTGGGTTGGATGAAGAACCTGTCCATTTTATGGAGCACCCGTTCCCTGGCGCTTGACCCGCGTCAGTCGCTGCAAAGGAAACGCCAGACTACCAACCCAGGCCCAGGTGCAGCGGGAGATAGACCGCCATGCCCACCACGATGGTGCCCAGCACGGCCTGGCCCTGCCCGCGTCGCGCGAAGTAGAAGGCGGCGCCCGCCGCCGCGCCAAAGAGGCGGGCATCCTGCCAGGTGGTGATCAGCTGCCCCTGCGTCATCACGACCTCGGGCACGATGACCGCCGACAGCGCGGCAATCGGCGCGTACTGCAGCCCGCGCTGGGCCCAATGCGGCAGCTGCCACTCGCGGCTGGAAAGGAAGAAGAAGCTGCGGGTGACCACGGTGACCACCGTCAGGCCGACGATCACGCCCAGCGTCCACAGATCGGTGCCCGGCTGGCTCACGGATGGACCTCCGCGCCATGCACGGCGGTGCTGTTCGCCTGGGGAACCGTCCGGCGGGTCATGCAGCCCCCCGGCGATCTGGCGGCGCGGGCCGCTCCAGCAGCAGGCTCAGCGCCACCGCCACGGCGATCGCAAACACGATGTTGAGCTTGAACGGCAGCGCAAATGCCGCCACGGCCGCGGCACCGGCCACCCCGGCCGAAACGCGTCGCATCGTCGATGAGGCCAGCGAACACGCCACGCCGGTCAGTGCCAGGATGCCGGCAAAGCCCAGCCCCCATTGCAGCGGCACCGACTGCGCCAGCGCGATGCCGGTCAGGCTGGCCAGCTGCCAGCTCGCCCAGTTCAGCGCGCCGCCGCCGGCCAGGTAGGCCATCTGTGCCTCGCGCTCGGCCGGTGCGGTGGCCGGGTGCGCGTACCGCCGAACGAACAGCACGTAGGTCATGTCGGCCGTCACGTAGCCGGCCAGCAGCCGCGCCCAGCGCGGCAGGTACATCACATAGGCCCGCAGGTGGGCGCTGAACACCACAAAGCGCAGGTTGACGCAGAAGCTGGTCGCCAGGATCACCCAGACCGGCGCGCTGGCGGCAATCAGCGGAATGGCCGCCAGCTGCGAGCTGCCCGCGAACACCAGCAAGGTCATCGCTACGGCCTCCACCGTGCTCATGCCCGACTGCACCATGGCTACGCCGGTCATCAACCCCCAGGCTGCCAGGCCCGGCGCCACGCCAGAGATCTCGCGGGCGCCCGCCCGAAACTCCGGATGGGCGGCCAGCCGGCGCAGGCGCTGCAGCGGCGAAGAATCCGGGCTGGTTTTCACCGGACTCAGGCCGCCGCCGGCGGCGCATCGAAGGTGGCGCCCGCGCCCAGCGCGAACCCCCGCAGGAAATCGGCCGCCGCCAGGCGCTTGCCGCCGGCGCGCTGCAACTGGGTCACGCACAGCACCCCGTCACCGCAAGCGATCCGCACCCCATCATCACTTGCAGACAATATCTGCCCATTCCCAGCGTCGGATGGTCGTTCCATGCTATCAATATGAGACTTCCAGAGCTTCACGGTTTCGCCGCCGAGGGCGCTGCTGGCGCCCGGGAAAGGGTCGAAGGCACGGATGCGGCGCTCGATCTGCGCCGCCGGGAGTGACCAGTCCACCGCGCTTTCGGCTTTTTCGATCTTGTGCGCGTAGGTCGCGCCCTCGGCAGGCTGCCGGACCGGCTTCAGATGCCCGGCCGCGGTCTGGTTCAGCGCCAGCACGATCAGCTTGCCCCCCAGATCGGCCAGCCGGTCATGCAGCGTGCCGGTGGTGTCACGCCCGGTGATGGGCGTGGTGTGCATGAACAGCATGTCGCCGGTGTCGAGCCCGGCGTCCATCTGCATGATGGTGATGCCGGTCTCGGTGTCGCCCGCTTCGATGGCGCGGTGGATCGGCGCAGCGCCCCGCCAGCGCGGCAGCAGCGAGGCGTGGATGTTGAAACAACCCCTGGTCGGCGCATCCAGCACCCACTGCGGCAGGATCAGGCCGTAGGCGGCGACCACCATGGCATCGGCACCGGCGGCCAGGATGGCCTCGCGCGCCGCGGCCGCATCGTCGGGGTACTTGCCGTCCAGTCGCAGGCTGCGCGGCTGGACCACAGCCAGGCCATGGGCCTGCGCAAACTGCTTCACCGGCGAGGCCTGCAGCTTCAGGCCCCGGCCGGATGGGCGGTCGGGCTGGGTCAGTACCAATGCAATGTCAAACCCGGACGCAAGCAGGCGCTCAAGGGCGACGCGCGCAAATTCAGGGGTTCCGGCAAAAATGATTTTCAAGGCGGATCCAGTCTTGGGCCGGGTGACAGGCAGGCTTGGGAGGGCAAGCTGCGGAACCGGCGCCGGCTTCAGGGGCACCGATTATCCAGCCGACGCGCGCCCCCGCCTCAGGCGCGCTCTTCCTTGAGCTGCTTGAGCAGCTTGGACTTGATGCGGTTGCGCTTGAGTGGCGACAGGTATTCCACGAAGACCTTGCCCAGAAGGTGGTCCATTTCATGCTGGATGCAGACCGCCAGCATCCCGTCGGCCTCGATCGCGCGCGACTGCCCTTCGCCATCGATCGCGGTGACCCGAACCGCCACGGCACGCTCGACCCCGTCGTAGATGCCGGGTACGGACAGGCATCCTTCTTCGCCCTTGGCCCGCTCCGGGCTGGCCCAGTCGATGACGGGGTTGATCAGCACCAGCGGCTGGTTGCGCTCCTCCGACACATCGATGACAACCACCCGCTCATGGACGTTGACCTGCGTCGCGGCCAGGCCAATGCCTTGCGCGTCGTACATGGTTTCCAGCATGTCGGCAACGAGGGTGCGCACGCGCGCATCGACCGCCAGCACCGGCTTGGCGACGGCATGCAGACGTGGATCGGGGTAACGGAGAATGGGAAGAAGGGCCATGGAGTCGGGTCTCAGATGTCGCTATTTTCGCCACTTTTTACATTTCACGCCGCGGCTGAAACCTTTTTGCGTTGCTCAATCAAGGGCTTGAGCGCAGAATCAAGAGTGATTTGTCAAGATTTCTGAGCGGGGATGCGAGAAACAATGAAACACCTGACCAAGGGAAACCTCCCGGCCCGATCCGCTGCGCCGGCACTGGCCCTGTTGGCCGCCATTGCGGCGGGCCTTGCGGCGGCACCTGCCCATGCCCAGAAGTACCCGGTGACCCCCGCCCAGAGCGATACGGCGCGCCAGGTGGCACAGGCAGGGGTGCCGCTCGAAGAGCTCGCGCCCGACGCCCCCGACCGGTACGTCGTGAAGAAGGGCGATTCGCTGTGGGCCATCGCGGGCCTCTACCTCAAGCGGCCCTGGCGCTGGCCTGAGTTGTGGGGCATGAACTACGAGGAAATTCGCAACCCCAATCTCATCTATCCGGGACAGGTGCTGAATCTGGAGCGCAAGGATGGCCGCGCCCGGCTCCGGCTCGGGGGCGCGCGGGGGACGGACAATGATACCGTTGGCATCAAGGCGGCCAAGATCGACGAGATCAAAACAGTCAAGATCTCGCCGAGCGTGCGCGTCGAGGGGCCGCGTGCCGATGCCCTGCCGACCCTGAAAAACAACCAGATCGAGCCCTTCCTGGCCGAGCCGATCGTGGTGGACGAACTCGCGCTGACCCTGGCGCCACGCATCGTGGCCACCCAGGAGAACCGGGTGCTGCTCAGCCACGGCGACCGTGCCTATGCGCTCGGCGCGCCAGGCTACCCGCTTCTCGATGGACCCGACCGGCCCAAGTTCTTCCGCGTGTATCGCGACCCCAAGCCACTGATCGATCCCGTGACCCGCGAGGTGCTGGGCTACGAGGCCCCGCATGTGGGCAAGGCGCGCCTGGTCACCGGTGAAAGCACGACCACAGCGCCCGGATCGACGGACGTCATGGCGGTGCCGGCCACCATCGACATCGTCGGCGACTTGCGTGAAATGCGGCCAGGCGATCGGCTGGGGGTCGAGCCACCCCGGCCGTTTCTCAGTTACACCCCGCACGCACCGGATCGCCCGGTGGACGCCCGGGTCGTCTCCTTCTACGGAGACGTCGTGCGGCTGGCGGGGCAAAGCAATATCGTGGCGATCAACCGGGGCACGCGTGACGGCATTGAAATCGGTCATGTGCTCGCCGTGCTCAAACCCGGTCGGGCAGCGGTTGACACCACCAGTGGCGTCAAAGTGCCGATGCAACTGCCCGACCAGCGGCTGGGCCTGTTGATGGTGTTCCGGCCTTTCGAGCGTGTCTCCTACGCCCTGTTGCTGCAAGTCACCGAGGGAGTCTCCATCGGCGACGTGGTGACCAACCCGTATTGAAGGATCACACCCGCTGGCGCGGTTGCGCGCAGGCGAAGGTGCCGTTGCTCATCGGACGATCTGCGTGGAACGCGACGAACTCGCCGCCTGGTTGCGGTTGACGCTGACCCCGGGTGTGGGCAACGCCACGGTGCGCAAGCTGCTGGCCGCGTTCGGACTGCCGCAAGCGGTGTTCGCACAATCTGAACAGACGCTGCGCCATCTGGTCAGCGCGCAACAGGCCACCGCGCTGCTGGATGTGCCAGCCGGGCTCGAGACCCTGGCCGGGCGCACATGGCATTGGCTTGAAGAAACAGACGGCGATGTCCAACGCCGGGTCGCGACGCTGGGTGACGCGACCTACCCCGTTTCGCTGCTCCATATCGAAGACCCGCCGATGCTGCTGTACCTGATGGGCCAGTTGGCGCTGCCGGCGCCCGCGCCCGCGCCCGCGGCGATCGCCATCGTGGGCAGTCGCAACCCGACCCCCCAGGGAGAAAGCAACGCCCGCCAGTTTGCCCATGCCTTCGCACAGGCGGGACTCACGGTCATTTCCGGCCTGGCGCTGGGCATCGACGGCGCGGCACACGCCGGCGCGCTGGAAGGCGCAGAGGCCAGTGGCCACCAAGATGGCCAATGGGCCACGATCGCTGTGGTGGGCACGGGCCTGGATCGCGTCTATCCCGGCAAGCACCGTGACCTCGCGCACCGCATCGCACGCCACGGCCTGCTGATCAGCGAGTACCCCTTGGGCACGCCGCCCCTTTCCGCCAACTTCCCGAAGCGCAATCGCATCATCTCCGGGCTGAGTTTGGGCACGCTGGTCGTCGAGGCCGCGCTCAAGTCCGGCTCGCTCATCACGGCGCGACTGGCCAGCGAGCAGGGCAAGGACATATTTGCGATACCCGGATCGATCCACGCCGCGCAGTCGCGGGGCTGCCACGCGCTCATCAAGCAGGGCGCCAAGCTCGTCGAATCGCCCGAGGATGTGCTGGAAGAACTGCGCCCACAAACGGGGGGCGTCGAGGGAACTCCTCTTTCAATAGCAGAAAATGACCATTCAATGCTGGGAAATGGCCAACTTCATCATGAATCGGCGCTCCTGGAGGCGCTCGGCTTCGATCCGGTGGGCCTGGACGCGCTGCTGGCGCGCACCGGGCTCGACACGGCCAGGCTGCAAGCCGCGCTGCTTGAGCTGGAGCTCGATGGCGCCGTGGCGCGACTGCCCGGCGGGCTGTTCCAGCGCCAGGGCACGGCCTGACGGCCCGTGCGGCAGTACGACACGACTGGACCTGGACGCTTGCGCTATATTGGGCGCATGTTCGAGGTGCTCGTCTTTGTCTATGAAAACTACTGGCAAGGCGACGCCTGTCCGGAGCCACCCCAGCTCAAGCGAAAGCTCAATGCCGTCGGATTCGCTGAAGACAAGGTCCAGGAGGCGCTGACCTGGCTGACGGCGCTGAACCTTGCCGCCAACGAATGTGCCCTGGCGCGCAATCAGGCGCCGACAGCGTCGCCTGCCAGCCTGCGGGTGTATTCGGTCCATGAACAGGACCATCTGGGCGCTGATTGCCTGGCCTACATCGGCTTCCTCGAAACGGCCGGATATCTTGACGCGCTGCAGCGGGAGATCGTGCTCGAACGAGCGATGGCTGCCTGCCACGAACCCGAACTGGGCATCGATGACCTGCGCATCATCGTGCTGATGGTCTACTGGAGTCTGGGCATCGAACCTGATGCCCTGCTGCTCGACGAGCTGTGCGAGGACAGCCGCGGCCGGCTGGCCCACTGAACCCGTCCGGGGTCAGCTGAGCAGACGCTCCGGATTGGCGTCCAGCTTGGTCAAGGCCTCGCGTGTGGCGCGCACCGTCAGCGCCTCTTCTTCCGCGGGCACCAGCAGACCGGCCTGGAGATAGGCGGCCAGACGGCGCGCCTGGATCAGGTAGCTCTGACCGTCAGCACTGGCAAACAGGTGCAGTTGCCGCCGGTCGCTGCGCCAGACCAGCTGGACCTGCACCACGCGGCCGTTGTGTTCCAGAACGAACCACTGCCCCAATTCCAGTTCGCTTGCCCATGCGATCATGGCCTGGCTCGGGGTGGATCCGCTGTTGGCCAGCATTTCGAAAGACGAGGCATCGACACCGAGCATGGCCTCCAATGTGCCGGGGTCGAGCTCGAATTCCTCGGGGCCGTCGTCGCTGATCGCCACCTCCAGCTGCTCCAGGCGGCGCGCCATGTCATCGATGTCCTCCTGGGAAACCACATCCGTCTTGGACTGGAAAGCATCCGCCAGGATGTCGCTGATGATCTTGAGGTGAGCATCCTGCGTGGTGGCCGGCAGCCCCAGCAGGCTCATGCCCTGGCGCAGATGCTGCAGGATCTTGGGAAGGGCCTGGATCACCCGGGCCCGATCCTCACGGTTCGGCTTGGCACTGGCCGCCCACAGCAGGTCCGTGGCCGTGCGCTTGAGCGTCAGCGTGTCGGCATGCTGGGCGCCATGGCGCAAGGCGGCAACGGCCAGCGCCTCGGCCCAGACCTTGAACAGGAATTCGCGGATTTCGTCGCGCACCTTGATCTTGTTGAGCATGTTGCGCAACTCGATCGTGTACTGGATTGCCAGGGTTTCCTTCTGCTCAACCTGTTGCGCAACGCTCACCAGGCGCTGGGTGGAGCCCTTTTCGGTGAGGAAGCGCGACAGGAACTTCTGGAATTCCTCCAGAACCAGCTGAAACACCCGTCGGCCGGTTTCGGGGTACTGTTCAATGACCTGAACGACCCGGCGGATCTCGCTCTCCATCGCACTGGCCTGGACGCCGCTGGCATCAAAACCCAGGACACAGGAGCCCATGCGGTCGATCAACTGCCGCGCCGGATGCTGCAGGGTGCCGAAAAATTCAGGCTCATCCAGCGCCAGGCGCAACACCGGCATCTGCAGACGGGCAAACCAGACGCGCACACCGGCAGGAATCCGTTCCTCCGCCAGGATCGCCTGGAACATCAGGGCCACGATCTCGATGGTGGCCTTCTCCGTGACGGTGGTGGCTTTCCTTTTCAGCTCCGCGCTGCGCTCGCGGACCTCGCCTGCCACCTGCTGGACGCCACCTGCCGGCAACACACCTACTCCGGTGACGTAGGCCTCCCGACGAACTCCCCGCTCATGGACGAGGGCCTGAGCCAGCTCGGGCGAAGGGGCTTGCTGCCGCGTGGCCTCAAAGTCGGCACCCCGATCCACAAACAGGCGCCTGAGCTGCCCCAGCACACCCTGCGCCCGCTGCCGAGCCCGGGCCAGCGGCGTGGTGGCCGTCATCATGCGGGTCTCTTCGGCCAGAGCGCTGCGGGTGTGGCCGTGCCACGATGACGCGTGTCCACCGCCGGCCCCGGCCCCGGTTGACGGGCCTGACGATCCGCTGGGCAGAGCGCCCGAGCGATCCCCAAAACCTGTGCTCGCGCCACCGGCATGTCCTCGTGCCGATCCGCCGGTGCCGCCGGCAAACGACCCGGCTGCGGATCCGCCGGGTCCTGCACCCCCGGGCCCACCGTCGCCCGGTCGGGCCGCGCCCGCCGATGCGCCCCCCGCCCGCGACCCCGCAGACTTTGAGGCAGGCGTCGGCGCGGCAGCCGCGCTGCCATCTGCTGAGCGACGGATGACGGACTTCATTTCAATGACCGGCATGACCCCGTTACGGATCAGGAACTCGTTGGCGTGCTGATACGCGCTGAACAGGCGATCAACCACCAAAGGTGTCAAGCTGTCTTGCATCATCGTCCACGCGAGTCGCGAGAGGCCGCAGGCTGTCCAATGATTCACAAGGATGGCAGCAAGAGTGTCGGGTTTCAGCATGTCCTTGTCCGCCAGTTCATGCCCCCCCTCCAGCGAGGCGACCCTCAGGCGCAGGTCCTTGAGCTCCCAGCTGACCTTGTCGGAAATCGCCAGCACGAGCCGCGAGACGAGGATGCCGTTCTCGACTTCGTCTTCACCGATCAGCGTCAGGTTCTGGTCCCGCGCGCCATCCCGGCGCGGTGCCGACAGGCCCGGCGCCACCAGCGCCTGCTGCCAGGCCTGCCGCACGCCATGGATCCAGGTATCCCGCAGCCGAAGAAAATCGTGCAGGGCGTCACGGCGTGCCTGCTGATCGCGCGCCACGCCAGGCTGATCGGCCAATGCGGTGAGCCGCCCCTGCGCGGTTGCGGCCATGTCCAGAATGACGCCGTCCACCTCTGCCACGAAGCGCTGGCGCACGCTGCGCGACAGGGGCGACGTCGGGGCCGTGGAACCCGGGGTCACCATCGATGCTCAGACCGTCGCCCCCGCGTTGGGGTCATCGGGATCCATGGACCCGTCGTCCTTGCGGGGCGCCGCCTTGACCAGGTCTTCGCGCTTGATGCCCAGCCACATGGCAATGGCCGCGGCCACGAACACCGACGAGTAGATGCCAAACAGGATGCCGATGGTGAGCGCCATGGCGAAATAGTGCAGGGTTTCCCCGCCGAACAACAACATCGACAGCACCATGATCTGTGTGGATCCATGGGTGATGATGGTACGACTGATCGTCGACGTGATCGCGTTATCAATGATTTCCGTCGTATTCATCTTGCGATAACGACGGAAATTTTCACGAATCCGGTCAAAAATCACCACGGATTCGTTGACCGAGTAACCCAGCACGGCGAGCACAGCTGCCAGCACCGCCAGCGAAAACTCCCACTGGAAGAAGGCAAAGAAGCCCAGGATGATGATCACGTCGTGCAGGTTGGCGATGATGGCCGCCACCGCGAATTTCCATTCGAAACGAAACGCCAGATAGATCATGATGCCGGCGACCACCATGCCCAGCGCCTTGAGGCCGTCCGCCGCCAGTTCGTCACCGACCTGCGGCCCCACGAATTCGGTGCGCCGCAGGCTGACTTTCGGATCGTCGGCCTTCAGCGCCGACAACACCTTCTCGCTCTGCTGGGCCGAAGTGATCCCCTTTTGCACCGGCAAACGGATCATCACATCGCGCGCCGTGCCGAAGTTCTGCACCTGAACATCGGCAAACCCCAGGCCAGACACCAGACCACGCACCTTGGACAGATCGGCAGGCTGTGAATAGCTCACCTCCATCACCGTGCCTCCCGTGAACTCCACCGACAGGTGCAGGCCGCGTGAGAACAGGAAAAACACCGCGGCGATGAAAGTCACAAGGGAAATCACGTTGAATATCAACGCGTGCCGCATGAACGGAATGTCTTTCCGGATCTTGAAAAATTCCATCGTGGGCCCCTTACTTTTCGTTGCCGTTCGCCGCCGCCACCGTGCCCGCGCCATCCGGGCGCCACACGGTGCCGATCGATACGGTCTTTAGCTTCTTCTTCTGTCCGTACCACAGGTTCACCAGGCCGCGCGAGAAGAAAACGGCAGAAAACATGGATGTCAGGATGCCGATGCAGTGAACCACGGCGAAGCCGCGCACCGGGCCAGACCCGAAGGCGAGCAAGGCCAGACCGGCAATCAGCGTGGTGATGTTGGAGTCGAAAATCGTGGCCCAGGCGCGGTCATACCCGGCATGAATCGCCGCTTGCGGCGAAACCCCGTTGCGAAGCTCTTCGCGCACCCGCTCGTTGATCAGCACGTTGGAATCAATGGCCATGCCGAGCGCCAGCGCCATGGCCGCCATGCCGGGCAAGGTCAACGTGGCCTGCAGCATGGACAGGATGGCCACAAGCAGCAGGAGGTTCACCGCCAGCGCGATGCCGGAGAAGAGCCCGAACAGCATGTAGTAGGCGGCCATGAAGGCCACGATCACCAGGAAACCCCAGGTCACGCTGTTGAAGCCCTTGGCAATGTTTTCAGCGCCCAGGCTCGGGCCGATGGTGCGCTCTTCGATGATCTCCATGGGCGCGGCCAGCGATCCGGCGCGCAGCAGAAGCGCCAGGTCATTGGCCTCTACCACCGTCATGGAACCCGAGATCTGAAAACGATTGCCCAATTCACCCTGGATCACCGGCGCCGTCAACACCTCCCCTTTGCCTTTCTCAAACAACAGGATGGCCATGCGCTTCTTCATATTCTCGCGGCTGACGTCACGCATGATCCGCCCGCCCTTGGCATCGACCGTCAGGTCCACCTTGGGCTGCTGGTTCTGCGAATCGAAGCCCGGCTGGGCATCGGTCAGGCTATCGCCCGTGATGATCACCTGCTTCTTGACTATCACCACACGACCATCCCGCTGCATATAGCGCTCGGCGCCAAAGGGCACGGGCCCACGCCCGCCTTCGGCCTCGCGGGCTTCCGCGGATTCATCCACCAGCCGCATTTCCAGGGTGGCTGTGCGCCCCAGGATGTCCTTGGCCTTGGCGGTGTCCTGCACACCCGGCAACTGCACCACGATCCGGTCCAGTCCCTGCTGCTGGATCACCGGCTCGGCGACGCCGAGCTCATTGATGCGATTGTGCAAGGTGGTGATGTTCTGCTTGACCGCCTGCTCCTGGATCTTGCGGGCCGCCTCCGGCCGGATCGTGGCGGTCAACTTGTACTCGGCCCCTTCCGGCACGTCCACCGTCTGGAGTTCGCCGAACTGCTCCTGAAAAACCTTCTTGGCGGCATCCAGGGTGGCCGAGTCACGGAAACGAACCTCGATGATCTGGCCGTTGCGGCTGATGCCGCCATGCCGCAGGTTCTTCTCGCGCAAGACGCTGCGGATGTCTCCGCTCAGGGACTCCGCCTTCTTGTTCAGCGCCGCCTGCATATCGACCTGCAGCATGAAATGCACGCCACCACGCAAGTCAAGGCCGAGGTACATCGGCGAAGCATGAAGCGCCGACAGCCACGCGGGCGAGCGCGGCACCAGATTCAGAGCGACCACGTAGGCCGGATCCGTCGTATCGGGAATCAGCGCCTTCTGGATCGCATCCTTGGCTTTGAGCTGGTTGTCCGTCGAATCAAAGCGCGCCTTGACGGAGTTGCCATCAAACGTGATCAGATCGGCTTTCAGGCCGGCGCCCTTGATTGCCTCCTCGATCCGCGTCTGCGTGCCCGTATCCACACGCGCCGTGGCCTTGCCAGCCGAGACCTGAACGGCTGGCGCCTCGCCGAAGAAATTGGGCAACGTATAGAGCGCCCCCACCACCAACGCGATCACGATGATCGCGTACTTCCAGACCGGATAACGGTTCATGATCGCGCTTTTCGCTGGTAACTGTCGGATCACCGGATTGAGACAACCGGCGCGGCCTGCTTACTTGATGGTTCCCTTGGGCAAAACCTGAACCACAGCGCTGCGTTGCAACTGGATTTCCACGCCGTTGGCGATTTCAGCGCTGATATAGCCTTCGCCGAGCTTGGTCACCTTGCCCAGCAGGCCGCCCGCCGTGACGACTTCATCGCCCTTGGCAAGGGCTTCAATCATGGCGCGATGCTCCTTCTGCTTCTTCATCTGGGGGCGGATCATCACGAAATACAGCACGACGAACATCAGCACCAAAGGCAGCATGCTCATCAGGGACGACTGCATGTCACCCCCGGCAGCAGCAGCGGGCGCAGTCTGGGCAAAAGCGGAAGAGATAAACACAGGCAAACTCCACGAAACAGGGATGACAGAACCGCGCGGACAGCCCAAAGCAGCCCGGCGCAGGCAACTTTGCATTGTATGACGGCACCACAAAGGCCCTGCAGCCATGCCGGTATGTGGTCACACAGGCCGGCAAGCCCGTCTGCACTCGCCCAGAAACTCCTGATTCAATAGCTAACGAGCGCCATTCGACGCTGGGCATTGGCCATTCTGACCATGAAAGTGGTTTTTGTACGTCTTTGTGCACCGTTCAGGCGGCCTGACGCGCGCCTTGGGGGGCACGGTACGCCGCCATCAGGGCACTCCAGTTCTGGCGCGCAGCTTTGAGGTGGCGCTCCTTCACATGGCCAAAGCCCTTGATCTGCTCCGGAATGCGGGCGATTTCCACCGCCGTGGCGTGGTTGGCCGCGCTAAGTGACTTCAGCACTTCCTCGATGCTGGCGCGGTATTCGCCAATCAGCGCGCGCTCGGTCTTGCGCTCCTCGGTCTTGCCAAAGATGTCGAACGCGCCGCCGCGCAGACCCTTGAGGCGGGCTAACAGCTTGAATGCGGTCATCATGGCCGGGCCGAAGGGCTGCTTGATCAGTTCGCCCTTGGCGTTCTTCTTCGCGATCAGCGGCGGCGCCATGTGGTAATTCAGCTTGAAGTCGCCTTCGAACATGCCGTTGATCCGGTCCAGGAAGGCGGTGTCGGTGTACAGGCGCGCCACCTCGTACTCGTCCTTGTAGGCCATCAGCTTGAACAGGTAACGTGCGACGCTCTCCGTAAGCGTGGTCTTGCCCAGCGGGGTTTCCGCAGCCCGAACCTTCTCAACGAACGCCTGGTACAACGCAGCGTAAGCCGCGTCCTGATAGGCGGTGAGGAACTCCACGCGGCGCGAGACCAGGCTTTCCACCGTCTCGCGCTTCTTGAATTCGACGACTTGGCCCTGTGAAAGCAGCGCCTCGACCCGCGCGCGGTCGTGGGCGGCCTGCCGGCCCCACTCAAACGCGGTCTTGTTGTTCTCCACCGCCACGGCGTTGAGTTCGATGGCCCGTAGCAGCGACTCCAGCCCGAGCGGAATCCAGCCCTTTTGCCAGGCGTAGCCCAGGATCATCGGGTTGACATAGATGGTGTCGCCCATCAGCTTGCCCGCCACCGCGTCGGCATTAAACAGCCCCACGCCGGCCTCGCCCACGGCGCGGGTGATGTCGGCCACGCACTGGTCGGACGGGTTTTGCCAGTTGGCGTTCTTCACGAACGCGGCGGTGGGCGTGCCCTGGGCGTTAAGCGCCACATGGGTGCGGCCCTCGCGCATGCGCAGCACGGTCTCCTTGCCAGCGGTGACGATCGGGTCGCAGCCGATGATCAGGTCGGCCGCCGCCATGCTCACGCGCGTGGTGCGGATGTCGTCCTGCGTGGCGCCGATCAGCACATGGCTCCAGGTCGCGCCGCCCTTTTGCGCCAGGCCGCCCGCATCCTGCGTGACGATGCCCTTGCCTTCCAGGTGCGCGGCCACGCCGAGCAACTGGCCGATGGTGATGACGCCCGTGCCGCCCACGCCCGCCACCACGATGCCCCAGGC
>ERZ795062.2051-NODE-2051-length-13552-cov-5.335482_pt1 | contig 13552 bp, 15 predicted proteins | sample MGYA00375146_ERZ795062 | MGnify/ENA primary metagenome ERZ795062 (study PRJEB30191, sample SAMN05720281) | activated sludge metagenome | isolation source: Anaerobic digester | place: USA | collected 2015-07-16 ... | reverse complement strand
GGGGGCGTCGGGTGCGCTGGTGGTCGGCTCGCTCATCTCGTGGTCTTTCTCGTCGGTCGTGGTCGTCTCGTCGGTGGTGACGCGGTCGCGTCTCAGGGGCGCAGGAGCGCCTTGGTGGCGCGCCGCTCGTCCATGGCCCGGTAGGCCTCGGCGGCCTCGTCCAGGGGCAGGTCGAGGTCGAACACGCGACCCGGGTCGATCCGGAGGTCCCAGATCCGCTCGACGAGGTCTGGCAGGAATGCGCGGACGGGGGCGGGGCCGCCGGTGAGCTGCTTGATCCTCGCGATGCCGGCGTCACCGCGCTCTTCGACGATGTCGGTCGCGCCGAACTCGCGCGCCGGCGCCTGCCGGTCGGCGTGGCGGGACACGGCGATCACGCGGTCCGCGCCGAGCTGGCCGGCCGCGAGCACGGCCGGGAGCCCGACCGCGCCGTCGCCGACCACGACGACGGTCTTGCCGAGGCCCGCCTCGGCGGCGGACGCCCCGAACCATCCGGTGCCGAGCACGTCGGAGGCGGCCGGCAGGGACGGCACCAGGTCCGGATCGGGCTCGCCGGGGTGCTCGGGGTAGGTCTGGTCAGTCGTCGTTCTCGATGATGTTCTTCAGCACGGTGGTCGCGCCCATACCATTGGGCCAGCCGGCGTAGAACGCGAGCTGGAGCAGGGCTTCCTTGAGCTCGTCGTCGGTAACGCCGTTCTGCCGGGCGTAGGCGAGGTGGAACTGCAGCTGGTCCATCTTCCCCAGCGCGGTGAGCGCGGAGATCGTCACGAGGCTGCGGTCGCGCTTGGACAGGCCTTCGCGCTCCCAGACCTCGTCGAAGAGGACCTTGTCGGTGTAGTGGACCATGCCGGGGGCGAAGTCGCCGAAGGCGTTCTTTCCGCCGGTCCAGCCGGTGCTCTGCTGCTCGTCGCTCATGATCGCTCCATCTCTCGTGGCCGGTTCTTCGTGCTTCTTCCATGCAACCCGTGACGTGGTGTGGGTGCCAGGCCCGGTCGTGAGGGGGTACTGCCAGGGATAGGCTCGTCGGTGCTTGCCGTTCCTGAGTCCTGGCGTTGTGTGTTTTCAGTCTCGGTCGGGGGATTCCAGGGCCCAGCTGGCCAGGATTGCCAGCCGTTCGGCCGAGGTCGTGGTCGGCTCGGCGGTGGCGATCCGCAGCGTCAGCGCCCGGTCCACCGTTGGGGTGAGGTCCTCGCGGGTCAGTTCCAGTCGTCCGACGACGGGGTGATCGATGACCACCCGGGGCGGGCGGCAGCCACGGTGTCTCTTGGCCGACCAACGGGACCGGAACGGTCCGCTGTTCGTCGACAACTGCCCGATGAGCCGATGCAGCGCCCGGTCGTGCGGGTCGCGCGCTGCGGCGGTCCGTAACCGGTGCACGTGTTCGTCGGCGACCTGGTCCCAGTCGGGGTAGAACGCGGTCGAGGAGTCCTCGTCCAGGAACAGGAACCGGGCCAGGTTCGGCCGGGTGTCTACCAGGGCGGGTGTCAGGAGGGCGCGGCCGAGCCCGTTGACCGCGACGACGTCCAGCCGGTCGGTGAGCACGGCCGCAGGGGCGTCGGTGACCGCATCGAGGGCGGCCCGGAGTCCGGAGCGCAGCTTCACGGGCCGTGCCCCGTCGGTGCGACTGCTGGTCCGCTGGGTACTCATGGCCTCGAGTCAAGGCCGATCCCGGGACGTGTGCCAGTCCCTGCCAGTACCCCCGCACAGCAGGGTCTGCCACGAGCGCCGGGCTTCTGGTGACCTGGATGGACCACTGCATACAACCCCTGATTGGGAGCCATCATGACGACAACCATCCGCAGGACCCTCGCCGGCCTGGCAGCCGCGACCCTGGCCGGCGCGCTGCTGCTCACCGGCTGCTCGCCCCAGGACGAGTCCGACGCCGCGCCGGAGACGACCAAGACCACCGCTTCACCCGCGGCCGATGGGCCTGGCATCGTCGTGTCCTCCATTGAGGAGCGCGAGGCCACCGCCGGCGACCCGGAGACCTTCACCGGGGACGTGGAGATCCAGCCCCTGTATGACCCGAACGACGCCTCGACCGGCGGTGCCGGCCAGGTCACGTTCCAGCCCGGGGCGCGCACCGCCTGGCACGCCCACCCCGCCGGCCAGCGTCTGATCGTCACCGACGGCACCGGCTGGATCCAGGCGGAGGGCGAGGACCGCATCACTGTTTCCGAGGGCGACGTCGTGTGGTTCGCACCCGGCATCAAGCACTGGCACGGGGCCACCGACGGCGAGGCGATGACCCACATCGCCGTCCAGGACACCATCGACGGGAACAACGCCGAATGGATGGAACACGTGACCGACGAGCAGTACCTCGACCAGGCATGACCAGGAGGAGAATCGATGACGCACCGACACCCCCACCGCCCCGGACGCCTCGCGCTCTCGGCTGCCGCCCTGGCCGCCGGTGCTGCTCTGCTGGCCGGATGCACCGGCCAGCCCGCGGAGGACGCCGGCCCGACTTCCCGCACCGACCACATCGGATCCGTCGCTCCGGCACTGGAGCAGTACGACGCCGAGCAGGTGCAAGCCTTGTGGAACGACGAGAGCCTCTCTGCCCGCGACCGCGGACTGGTCACCATCGCCGTGCACGTAGCCGGCGGGAACACCGACGACCTCGGGTTCTACGTCGACAAGGCCCTCGACGACGGCGCGACTCCCGCCGAGGTGTCCGAGACCATCACCCACCTCGGCTTCTACGCCGGCTGGCCCAACGCCATGGCCGCGGTCGACCCGGTCGCCGCCGTGTACGAGGAGCGCGGCATCGACGCCTCCGAGCTGCCCGAGACCGACCCCGAGCTGCTCGACCAAGAGCCCGCCGCCGAGTCCGCCCGGGAGACCGCCGTGCAGGACCAGCACGGCGACACCTCGCAGCGCCTCGTCGACGCCACCGACGAGACTGTCTTCGACGACCTGTGGCTGCGGCCCGGACTCGAGCCGCGCGACCGCAGCCTCGTCACAATCGTCGCCCTGGTGACGACCGGCCAGGCCGACCAGATCCCGTACCACCTGGGCCGGGCCATGGACAACGGGTTGACCGCTGAGGAAATCGACCCGCTCATGGAGCACCTGGCCTACTTCACCGGCTGGCCCAAGGTGTTCACCGCTATGCCCGTCGTCACCGAGACACTCGAATCCCGATGACCCGCCCGGCATCCGCGAGACCCGTACCCGAAGGAAGGGAAGCATCATGTCGCGCATCGTCGTGATCGGAGCCGCCGGCGGGGTCGGCACCCGCCTCGTCGGCGAGCTGATCGCCCGCGGCGACGACGTCACCGCCGTTCACCGCCGTCCCGAGCAGGCCGGGCAGCTTCGCACCCTCGGGGCGGAGCCTGTGCTGCTCGACGTTGCCGACGAGGTCCGCTCCGGATCGCTGGACGGCTTCGTGCAGATTCTGCCAGGCGCGGACGCGGTCGTCTACGCCGCCGGGGCCAGTAGCGCGCCGATTGACGTTGCCCGGCTCGTGGACGGTGACGGGGTCGCTGTCGCGGCCCGAGCGGCCGAGGCCGCCGGTGTCGACCGTTTCCTGCTGATCTCGGCGTTCCCCGACGCCTGGCGCGGCAAGGGCATGCCGGCCGCGTTCGAGGAGTACATGGGCATCAAGAAGGCCGCCGACGTCGCCCTCGTGGCCACCGGCCTCGACTGGGTCATTGTCCGCCCCGGCACCCTCACGAACAGGTCACGGACCGGGCGCGTCGCGCTGGGCCCGGCGATCGCCTACGGCGACGTGTCCCGGGCCGACGTCGCCGCCGTCCTGGCCGAACTCGTCCACCGGACCGAGGTGTCCCGGCAGGTCCTGGAATTGACCGAGGGCACCGCCTTGATCACCGACGCGGTCGACGCCGTCGCCCGCCTGTAGGAAGGAATGACGTCGATGACCGACACCATGCGCGCGCTGATCGCCGGACGGGGACCCGACTGGGTCCTCGACGAGGTCCCGGTCCCCGAGCCCGGTCCCGGGCAGGTCCTCATCCGAAACCGTGCGGCGGCGGTCAACAACGCCGACCTGCCCATGCTCGCCGAGGCCGACCCCACCGCGGGCGGGCACGGGGAGGAGTTCGTCGCCGGGTTCGAGTACGCCGGCGAGATCGCCGCCGTCGGCGACGACGCCGGCGACTGGAGGGCCGGGAACCCGGTCATGGGGTCGATCCCGGCCTCCTTCGCCGAATACGTCGTCGCCGACCACCGGTTCGTCATGCCCCGACCCGCTTCGCTCGTGCCCGAGATCGCGGCGGCCCTGCCGACGGGGCTGCTGACCGAGCACGGGGCGCTCACGGTCGCCGGGTTCGAGGCCGGCCGGAGCGTGCTGATCACCGGGGCGTCGACCGGCATCGGCCTCATCGGCGTCCAGGTCGCGAAAGCCCTCGGTGCTTCTCAGGTGATCGGCACGACTCGCAGCCCGGGCAAGCGGGAGCTGCTGGCCTCGGTCGGAGTGGACGAGGTCATCGTGACAAACGAGCAGGACCTGGCTGAGGCGGTCCTGGCCGCCACCGGCGGCGAAGGCGTCGACGTCGTCCTCGACCACGTCGCCGGGCAGGTCTTCGCCGAGACCCTGCTCGCCACCGCTCACGACGGGCACGTCGTCAACATCGGCCGGCTCGCCGGGGCGGCGTCGACGATTGATATCGATGCCCTGTCCTACCGGCACCTGAACGTCCATGGCGTCTCCTTCGGCTTCACCCGTGACTGGGAGACCGCAGGCATCATCGCCGGCCTCCTGCCCGAGGTGATCCCCGCCGTCGAGCGGGGACAGATCCGCCCGGTCATCGACAGCGGCCTGCCGCTGAGCCGCCCCGACGAGATCGCGGACCGCCTACGCTCGGGCCTGGTGACCGGGAAAGTCGTCGTCGCCATCGACGACTGATCCCGACCGCCGCCGGGGAGCCTGGGCCAGGGGTGGTACCAGCAGGGTCTGCCACCGGCCCGGGTACCGGCCTAGCGTGGAATCACAAGCGATGAACAGACGCACAGGCGATGAACAGACGCGAGGAGAGAACGAGCAGAGCCATGGAGTACGCGCATCTGAGCCGGTCCGGCCTACAGGTCTCGAGGATCGCGCTGGGCGCCATGAACTTCGGCGACGCCGCCGGCAAGGACGAGGCCTTCGAGGTCCTGGACCGAGCCTTCGACCTCAGCATCAACCACATCGACACCGCCGATGTCTACGGCGGTCCGCAGACACCGGACATGATCCAGGGCTTCGGCACCTCCGAGGAGATCATCGGCGAATGGCTCCAGCACACCGGCAGGCGTGACGAGATCGTGCTGGACGCCGAGACGCTGACTGAGTTGGACCGGATCCGGCCCGGTCCCGGCGTCGCCCCGCAGTCCTACGCCTGGTGACCATCCAGGCGCGATCGAACAGAAGGAGAATGGAATGAGTGAGAACGGATTCGACCAGATCTTCCCGACCGGGGAGCCCAACGACGCGTTCGCGCAGTACTTCATCGGACAGAGCTACCTCGCCCCGCTGACCGATGGCAGCGTGCCGGTGTCGAATGTGTCGTTCGAGCCGGGATGCCGCAACAATTGGCACATCCACCACGGTGAAAACGGCGGCGGCGATCAGATCCTTCTGTGCACCGCAGGCTCCGGTTGGTACCAGGCCGAAGGCGAGGACCCGGTCAGCATGGTCCCGGGCACCGCGATCCGCGTGCCGGCCGGAACCAAGCACTGGCACGGAGCGAAGGCCGACGCGTGGTTCTCCCACCTGGCCTTCATCACGCCCGGCGAGGGCGTGAGGAACGAATGGCTCGAGCCGGTCACCGACGAGGTCTACGGCCAGCTGCCCAACAACGGAAAGTGAACTGACAATCATGAGCATTCTGAACGAGACCTACACCCTGACCGGCGGCGTCGAGATCCCCAAGCTGGGGCTGGGCACCTGGTTCATCGACGACGACCAAGCCGCCGACGCCGTCCGCGCAGCGGTCGAGATCGGCTACCGCAACATCGACACCGCCCAGGCCTACGGCAACGAGCGAGGTGTCGGCGAAGGCGTGCGCACCTCCGGCGTCGCCCGTGAGGCCCTCTTCGTCTCCACGAAGCTCGCCGCGGAGATCAAGGACTACGACAGTGCGGTCGCCGCGATCGACGAGTCGTTGGCCACGATGGACCTGGACTACGTCGACCTGTTCCTCATCCATGCTCCGCAGCCCTGGGCGGACTTCCGCGGCGGGGACTACGCAGATGGGAACCGACAGGCCTGGAAGGCCCTCGAAGAGGCGCACCAGGCGGGCAAGGTCCGCGCGATCGGCGTGTCGAACTTCCTGCAGTCCGATCTCGACAGCCTGCTGGAGACCGCGACCGTTACGCCGCACGTCAACCAGTTGCTCGTCCACGCCGGCAACACCCCGACCGAGCTGCTGGACTACTGCGAGTCCAAGGGCATCCGCGTCGAGGCCTACTCACCCATCGCCCACGGCGAGATCCTCGACAACGCCGACGTCAACGCGATGGCCGAGAAGTACGCCGTCACCGTGCCACAGCTGTGCATCCGCTACACCATCCAGCTGGGCACCGTGTCTCTGCCGAAGACGGCGAATCCCGACCACATGCGCTCTAACGCCCAGGTCGACTTCACCATCTCCGACGACGACATGGCTGCGCTGCAGAACCTGCACGACCAGGACTACGGCGAGGCCGGCGCCTTCCCCGTCTACAGCGGCAAGTGACACCAACAAAGACGCGAACACTTCTCAACGGAGGAGAGGCACGCAGATGCGCGCACTACTGGAAGACAAGACAGCGATCGTCACGGGGGCGAGCAAGGGGATCGGCCTCGCCATCGCCGAGCTATTCGCCGAGGTGGGTGCCAACGATTCCGCCGCACCGGCCGCTCATCCCTACGAGCGGCCCCTTCAGAGGGATCCCGCCTCTGCCTCGCAACGCGGCATTCGATACGACACCCCATACATGAAACATGAAAGGAGCCACTCAATGACCACCTGGACCCGGCGGAGTCGAACCGTACGCCGTCGACCGCCCCGGCGCCGAGGAGCTCTGGCGGCTCTCAGCTGCGATCACCGCCACCGATCTGCCCGGGTAGCGAACAGGAGGGACTACTCCGCAGTGGACGCCCTCGCGGCTATCCGAGCGCCGTCGGTGCCGTGGACCTGCTCGGCCAGCCGCCGCATCCGTGCCTCCGACGGCGTGTTCGGATCGGCGCTGTAGGCGGTGAGCGTCAGCCCGTGCTGGGCGGGCATCTCCAGGGCGTCAATGCTCAGGTGCAGGTCGCCGACGAGGGGGTGGCGGAAGTCCTTGTAGCCGTTCTGGTGCAGTCGCACGTCGTGCTTGGCCCAGAGCGTGCGGAAGTCCTCCGACCTCGTGTTCAGCTCGCCCACCAGTTCGGTCAGCCCGTCATCGGAGGGGTCTCGGCCGGCCTCGGTGTGCAGCAGCGCGACGGCGATGTCGGCGGCCTTCTGCCAGTCCGGGTAGAGCCGGTGCGCACCCTCGTCGAGGAAGCAGAACCGGGCCAGGTTCACCGGTCGCGCGGAGTGCACGAACGCCTCCGAGTAGAGCATTTGGCCCAGCGCGTTGATCGCCAGCACGTCGAGGCGGCCGTTGCGGATGAACGCCGGCACCCCGGTCATGCCGTCCAGCAGCCGCTGCAGGCTCGCCGAGACCTGGCCGCGCTTCTTCCGCGCGGTCTTCGGCGCGGGTCCGGCGGCCCGGCTGAGGTCGAACAGGTGCTCGCGCTCGGCGTCGTCGAGCTGCAGTGCCCGGACGAGGGCGTCGAGGACGCCGTCGGAGACCCCGGCGAGCCCGCCGCGCTCCAGGCGCGTGTAGTACTCGACGCTGACCCCGGCCAGCAGCGCGACCTCCTCGCGGCGCAGCCCCGGGACCCGGCGGATGCCGCCGAAGTCCGGCAGACCGGTGTCCTCCGGGCTCAGCTTCGCCCGGCGGGTCATGAGGAACTCGCGGGTCTCAGCTCGATTGTCCATATTTTGATGGTAGATCGACTGTTTCATTGCCAGGCAGTCCCCATCAGGGTCTGGCACCGGCCCACGTGAGGGGCCACCCGGCCGTGGGCGCATCGATGCGGGCGAAGTTCAACGTGCGGACTGCTGCCGCAGTCCCTTTGTCACGACGGGCTCGAAAGCGCGCCATGACTGCGGTCGTTACCCTCACGAATGTCCACGTTCGGCCACGCACGTACCTGCAGGGTGTGACGGTCTCGATCCCGGTGATGACGACCGGGCAGGGCCACCGGTATCTACTGAACAGCGTGGTCGTAGGCGACCGGGACGCGGCGACCGCGCTGACGCGCTACTACGGGCAGACCGGAACCCGCCCGGCCGCCGGCACGGGGCGGGCCTGGCCGGCCTCGTTCGACGAGATCGTCGGGCCGCATGTTCGACGGAACCGGCCGGTCCACGCGGACGGCGCAGAGGTGACCGGTTCCGGCAGGATCAGGACGGGCGCTAACGTTGGCCCATGGCCGATTCCGTCCCCGCACCGCACCCGTACGCGAATACCACCGCCGAGTTCGCAGCGAATCTCGCGGCCGTGCAGGCCAACATCGAGGCGGCCGCCGCCCGTGCCGGGCGGTCCGCGCAGAACGTGCGGCTGCTGCCGGTGAGCAAGACGGTGCCCGAGGAACGGCTGCGGCAGGCGATCGCCGCCGGCTGTCACCGGCTGGGCGAGAACAAGGTCCAGGAAGCCAAACGCAAATCCGCGAACCTGGCCGATCTGGGCGTCGAGTGGGCGGTCATCGGGCACCTGCAAACCAACAAGGCCAAGGACGTGGCCTTGTTCGCGACCGAGTTCCAGGCGCTGGACAATCTGCGGGTCGCCGACGCACTCGATCGCAAGCTGACCGAATTGGGACGAACCCTCGAGGTGTTTGTGCAGGTCAACACGTCCGCCGAGGAGTCGAAGTTCGGGCTGCCACCGGCCGAGCTGGACGGCTTTCTCCACGAGTTGCCGCGGTTCGAGACCCTCAAGGTGCAGGGCCTGATGACGCTGGCGCTGTTCACCGCCGATACCGGCCGGGTGCGCACATGCTTCGGCACACTGCGCACGCTGCGGGATCGGGCACGCGAGAGTTCCCCCGAACTCATCGGGCCGGGCGAACTGTCGATGGGCATGTCCGGTGACTACGAACTGGCCATCGAGGAGGGCGCCACCTGTGTCCGGGTGGGGCAGGCGATCTTCGGCGCCCGCAACACCCCCGACAGCCGGTACTGGCCGCCCGCCGGACCCACCGACTAGCGTCGGCCGCCGAGATCAGTCGGCGAATCGCAGACGCAACAGGTGCGGGCGCACATCACGGACAAGGGGCAGATCACCGATCCGGCGCAGGATCGAGGACTTCCAGACCCCGCGACCGGGCGGCAGCGCGATGTCGCCCACCTCGGCCACACCATCGATCTCCACGAGCTTCTCCGCTTCACCGTAGGTCAACGCGTACGGCATCGGCGGGGTTTGATAGCCGTTGGCAAGAGTCAAGCCGGACAGTGTTTTTCGTGAAAACCAGTGCGGAATCGAGTCGAAGACGAGGGTGGCACCGGGAAAGCGGGCGGCCAGGAAACCGATCAGTGTGCGCGCCTCGTCCGGTTCGAGGTACATCAGCAGACCTTCTGCCGTGATGATTACCCCGGAATCTGTGTCGATGCCGTCGGCCCACGAGGTGTCCAGCGCCGAGCCGGCGATATGCTCGATGGCGTCCTCGGCCGGTAACAGCTTCTCCCGCAACGTGATCACCTCGGGCAGATCGACGCCGACCCAGCGTTTCACCGGACGGCCGAGCCGCCAGTACGTGGTCTGCAAACCCTCGGCGAGCGCGACGACGGTCCCGTCCGGGTGCGTGTCGAGAAAGTCGTTGATCTCCTTATCGACGGCGAGCGCGCGCAGCGGATGCGACTGACTGGGTGTGCCGAACCGCTCGAAATCGGTGTCGATGGCCTCGTACATCCGCACCGCGAGCGGATCGGTGAACGTCGAGTCCGGCCGGCGTGCCTCCAGCGCACGGTTGCGGAGCGTCCAGAGGGTGGTCGCGGAGACGCCGTCGAGATCAGCCATGAGGTAAGGGTACCCTCACCCATGTTTATCGGGCTACCCGGCGAACACCTAACCTGCGATCACATAGGCGGACTCGAACATCACCGTCCGGCCACCCACCCGAATCCGCGCGCCGGGCACCAGGACATGCGGACGTCCTGGTGCCAGCCGGATCTCCACCGTGCTCGGACTCGAGACGTAGGTACCGTTGGCCGAATGCAGATCCAGGATCTGCACCGTCCATTCGACCAGCCGGAACTCCACGTGCTTTCGCGACAATAACCCCGAATCATCGCGTACCTGAACAAGTTTGGGAGTCGATTGCGGGGCCGGTTGACCCGAACCGGTGAGCCTGCCCAAGATCAGTGTCTCATCGAGGATCACCTCGGTACCCTGGTCGAGGATCAGCCTGCCCAGCGCCGGCCGCTCCCCTTTCACCAGCACCCCGGGCCCCAGCGCCAGCGGCTGCCTGCACTCGGCACACCAGCGGGCATCGGGATGGTTGAGATGCCCCTGCGGACAGCGGATTCCGTAGGCCATCGGACGTGAGTGGGCCACATCGGTGACGGCGTCGAACCCGTCCGGGGCATAGCCGGTCCCCGCCGCCCCCACCGGCACGTACGGCCCGTCGAACTGGGTCGGCGCCGCACGACCCGAGCCCGGGCCGGGCGGAGTGGGTCCCGGGTGATCGGTTGCCCCAGAAGGGGACACAACAGAAGATTTCATCACGGAATTGGAGACCGGCGGCGTGGGCGCGCCCGGCCGGTGTCCAGCGGGTACCGGCGCCTCGACGTCGGGGGCGGGCGGGTCCTGCGGCGCCGGAATCGACGGTCCGGGATCGGCCCGCGCCGGTGCGAGGTCGTCGGTCGCCGGTTCGCCGTCGCCCGGTTCCCGCGGGCTTCCGGCCGCCCACGGTTCGGTCGCGGCCGGTGCCGCCGTCTCCGGCGCCACCTCCGGCCCGGGCGGCACCTCGGGCCCGGACGAGGACGCGGGCGCTTCGGCGGACGCCGGTGGGCGTTCGTGGGCCAATGGCACGGTGACGGGCAACTCTCCGGTCACCGAGCCGGTGACCGGCTTCAACTGTTCGACCGGACCGGACCGCGCCGGTTGCGCGCGCAGCCGGCCCCGCTGTCCCGTGTCGGGAACGATCTGGGTACTGCGCAGCCCGACGGGAACATGCAACAGCGCACCCGCCGCCGGGACGACGCCGCGCACCAGATCGAACCTTTCCCGCCCGGGCTCGGCGGGCGTGATTCCGGCCAGATACAGCCCGAATCCCTCGTGCGACCACGGCAGCGCCCGGTCGAACGGCGTACCCGGACCCGGTTCGATCCGGCGCCCGTCGACCTCGGCGAACACCCGTCCGTTCAGGAAGGCGGCGATGCCGACCCGGTCGGTGGCGGCGAAGGCCATGTCGATGTCGTCGTCGGCGGTGGCCACCAGCTGGGCGATCGCCCGGACCAGATGCCGACCTCGACGGGTGACCCCGTCGGGTGTTTCGACGTCTGACTCGATGCCCGCGATCGCGGCGAGAACCGGCTCGGGTGTCCCTGCGGCCACAACACAGAAGAAAGCCGGTGTCCGGATGACAACCCCATCACCCGGAACCAGCGTCACCCTCGGATATTCAACGCCCGACATGGCCCCACTGTAGCCCGCCGGACACTGCGTGACGGCGGGCCACGGCGGGCTGAATCACAGCACTACTTTGCTGTCGCGATACCCAGCGAGGGGAAGTAATAGCAGGTGGCGTCACCGTTCTTGATGGTGCCGTAGATGGCTGCGAGCACCGTACCCTGGCCCGTCTCGACGAGACCACCCCGCGCGCCGTTGGTGGGCAGCAGCTTCACCAGCGGAGTGAGGGCGGTTTCGGCGATGCCCTTGGCACCCGGGATCCCGGCCTCCTCGATGCGCTGGGCGACGGCGTTGACGATCGTCTCGGCCAACCCGTCCATCGGCGCGCCGAGCCCGCTCTGGAGGGTGTTCACGTTGAGCCAGGCCACCCTCATCCCGGACCTGTCGGACCTGTCGGAGAACTGCCCGACCGGAACGAAACCGAACATGACCTCGCCCTTCTTGATCGCGTTGGCGTCAACAGTCTTGTTCAGCGGCCAGGGCAGTTTGATGGTGAGGTCACCGAGGCCCGGCGTGTACGGCCCCGGCACGGCGCCGCCGAGCGCGGTGGAGATGCTGAAGTCGGTGCAGGCGCCCACGGTGGGTGTGAACGGCGTGATGCCCAGGCCCTTGAGCAGCTCGTTGGCCGCCGCGATGCTGTCGGCGGCGGTGGTGTCGTACTGATGCCTGACCAGGGTCCGATCGGCCACGTCCTCCAGCGCGAGCCGGATGGCCGCGGACTGATCGGTCTGAGCGGGGGCCTTGGGAGCGGCCGATGCCGTCGGAGCCGCCACTACGGCCCCGGTGACCAGCGCAGATGACATCATGGCCGCGGCAAGAGCACGACGCGCACGCAATTTCATGAGTTCTCCTCGACTAGCGGTCTCCACGGAAGCGTCTGCCAAACCGACGAATCCCTGTGAAACTAGCGCACTTATGTGATAGATGTGAATATTGAGGTGTAGTCGTTATCATTTCGACATGCATCGGATGTCATGTCGCTACCCGGCCATCCCGTCGGACACGGCCGATCTCACGCCACTCGCCGGGTGCGGCGATATCCGATAATCGGGATGAGGTTCACGACGGGCGACTCTTGATATGTCAGACTTGGATTGATATTTCAACGTGAGGAGTTTTCGCATGGCGAATGCCGTCTACCGTCCGCGTCGCTCAACCCTGGCCGTACCCGGATCGAGCCAGAAGTTCATCGACAAGGCACGCTCGCTCAACCCGGACGCACTGTTCCTCGATCTGGAGGACGCCTGCGCCCCCGCCGCCAAGGCCGACGGCCGCGTCAACATCGTCAAGGCGCTCAACGAGGGCGGGTTCGGCGACACCACCCGCGTCGTCCGCATCAACGACTGGACCACCGAGTGGACCTACCGCGACGTGGTCGATGTGGTCAGCGGCGCCGGCGCCAACCTCGACTGCCTGATGCTGCCCAAGGTGCAGTCCGTGGCGCAGGTCCAGGCCCTGGACCTGCTGGTCACCCAGGTCGAGAAGGCCGAGGGTCTGGAGGTTGGCCGCATCGGTTTCGAGATCCAGATCGAAAACGCGAAGGGTCTGCTGGCGGTCAACGAGATCGCCGCGGCCAGCCCCCGCAACGAGACACTGATCTTCGGGCCCGCCGACTTCATGGCATCCATCCAGATGAAGTCCCTGGTGGTGGGCGAACAGCCCGACGGCTACGACACCGGCGACGCCTACCATCACATCCTGATGTCGCTGCTGATGGCCGCCCGCGCCAACGACCTGCAGGTGATCGACGGCCCCTACCTGGCGATCAAGGATCTCGACGGCCTGCGGCGCGTCGCCGGGCGGTCCGCGGCACTCGGTTTCGACGGCAAATGGGCACTGCACCCCACGCAGATCGACATCGTCAACGACATCTTCTCCCCGCGCCAAGCCGACTACGACCACGCCG
>ERZ795062.2048-NODE-2048-length-13567-cov-6.646980_pt1 | contig 13567 bp, 11 predicted proteins | sample MGYA00375146_ERZ795062 | MGnify/ENA primary metagenome ERZ795062 (study PRJEB30191, sample SAMN05720281) | activated sludge metagenome | isolation source: Anaerobic digester | place: USA | collected 2015-07-16 ... | reverse complement strand
ATCAAATGTAGCTGTACAAAATCCACCAATTTCATCCTGCTTTTCAAGGGTCTGTGCAGTCTCAACAGCCCCATTTCCATAAGCATCAGCCTTTATAACAGCCATAATTTTTGAATCTTCCGGTATAACTTTTTTCATCTCACGTACATTAAACAAAAGATTATCAAGATTAATCTCAGCATGTACTCTTTCAAAATTCATTTTTACTGCACTTTCTTTCATATGACTTCTATATAATAACTATTATATAACTTCTATATCACTTCTATATTACTATTATATTTCTTTTAGCGCATCAAGGATATCCCTTGATGTCATTGAATAGTTACTGTACTTTTCTGATGCTTTTTCCCCTGCCTTACCATGCAGATAAACTGCAAGCGGGACCAAAAAATCATTGGTTCTATCCTGGGCAAGCATTCCTCCGATATAGCCGGCTAGTACATCCCCTGATCCTCCTGTTGCCATTCCATCATTTCCTGTAGTATTTATATACGTATTGCCAAATGGAATAGCTGTTATGGAACAAGCACTCTTTAGCACAAGAACTACATTATAGTCTCTTGAGAACTCTTCGGCAATCCTAAGTAGGTTATCCATTACGTATGGAATGCTCGAGTCCAGAAGTCGGGCCATTTCACCAGGGTGAGGTGTAAGTATCAGTTCAGGATGTGGAAGTTTAAGTATTTCCGTATTATTAGCAATTATATTAAGAGCATCCGCGTCTAAAACAACCGGAACTGACGAATTTTTCAACACACATTGTACAATTTTTTCAGAATCCTTATTCTTTCCAAGACCAGGTCCGCATACAATTATATCAGTATCATTTATTTGTTTTATTAAATCAGTCTCCTGATATTTATCATAGCATACAATAATAGCCTCAGGAATCAATGTCTGAAGTATTATCCTGTTATCCTCATTTGTAAATATACGGACAAGACCGGCGCCAGCTTCATATGCAGCCTTGGCACACATAAAGGCTGCCCCCGCCATTCCACTATCACCTGCAATGACAAGAACACTTCCAAATGTTCCTTTATTACCGGATGGATGTCTGGCCGGTAGGCCTAAAACATCCTTATCCTCTAAAATATATCTATCCTTTTTTTCTTCAAAATCATATATTCCAGAGTCCTTGACAACTACCTGTCCACAGTATTCCTTTCCAGGGTATATCAACTGACCAACTTTTGAATATCCAAATGTAATGGTTTTATCACATAAAACAGCTTTTCCAAAAATCCTACCATCATCTGAAGAAACTCCACTTGGAATATCCATGCCATATACTAGACAATTGTTCTTGATTTTAAGTTCATTTATCAAATCTATATACGAAACAATACTTTGATCTAATTCACGGTTCAAGCCTGTTCCAAAAATGGAATCAATTATAATATTGCATTTTCCGTCTTGCTCAGAAAAATCATATGTTGGAATGTTATATTTTTCAATAATACCTTTTTCGTATTTGGCTCCTGCGGATAAGCTTTCTGAAGAGGATGAATTATCTAATAAGAATATTTTAACATTATATTTTTTTAAAAAGAGAATTCTACCAAGAGCCATTCCGTCAGCTCCATTATTTCCTCTTCCGCAAAAAATATATATATTGTCATCAAAAGAAATGCTGTGCTCAATTTCATCAAAGAAAGAAAGTGCTGCTCTTTCGATTAAGATATATTCTGACAATCCATATTTTTCAATTGTATCTAGATCCAAGGTCCTCATTTTCTGACCTGTCAGAACCTTTTTCATGACTCCTCCTCAGCATCTTTTTTATAAGCAGAATCCTCTTCCGTATCTTTTTTATCAACAGAATCCTCTTCAAAATCTGTTTTATCTATAGGATTCTCTTCGGAAGTACTATTTTGTTCCGTGGAATGAAGCTCATCAAGATGCTTCTGTTCTTCTTCTAGATCTTCAACCCTAACGTCGAAAAGATTAATAACATCTTTGCCAAAAACATCATGCATATACGAATACATTTCTCTGTTATTAATCTTTCTGTTCTGTTTTCTTATGATATTTTTCTTAAGCTCTACTCTTATTTTTTTAATCCATTCATCGATTTCATCAACTTGCTCTTTATTTTTTCTGAGATAACTATAGCAATAGGACATTGTATAGAGCATAAGTTCTTTATTCTTATCATTAATCGTTATGGGAATTTCCAGAAGTTCATCTTCTACGGATTCCATCTTGGCATTAGTCTCTTCAATGAGACGCTTATTTTCTGCCATTGCCAATGTCTGATTATCCTTAACATTTTTTTCTTCATTTTGTCCCATATTAGAGACAATATCCTGCATAAGCTGATTCTTGATCTTTTTAAGACTCTTTAGGTCATTATTAAGCTGACCTTGTCTTGCCAAAAGGTCACGAAGTACCTTTTCAAGTATAATCACTTCATCTGGCTTACCATGAACAGCAAACAAGCGATGCCATTTATTATCAAGAACTAATAGAGGTAACTTAGTCTCTAATATGGCTTTTTTGAAGCTTTCTTCATCCATAATCATTTACTCTTTGCTATATTATATGATAATTGCATTAAGCTATCAGACAGATGAACATTTTCAACTATCACATCACTAGGAACTTCAAGGTCTACAAGAGCAAAATTCCATATCGACTTTATTCCAAGGCCAATAAGTTTTTCAACCATTTTATCAGCATTTTCCTTGGGAATAGTAAGTGTAGCAATATCAACCTTAGTATTCTTGGTAAATTCTGGTAACTCATCTATCATTCTAATCGGAATTCCTCTTATTTTCTTGCCTTTAAGAGATGAATCAATGTCAAAAAATCCGCACATATAAAAGCCAACGCTTTCAAAGTTCTTATAATTGGCAATTGCCTGACCTATGTGTCCCATTCCGATTATAATAACATTATGATTGTTTTCAAGTCCGAGTATTCGCCCAATCTCATCATGGAGAAATTTTACATTGTAGCCATAACCTTGCTGGCCAAAACCACCGAAATTGTTTAGATCCTGTCTGATCTGTGATGCCGTTACATGCATTCGTTCTGATAGGTCCCTTGAGGATATCCTTTCAACGCCACAGTTCATCAATTCACCAAGATACCTATAATACCTTGGCATTCTTCTAATTACGGCAGGAGATATTTCTTTCTGCATATTGCTCTAGCCTTTCTACTATATTGGTGCGTTTTAAATAAACTGCAACCAGTTACTTTTTAGATTTTATATATATTTAATCACATTATCAAGGAAAACTTCCAAGTAAAATTATTGAAGCTGTTCAGTAAGCTCATCCCATTTAGAATAAGCTTCATCAATTTTATTTGATGAATCCACCAATATTTTATTAAGTTCATTAAGCTTACCGGAGTCAGATGAAATAGACGAATCTGCCATTTCATTTTCTGTATCCGACTTAAGGGCCTCAAGTCTTTCAATTTCTTCTTCAAGAGATGCTATTTCTTTTTGTATTTTTTTCTGCTTGGCTTTTTCCTGCTTTTGCTTATCATAGTCAATTTTGTTTTCATCTGATTGATCAACTAATGGAATATTTTCCGAGTTCTTATCCCTTAGGAACTCAAGTTCAGTAGATTTAGCCAGATAATCATCATAATTACCCATGTATTCATCAGCAGAATCACCATTCAGAACTAGTATCCTATTCGCTATTCTATTAATAAAATATCTGTCATGCGATACGAACAGAATCGTTCCGTCATAGTCAATAAGGGCATCTTCAAGTTTTTCCTTGGATTTTATATCCAAATGGTTGGTAGGCTCATCTAATATCAATAGATTGGAATTCTTAAGCATAAGTTTAGCAAGTGATAATCGTCCTCTTTCACCTCCGCTTAGGGCTTTTACCCTTCGATCCACATCATCACCTTTAAAATCAAAGGCAGCCAACGTATTTCTTATCAATGTATTATTCATGTCAGGATAGGTATTCCTTAATTCTGAAAAAACAGAATTCTCGTCATTAAGATTCTGCTGACCCTGATCATAATATCCAATATCAACTGAAGCACCTATTTTTATCTCTCCTGAATCAGGTGGCAAAAGACCATTTATTATTCGAAGAAGGGTAGTCTTACCAGTGCCATTATCTCCTAAAATTCCAAGACGATCTCCTCTTCCTAAATAGAAGGATAAGCCTTCAAATAATAGCTGATCATCAAATTGCTTCTTTAGATTCGTTACCTCTAGAACATCATTTCCGCTTCTTCTTTCAGACTTAAATTGAAGAAACATTGCCTCTTTTTCACTGACAGGAGAATCTAAAAGGGTAATCTTATCAAGTACCTTTTTCCGACTTTCTGCTCTTTTTATCGATTTTTCTCTATTAAATCGTTGAAGAGTGTCGATGACCTTCTCTTCATGTTGTATCTTATCTTGCTGTTTTTTGTATGCTTTTAGATCTGCCTCATAAATCAGCTTTTTCTTGTGCATAGCTTCAGTGTAATTACCTGTGTATAATCTTGTGTCATTTTCTGTTATATCAAGAACTTTATTAATAACATTGTCCAGGAAATACCTATCATGGGATACCAGGATAATTGCTCCTTTATACCCCTGTAAAAAGCTTTCCAGCCATTCGACCGAATGTATATCCAGGTGATTAGTAGGCTCATCAAGCATTAATATGTCTGGATTAGATAATAGTAGTTTGCCTAATGACACTCTGGTCTTCTGTCCACCTGATAAGTTGGAAAAAGATTTTAAAAACTCATCTTCTGAAAATCCCAGACCCTTTACTATTCCTGTTGCCAGACTTCTATATACCAGTCCACCTTCGTTTTCAAATTCTTCAGACAACTTATGATATTTCTCCAGATGAAGTTTTAGATCCTCCCCGGATAAAACAGCCATCTCCGATTCCATATTTCTAAGTTCTGATTCTTTTTTTATAAGCTCTTTTTTTGATTCCAATACAACATCGATTATAGAACCATTTAAACTATCATCCTGATACTGTGCTAAATAGCCGATGGACGTTTCAGACTGAACTGAAATATTGCCATCATCTGCCGTAAGTTCTCCACTTATTATTTTTAAAAGTGTTGATTTTCCACATCCATTTTCACCCAGTATTCCTAGTCTTTCATTTTTATCCAGGTTAAAAGATAGACCTGAAAATAATTTTTTTCCCGGAAATAATTTTTCCAGATTTGAACAAGTTAAAAGCATATATATATTTTTCAAACCATCTTTGCGAGGTTTTTTTGAATCTCCTTAATAAAATTTTCACTTGAAAGTGTTGTTGGATCCTTGAATGTAGTAATAAGTGCAAGATCCTTGGTCATTTTTCCACTTTCTATCGTATCAATGCAAGCCTTTTCAAGCTTATCAGCAAAATCCATAAGCTCATCATTTGAATCCAGTTCACCTCTTTTTCGAAGTGCACCGCTCCAGGCAAAAATAGTTGCTACTGAATTAGTTGAGGTTGTTTCTCCCTTTAAATATTTATAATAATGCCTCTGCACAGTGCCGTGAGCTGCTTCGTATTCAAAATATCCCTCTGGAGATACCAGAACTGATGTCATCATTGCCAGAGAACCATAAGCAGAAGAAAGCATATCGCTCATTACATCTCCATCGTAATTTTTAAGAGCCCATATAAATCCGCCTTCTGATTTCATTACTCTTGCTACAGCATCATCAATAAGTGTATAGAAATACGTTATTCCGGCTTTATCAAATTTTTCTTTATAGCAATCATCATACTCTTCCTGGAAAATATCCTTGAATGTATGATCATATTTTTTAGAAATCGTGTCTTTTGAGGCAAACCACAGATCTTCCTTTTTATCCAGTGCAAATTCAAAACAACTCTTTGCAAAGCTTCTAATTGACTTTTCTGTATTATATTGTCCCTGGAGAATACCGGCACCCTCAAACTCATTGATGAGTACTCTTTCCTCATTACCATCTTTATCCGTAAATACTAGCTCTGCTTTTCCGGCATCAGGCACCTTCATCTCAGCTGCCTTATAAACATCACCATATGCATGACGTGCCACAGTTATGGGCTTTTTCCATGTCTTTACATTAGGTGCGATTCCCTTAACAAGAATAGGTGCTCTAAAAACAGTTCCATCAAGAATTGCTCTGATTGTGCCATTAGGACTCTTCCACATTTCTTTTAAATGGTATTCTTCAACTCTTGCCGCATTCGGTGTGATCGTGGCACATTTTACAGCAACCTTATATTTTTTTGTAGCCTTGGCAGAAAGAACTGTAACTTCATCGTTGGTACGGTCTCTATTCTCTAGTCCAAGATCATAATACTCTGATTTTAGATCAACAAAGGGAATTATAAGATCGTCCTTGATCATTTTCCAGAGAATTCTGGTCATCTCATCTCCGTCCATCTCAACAAGCGGAGTGTCCATAATGATTTTTTTCATTGCAAAGATCCTTTCAAAATTATTCCTTAATTATAGCCGCACCAGTATATGCAGACTCACCAGTTCCAAGCGAATATTTATAGCAGAATAAAGATAATAGCTTTTCTACTTCTTTTTTTATAAAATCATCTTCAAGTATAGTGCTTCCCTCAGATACAATCGACAGTTTAACAAGAATCCATCCATTATCCGACATAACTTTTATATCTCCACTATATTCCGTAAGAGAATGCCTTAGATATTCTCTGAAAATAAGAATAGCAAGAATAAGGTCAGAACGCTTATTATATTTTTTTTTGGTATCTGTCGAAATATTTAATCCAAGGTAGTCCTTACCATCCGTCGAGCCCTCTCCATTGAACATACCATTAAGCCTACCAAGTAGAGGCGGATTAAGTACGCAGGTTTTCATATACCCATCCCATACATCCTGTAGAAACATTTCCACTAGAAAGATCTCATTATTATTTTTGATATTTTCTTTGATGCTGTCATCTTTATTATTATTGACTAGTACAGCCCCGGTATATATTCCCAAAAAAAGTTTAAGATATCTATAATCGATCATCCGATCATGATTTTTCCAAAAATCGGTTTCTTTTGAATCATCTATTATTGAAGAAAGAAAATCATCACCTCTTGCTCCAACTGAAGCCCTTCTATTTACTGCATCATCAATTGCAGACTTAATATCCAGGATATTCATAAATGGTTTTATTACCATTCTAAATACAGAATAGGAATTAAGACAATTTAAAAGTTCGGGGATTTTTTCGGCATTTGTCGTCAAAACGCAAAGAGGATGGTTAGTCATAAGATTAACTGTCATCAAAATATCTTCTGTATTATATCCCTTTAACTCATATGGGCATACAAATACATCAATATTTTTTTCATCTATCATATCAAGAGCACTTCCCGGTTCTTCAATAAAGTAATAATTATAATCGCTATACTTTTGAAGTGTCTTTAAAAATTTCATATCAGATGGATTCTTTTCTAAAATAAGAACATTGTCCATACAATACTCCTTTTGACAATTTTACATTGATTTCAATGATAAAAAACGAGGTGCAGGCAAGCTGTGCTTGCCTGCACCTCGTTAAAATTCTATCACAGCGAGAATATTTGTCAATAATTTGCCTCTTGTGTTTTGGCGTTTTCAACCTCTCTGTCAGTTATCTCTTTTGATGCGGGGTCATAACGAAGAAATTCATAAGAATAATCTCCAAATCCAGCTGTAAGAGATCTAAGAACAGTCCCATAATCAGGCAATTCCTCATAAGGTATCTCCACCTGAATCTCCTGAACACCACTCTCTGTCGGGTTCATCCCGAGAACTCTGGCCCGTCTCTTATTTAGGTCTCCCATTACATCTCCGATAGTTGCATCCTGAACTGAAACCTTGAGGAGAGCGATCGGTTCTAGAAGAATCGGTGTTGCCTCCATTATTCCCTTTTTAAAGGCCATAACTGATGCTGTATAAAATGACTGTTCACTGGAATCTACCGGATGATACGATCCATCATAGAGATTTGCATGAATACCAACAACAGGATAACCTGCAAGAGGACCTGCTTTAACTCCCTCTTTTATACCTTTTTCAACAGCTGGAAAAAAATTCTTGGGAACTGCCCCTCCAACAACTGACTCCGTAAAGCTATACGCTTCTTCAAGATTACCTGAAGGTTCGAATGTCATCTTGATATGCCCGTACTGACCATGCCCTCCTGATTGTTTTTTGTGTTTATATTCAACATCTGACTTGCCTTTTATTGTTTCTCTAAATGGCGTTCTAGGCTTATCAAGAATAACCTCTACATGATACCTGTCTTTAGCTTCTGATAAAACGGTCTCAATATGTTGCCTGCTAAGTCCAAATATAAGACTCTGATGATTTTCACTATCATTTTTAGTTTTTATTGTAAGGTCTTCCTGCATGATCTTGGAAAGTGCATCAGCCAGCTTATCCTCTTCTTCTTTTTTAGTTGCATGATATGCAACACTGGCATAGGGTGTTGGAAGCGATGTTCTGATATAAAGTATTGTATTTTTCTTGGTTGATAATGAATCTGTTGTAGCAACCTCAGGCACCTTGCTGAGTACGCCTATATCACCTGCATGAAGTTCAGGCACTTCCTCAGGCTTGCTGCCTCGAAGTACATAAAGTTTTCCTATTTTCGATTCTACATTTTTATGCTGATTATATAAAACATCGTCTGTTTTAATTACTCCGGAATTAACCTTGATAAAAGAATATTTTCCCATAAACGGGTCTACCAATGTTTTCCAGACATAAGCTGATTTTGGTTTGGAAAAATCATAGTCAGCATCAAAAACCTCATTTGACTGAGCATCAATACCTGCACATTTTTTCTTATCAGGACTGGGGAAATATTTAACTATATCATCAAGAAGCGTATACGTTCCCTGATGTAGGAAATTTGATCCCATTGATATAGGAACGATGCTTCCATCAAGCATGTTAACTCGAATCGAAGATCTGATCTCATCTTCAGAAAATGTTTCTCCCTCTAAATATCTGTCCATAAATTCTTCAGATGTCTCTGCAACAGCTTCCATAAGTGATGTATTGTAGATTTCCAGATTTTCCTTGGAGTAATCCGGAATATCACATATCTCCGCTTCATTTTTACCGGTAAAACTGTATGCATTAGATGAAAGTACATTTACATATCCTACAAAATGCTTGTCTTCTCTTATAGGAAAATGAAAAGGAGCAATTTTTTTACCATATTTTTCTGTAAGTTCTTCTACTACATTTTTAAAAGAAGCATCATCATAATCCATATTTGTGACATATATAAGTCTAGGAAGATGATATTTCTCGCAAAGTAACCATGCCTTTAAAGTGCCAACCTGTATGCCTTCTTTTCCATTTACTACAATAATTGCTGCATCAGCAGCATCTGCTGCTTCCTCTGCCTCCCCCACAAAATCAAAGGATCCCGGTGTGTCAAGAATATTGATTTTTGTATCGTTCCATTCAATTGGTATTACAGAAGTTCTAATAGAATATTTTTTTTGAATTTCCTGCTTACCGAAATCACTGATCGTGTTTCCGGATTCAATAGTTCCAGGTTTGTCCTTAAGCCCAGACAAAAAAGCCATTGATTCTGCCAGTAAAGTCTTTCCTGCCCCAGAGTGTCCCAGTAAAACGACATTTCTAATCTTGTCTGTTGTAAAAACTTTCATGTCACATCCTCCCTTCAAAGGTTGATTTCTGTTGTTAATTTTACTAAATACTGTAGCTTAATACAATCTATTTTTGTTATAATGTGCATATTTTATTATTGTTTTTATTCTTTAACAACGTTATTTTATCTGTTATCTGATAATAATATACAATTAATGATTTGTTTTATTATCTTTTGTAATAATTGACTTTAAAACCAGCTTAAATTACCATATAACAAATTAAAGTCATTATTATGGCATAGGAAAATGAAAAAAGGAAAATTAAAAATGAAACTTAATAAAATTGGCTTTATTGGCCTAGGATTAATTGGTGGTTCTATCGCTAAAGCAATAAAAAAATACTATCCAGATTCCGAGATATATGGAACTGCATATCATAATGAAACAGTAAGTGAAGCATATTATGATGGCATCATTTTAAATAATAGCCAGCTTTCAATCGAATTTTTTTCTGACATGGATGTTATTTTTTTGTGCAGTCCGGTTAAAATTAATAATGAATATTTAAAGGCTCTTAAATATATAGTCAAAGAATCTTGCATTATTACAGATGTTGGCTCCGTTAAAAGTGAGATCAATTCTCTTGCCGAATCTCTTGATATGTCAGCAAATTTTATAGGCGGTCATCCAATGACCGGTAAGGAAACAGTTGGTTTTTCAAATGCAGACCCTCTTATTCTTGAAAATGCATTTTATATAATAACTCCGGCATCAAGTATAAGCGAAGAAACTTCAGATCAGTTTATTGATTTTATCGCTCATCTACATGCCATCCCAATTCTTGTTTCGCCTGAAAAACATGATTTTGCTGCAGCAATTGTCAGTCACTTGCCTCATATAATATCTGCTTCTCTTGTCAATCTTTTGATGGAGTCCGATTCAAAGGATCAATTAATGAAAACTATTGCAGCTGGTGGATTTCGAGATATAACACGAATATCCTCATCTTCACCTATTATGTGGCAAAACATTTGCTTATCCAATAAAGAAGCTGTTCTTCAGGCAATTGATATATTCCAGCGAGATATTGCAGCTATTAAAGATTCAATCAGTAATGAAAATACGGAAGAAATATTAAGATTTTTTTCAGAAGCCAAGGAATATAGGGATTCACTTCCTATCAAATCTCCCGGAAGCATCGCTCCGTCCTATGAGTTCTATTCTGATATGGAGGATAAGGTCGGCGGAATAGCTATGGTAAGCCGTTTATTGGCAGACAACAATATTAGCCTTAAAAACATTGGGATTATTAATAACAGAGAGTTTGAAGAAGGTGTATTAAGAATTGAATTCTATGATTTTAATGCAATGAATAAAGCTATTGATACATTAAAAAAGCAAAATTATACTCTGCACACAAAGAGCTGATTAATATTTTATCGAGGTTTATATGAATAATATATGTATAACAAGAAAATCACTATTTGGAGAGATAAATGTACCAGGTGATAAATCTATTTCTCATAGAAGTATAATGCTTGCTTCTCTTTCCGGAGGCAGCAGCCGTATAAACGGATTCTTAAATGGTGCCGACTGCATTTCTACTATGAATGCATTTAAGAAAATGGGAGTCGACATTAATTGTGATATGGATAGACATACTTTAATTATAAGAGGTGCCGGTCTACATGGTCTAAAAGTTCCAGTTACTCCACTTGATATGGGAAATAGCGGAACTACCACTCGGTTAATAAGTGGTATTTTGTCCGGTCAGAACTTTTCGACTAAATTATATGGTGATGAATCACTTTCTGCCAGGCCCATGAACAGGATCATTTCTCCTCTTCTCCTTAGAAATGCCAATATCCGGTCTGAAAGAAATAATGGATGTCTTCCACTTATAATTAATCCATCCATCCTACAGGAAATAGATTATAAAATGCCCGTATCAAGTGCGCAGGTCAAATCATGTCTCTTGCTCTCCGGGCTCTATTCTTCTGGGAAAACTATTGTACGAGAAGATGTATTGTCTAGAAACCATACGGAACTTATGCTTAAAGGAATGGGTTGTGATATAAACTGCTATTATGATGAAAAAAATAATGAATATGTTTCGTCTCTCACTCCTGGAAATATGCTTTCTTCCATGGATATAAATATTCCTTCTGATATTTCATCTGCTGCTTATTTCATGGTAGCCGGATTGATTACAGAGAACAGCGAAATCACTATAAAACATGTCAATTTGAATGAAACCCGTTCCGGTATTATAGAAGTGATAAAAAACATGGGTGGAAATATTCATATTGAGAACAAATCTGAAGAATGTGGAGAATCAGTTGGTGACATCACTGTTAAAAGCAGTTCTCTTCACGGAACAGTGATTGAAAAAGAAATTATTCCTTCTCTTATAGACGAAATACCTGTCATTGCAGTTTTAGCTGCCTTTTGTGATGGCGAGACAATAATAAAAGATGCTTCAGAGCTTCGCGTAAAAGAATCCGATAGGATTAAAGCTATATCATATAATCTCCAAAAAATGGGATGCGATATACAACCAACCAGTGATGGAATGAAGATAAATGGTGGCAAGCCTTTGCATGCAATTAAAGTAAAAACATACAAAGATCATCGAATCGCTATGGCATTTGCCATTGCCGGACTTACTGCTAATGGCGAAACCACATTTGATTATCCTGAATGTGTAAAAATTTCGTATCCTACATTTTTTGATGATATAAACAAGCTCTATAAATAAATATAGAAAATCATAAACAAAAAACACAAACCTAGAAATTAACTACCTAAACCTAGAAAAAAATACATAAATATATATAGCAAAAGCTCATTCATGAAATATCCTGAATGAGCTTTTTAATGAATTTATTTATTTTTTTTGCCACAGCAATACTTATATTTCTTACCGCTTCCACAAGGGCAAGGATCATTTCTTCCGATCTTAGGTCCATTGACTACTGTATGTGATTTCTTCTGAGCGAGAAATAAGTTTTTTTTCTCTTCTTCTGAGAAGATATCATTCCATTCTTCTAATTCATAGAGCCATGGAGCGTCTGCCTCAACCATGTTTCTATATAGTTTCTCTGTATCAAATTCAAGAGATACCTCTGTGTCTTCAGCCATCTCTTCAATGGGATTCTCTTTTTTTAGACTCTCATTGATCCCATCCAGAAAACCTGTCATTTCCTTGACTGTAATACCATATTTCTCAGCAAGATCCTTTACGGTACCCTTTACAGCTTTTTTAGGTGTCTTTAAAAGTTCCTTGTATATGTTTTTCTCTTTTACAAAGTAATCATCCCAAAAATCTTTAAGTCTCTGTGGATCTTCATTGGCATCATATGCCTCTTTACGCCATTCTTCCAGTAATGTCATAAGAACTGTCTCCTATTCTTTAGATATAATAAATTATATTTATTTCTGAATAACAAAATCAGACTGAGATATATTATCACTTTATCAGCACAAAGTACAGAAAAGTCTTTATTATACCTTCGTTTTATGATACGTTAACAAGTACTGAAAATAATAATTTATACATACACTTTTTGAAAGGTACCATTATGAATAAGATAAAACAGATACTTGCAATAGTCGGAATCGTAATATTAGTTCTTCTATATGTTTCCACATTGATTTTTGCTATTTTAGATAATCCATCAACAATGAGGATGCTTGGGCTGTCTATTGTTATGACAATATTTATTCCAACTTTGATCTGGATATTTGAAGTGTTTTTCAGAATTTCACATAAGGACAACTCAGAAGTATTTAATGATGATATATCCGAAGAAAATGACGATGATAATATTGATACAGCAGAAAATTATTCCAATGACGATTTAAGGGAAGATATAAATTATGACTCAAATAATGATTCAATTGAAGATATAAATGATGACTCAAATAAATAAATATCATCAAAGTCAAAAAATATAATATTAAAAAGACGTAGGTAACAAAATACCTACGTCTTTTCTCATATCAA
>ERZ795062.2047-NODE-2047-length-13568-cov-5.943980_pt1 | contig 13568 bp, 12 predicted proteins | sample MGYA00375146_ERZ795062 | MGnify/ENA primary metagenome ERZ795062 (study PRJEB30191, sample SAMN05720281) | activated sludge metagenome | isolation source: Anaerobic digester | place: USA | collected 2015-07-16 ... | reverse complement strand
GGCAGCGGTGAAGTGACACTGCGGGATTTGGTCCGGCAAGCCTTACGGATGCGACCCGACCGAGTGGTGGTGGGGGAGGTGCGAGGGGCCGAGGTGGTGGATCTGCTGGCCGCACTCAACACCGGTCACGAAGGTGGCTGTGGCACCGTGCATGCGAACAGCGCGGCCGACGTCCCGGCCCGTTTGGAGTCGTTGGCGCTGCCGGCTGGGCTGAACCGTTCCGGCCTACACGCACAAGTGGCAGCGGGCCTGGACGCGGTAGTCCACATCATCCGTGACCGCCGAGGCGTGCGCCGGGTGGCTGGGATCGCCGTGCTCGAACGCGACGATGCGCTGGTCCGCACTGTGCCTGCGGTCGTGTTCCGGGATGGCGGCATCATCAACGGCCCGGGCCGGGACCGGCTGCCCGCATGAGTGCCTGGTTGCTCCTGCTGGCTGGTGGCTGGCTGCTGGTCCGACGCCCCTCCCGCTACCGACTGGGCACAGGCTCGCTGCAGCTGAACTGGCGCTTCCGGCGGCGTCCGGGGGTAACCACCGAGACCGTCGTGGAACTGATCGAGGCGCTGCGCGACGAACTCGCTGCTGGCATCGCGCTGCGCTCCGCCTTCGAGCGGGCGGTTACCTCCACCGGACGCGATGTCGTGCCGCAGGCGCTGGCTGTCTGCCGAATGGGCGGCGACGTGCCAGAGGCGTTGCGGGAAGAGGCCCGAGGTGAACAACTGCTGATCTCGCTGGCAGCTTTGTGGCAGGTGAGTGAGGGGTCGGGGGCGGCGATGGCCGCGGCGTTGGACCGGCTGATCGATGGCGCCCGGGATGCGGCACAGGTACGCCGGGAGGTCGCGGCGCAGCTGGCCGGCCCACGAGCAACGGCCAAGGTGCTGTCACTGTTGCCCCTGGTGGGTGTGGGGCTGGGTGTGGCGATGGGGGCTAATCCGCTCGGCTTCCTGATGGGCACTGTGTGGGGATGGGGCTGCCTCGTCCTTGCGACGCTGTTTGAAGCGGCCGGTTTGGTGTGGATGCGCAGACTCGTGCGCGGCGTCGAGGGGCAACTGTGATCGCAGCAGTCCTGGTTGCACTCGGGACCTGGTTCTTGATGCCACCCGGCAGTCGTCGGCGTCTTCCCCTCGAAGCCGAATCCCGCCGCTTGCCATTGCCTGCGATCGCGGCGGCCGCAGTCGGTCTTGGCGTTGCCACGTTCATCGGTGGGTTTGTAGGTGTCGCGCTGGGGGCGGGGGCGGCTGCGCTGGCGCTGTGGATCGTTCCTCGCCTGAGCAACGCCGACGAGAAGCCCAGGCTTCAGGCACTGGCCAGACAGGCTCCAGATGCAGCCGAATGTCTCGCATCATGCCTTTCGGCGGGTGCGCCGTTGTGGTCAGCAATGGCGACCGTCGCGGATGCCTTCGGTGACCCCCTGGGAACACTTTTGCGGAGGTGTCGCGACCGGCACGAGTTAGGTTCCCAGCCCTCTGAGACATTCGGCGAGCTCATCTCCGAGCCGATACTCGCGCCCATCGGCCGGGTTCTGCTGCGTTCCTCTGAGTCCGGAGGGGCACTGTCGAATTCTCTCGTGGCCTGCGGGAGCAGGATGCGAAAGGAACGGGCTGGGCAGCTGCAGCAGAAGGCCCAGGCAGTGGGAGTCAAGTCGGTGATGCCACTGAGCATGTGCTTCTTGCCGGCGTTCATCCTGGTCTCTGTCGTTCCTGTGATCGGCTCCCTGGTGACTCGCTTCTTCTGACCCTGTGGATGCACTTGCGCCTAGTTCCCCAGTCGGCAGCAGACGGTTGTCGCGGCACTACGGGCCTCGGCAGATTGAGGACACCGCCCGATCGTGGCGGGTCTCTCACATCTCAGGAGGTATTGGATGAACGCTGCCCTTGTGCCCTGGAAGGACGACCGCGGCATGTCGACTGCGGAGTACGCCGTCGGAACGTGTGGTGCCATCGGCTTCGCCGGCATTCTCTTGAAGATCATCACCTCGCCCGAGATCATCGAGGTCATCAAGAACCTGATTCTCGATTTGCTGCAGAAGTTCGTGGGCGGATGACTCGGTGCTTTCGGCCGGGCGGTGGTGCAGTCTCGCGGCTGCACCACCGCCTTCGTTCATCGGACGGGATGGTGACCGCTGAGATCGCAGTAGGCATCCTGACCCTCACCACGATCGCCATCAGCGTGTTCGCCATGGTCCTGCTGGGCGCCGAGCAGGTCCGGATCGTGGAGTCGGCCCGGACAGCGGCCCGCATGGTGGCCCGGGGACAGACCACGCTGGAAGCCGAGGAGCTGGTGGTACGAACTGTTCCCGCGTCGCACGTGAAGTTCGACGAGCGGGGCACGGACGTGGTGGTCACAGTCAGCCGTCAGGTGGGACCGATCGCGCTGCTGCCAACGTTGACGCTGCACGCGACGGCGGTCACGCCGGCCGAGGTGCCAGATGAAGGATGAGCGTGGCGCCGGCTCGATCCTGGTGGTGACAATCGCCGGGCTGTTGCTGTTCGCCGCAATGGGCGCAGCGACAGCGGTCCGGATCTACGTTGTCCATTCGCGGGTGTCGTCCGCTGCCGATCTCACCGCACTGGCCGCTGCTCGCAGCGCCAGTTGTGACGAGGGCCGACGGGTGGCGCGGGCCAACGAGGTCGAGCTTCGTTCGTGTGAGCAGGACGGCACCGACTTCCAGGTGGTCACGGGCAGCGACGTTGTGCTGTTCGGGCAGACGTACCCGGTGGAGGTTGCCGCCCGGGCGGGCTATTGATCTCTCGCACCGCCGACGTGGCTCATGGCAGAGTGAACCGTAGGGGATAGCGAAAGGCTCGCCATGCATTTAGAGGTCGGAACCGAAGCGTTCGGGTCGGCCACGGTGATCGACGTTGCCGGGGAACTCGACCTGCACACGGCCGGTGATCTCGACGCGGCCTTGCAGCAGGCGCGGGGTGCGCAGACTCTGGTCGTGGACCTGGCCCGAGTCGATTTCATGGACTCCACCGGGCTGTCAGTCATCGTCAGTGCGATCGCTGCGGCACGTCAGGACGGTGGCACCATTCGGGTGGTGACCGCCTCCGACAAGATCACCAAGGTCTTCACGCTGACCGGTGTCGACCAGCAGGTCGACATGTACGGATCCCGCGAGGAAGCGCTGGCCGGATGACCACCGCCACCCTGCGGATCCCTGCCCAGACCGAGCAGGTCCGGGTGGCGCGCATGGTGGCGTGCACTGCCGCCCGGCGGGCGGGGGTGAACGAGGACGACGTCGAAGACGTGCGCCTGGCCGTCGGTGAAGCAGTGGGCCGGGCGGTCCTGCGCCACCAGGCCGCCGGATGCGAGGACCCGGTGACAGTGGAGCTCACCGAGGACGCAGGCGGTTTCGAGGCAGTGATCATCGCGCGAGCCGAACAAGGCGACCAGGACGAGGATTTCGCCTACGCCGTCATCACAGGGCTGGTTTCCGGCGCGCAACTGGCAGCAGAGCCCGGCGGCGGGCAGCGACTGGTCCTGCGCTGGGCCGTGTGACACACACCCGGACCTGCGACCGGGCTTTTGTTACCCACGGGTAAACTCACGAGCATCATGCCGGTCCTGGGAGGGCCGGAGCCACCGTACACATCGGTTGGGGGGAGCCCTGAACCGGCGTGTCGTGACCCGAGGAGTAATCGCACATGTCCGTAGGCACTCTCGCCGCGAGCACAGTGTCCTTGTCGGGCGGCAGCTACACCACAGTCATCGTCGTGGCGCTCATCGCGCTGCTGGCGCTGGCCGTGGCCGGTCTGCTCGTCCGTGAGGTGCTGGCCTTCAGCGAAGGCACCGAGAAGATGCAGGAGATCGCGGGGGCGGTCCAGGAAGGCGCTGCGGCCTACCTGAGCAGGCAGTTCCGCACACTGAGCATCTTCGCCGTCATCGTCTTCTTCGTCCTGTTCCTGCTTCCCGCAGACACGACGAACGAGAAGATCGGCCGTTCGATCTTCTTCCTCGTCGGCGCGGTGTTCTCCGCCGTGACCGGCTACGTCGGCATGTGGCTGGCCGTCCGCGCGAACGTGCGCGTGGCCGCTGCGGCACGCGACGGCGCCGGCAGCGAGACCAAGGCGATGCGCATCGCCTTCCGCACCGGCGGAGTGGCCGGCATGTTCACCGTGGGCCTGGGTCTGCTGGGCGCCGCGATCGTGGTGCTCGTCTACAAGGGTGAGGCGCCCAAGGTCCTTGAGGGCTTCGGCTTCGGTGCCGCCCTGCTGGCCATGTTCATGCGGGTCGGCGGCGGTATCTTCACCAAGGCCGCCGATGTCGGCGCGGACCTCGTCGGCAAGGTCGAGCAGGGCATTCCTGAGGACGACCCCCGCAACGCCGCAACGATTGCGGACAACGTGGGTGACAACGTTGGTGACTGCGCCGGTATGGCCGCGGACCTGTTCGAGTCCTACGCGGTGACCCTGGTGGCGGCCCTGATCCTCGGTCAGGCAGCCCTGGGCAGCCTCGGTCTGGTCATCCCGCTGGTCATTCCGGCGATCGGTGTCATCACCGCCATCATCGGTATTTTCGCGGTCTCGCCGCGACAGGGCGACCGTTCCGGCATGAGCGCGATCAACCGTGGCTTCTTCATCTCCGCGATCATCTCCGCGGTGCTGGTCGCCGTGGCCGCCTTCATTTGGCTGCCCGACCGGCTGACCAAGCTCACCGACTGGACCGTTGTCGGCGACCGCCTGCAACTCGACGTCACGACGGTTGCGACGCTGAACCCGCGTTTCCTGGTGATCGCTGCGGTGATCATCGGCATCGTGCTGGCTGCTGCCATCCAGCAGCTGACCGGCTACTTCACCGAGACGAACCGGCGTCCTGTCGATGACGTCTCGCGCACCTCGCTGACCGGTCCGGCAACCGTGATCTTGTCCGGTATCTCGCTGGGTCTGGAGTCGGCGGTGTACTCCGCGCTGCTGATTGGCGCTGCGGTGTACGGCGCGTTCCTGCTGGGCTCCGGCTCGATCACGCTGAGCCTGTTCGCGGTGGCGCTGGCCGGTACCGGTCTGCTCACCACCGTTGGCGTCATCGTCGCCATGGACACGTTCGGCCCGGTGTCGGACAACGCACAGGGCATCGCTGAGATGTCCGGCGACGTGGAGGGCGAAGGTGCGCAGGTGCTCACCAGCCTGGACGCGGTGGGCAACACCACCAAGGCCATCACGAAGGGCATCGCGATCGCCACGGCAGTGCTGGCAGCCACCGCGCTGTTCGGGTCGTTCCGCGACGCGGTTACGACGGCCACGCAGAGCGCAGGGGATGCCGTGGGCAACCTCGGATTCCAGGACGCGGCGCAGTACGCGGGCATCCTGGATGTCGCCAACCCGCGCAACCTGGTCGGGCTGCTGATCGGTGCGTCGGTCGTGTTCCTGTTCTCCGGCCTGGCGATCAACGCCGTGGCGCGTGCTGCGGGCGCGATCATCTTCGAGGTGCGCCGGCAGTTCAAGGAGCACCCCGGGATCATGGAAGGGACCGAGAAGCCGGAGTACGGCAAGGTCGTCGACATCTGCACCCGTGACTCCCTGCGCGAGCTGAGCACGCCTGGTCTGCTGGCGATCCTCACGCCGATCGCCGTGGGCTTCGGCCTGGGTATCGGCGCGCTGGGCTCGTTCCTGGCCGGCACGATCGCCACGGGCACGCTTATGGCCATCTTCCTGGCCAACTCCGGTGGTGCCTGGGACAACGCCAAGAAGTTCGTCGAGGACGGCAATTTCGGGGGCAAGGGTTCCGAGGCGCACTCCGCAACCGTCATCGGTGACACCGTCGGTGACCCGTTCAAGGACACCGCCGGCCCGGCGATCAACCCGCTGATCAAGGTCATGAACCTGGTCTCGCTGCTGATCGCCCCGGCTGTGGTCTCGCTGGCACTGGACGGCAACTCCGCGGTGTCATGGGCGATCTCGCTGCTGGCCCTGGCCATCGTGATCGGTGCCGTCGTCATTAGCAAGCGTCGCCCGATCGCGGTGAGCGCAGAGGAAGTTACAACCAGCAAGTAATTCGCGTCCCACGACAGCCCCCGCCCTCGATAGGCGGGGGCTGTCGTGCGATCTGGACCGGTATCGGGCTGCGAAGCTTCCGATTCGCAGTAGCGGAGCGACCGGTCTGGAAGACTGGGCCGCGTGAGTGTCGCCATCGTGACTTGCAAGGTCCTTCCCGAACCCGACGCCGACGAATCGTTGCTCATGCACGCCCTCACCGACGCCGGGCTGTCGCCAACGCTGCTGGCATGGGACGACGACAGCGTGGACTGGAGCGCGTTCGCCGTCACCGTCCTGCGGTCGCCGTGGAACTACATCGATCACCTCGACGCCTTCCTCGATTGGACGGTTAAGGCTGGCGCGCAGACCCACCTCTACAACCCGGTCGAGGTCGTGCAGTGGAACACCCACAAGGGGTATCTGCGGGACCTGGCCCGACGCGGCGTTCCGGTGGTTCCGACGGCGTGGATCGGGGTGGGCGAAGAACTCGAACTCGCCGACATCATGGCCGACCGCGGGTGGCACGATGTCGTGGCCAAACCCGTGGTGGGCGCCGGCTCGTTCCTGACCGAGCGCGTCACAGACCCGACGACCACGCAGGCGCAGGCTTTCTGGCGTGAGCTCTGCACCGACCGCGAGGTGATGGTCCAGCCGTACCTGACCAGCGTCGAGGAGTACGGCGAGCGGTCCTTGATGTGGATCGACGGTGAGCTCACCCACAGCATCCGCAAGAGCCCACGCCTGGGCGATGCCCCCGAGCAGGTCAGTGACGCGCTGCCGATCGCCCATGTGGAGCGAGAACTCGCCGAAGCCGTGATCGCCGACATTCCGCAATCGCTGCTCTACGCCCGGATCGACCTCATCCGTGACGAGCACGACCAGCCGCTGCTGGCCGAGCTGGAACTGGTCGAGCCGTCGCTGTTCCTGCGGCAGGAGCCGGCTGCGCTCAAGCGACTGGTGCGGGGGATCGCCGCGCGGTTGTAGATGGGAGCAATACACCCCAGATGCGAGCAATGAACCCCGGGGCTATTGCTCTCATCTGCGGCGCTTCGCTCTCATTTGCAGCCAGGGCCGGACGTGATCGGCTTCTCCGGAGTCGTTTCGCTGCGAGCGAGCCCTGCCCGCGGACATACTGATCGACATGTCCCAGCGACTGCGCGGCAAAGAGATGTTCGGGTACGCGTTCGGCTCCTTCGGTACTGGCGGTTTCGCGACGGTTCCCGGCCTGGTCCTGCTCTTCTACATGACTGACGTGCTCGGGGCGGCGGCGTTCGTCGCCAGTCTCGTTGTGTTCCTGCCCAAGGCCTGGGACGTCGTGGTCGCGCCTTACGCGGGCAGTCTGTCCGACCGCACGATGGTGCGCACGGGTTCGCGGGTGAAGTGGCTGCTGATCGGTGGGCTGATCCTCGGGCCCATGTTCTTCCTGACGTTCGCGGCTCCCGGCGGGCTGCAGGGTAACGCCGCCGCGATCTGGGTGGGGCTGTTCTTCCTGCTCGCAACGACCGGATTCGCGACGTTCCAAGTCACCTACCTGGCACTGCCGGCGGAGTTCACCGACGACTACTCCGAACGCACGCGGATCATGAGTATCCGGATCGTGTTCCTGACCCTGTCGATCCTGCTGCTCGGGGCCGGTGCGCCGCTGCTGGTCAAGGCCTTCGGCTCGGGCCGCGGCGGGTACACCGGCATGGCGCTGGTGGTCGCAGTGCTGCTGCTCGTGTCCACCATCGTGTGTTGGGCGATCCTGCGGCACGTGCGCTCATACACCCAGGCCGAGAGTGAACCGAGTCTGCAGGAGCGGTTCGCGGCCGTGCGCGAGAACCCGTGGTTCCTGCGGCTGGCGACGACGTTCGTACTGCAGGCGGTGGCGACCGGAGCCATGCTGGCGGCCGTTCCGTACCTGGCCACGTATGTGCTCGACGGCGGCGAGACCGAGCAGACTTTGGTCTTCGTGTGCCTGGTGGCGCCGGCGATGATCGTGATGCCGCTGTGGGCCATGGTCTCGCGACGCCTGGGCAAGCAGCGCGGATTCCTGCTGGCCAGCGCAGTGTTCCTGTTCGCAGCGCTCGGCCTGTTCTTCAGTCGCAGCCTGCCGCCGGCGGGCGTGTATGTGCTGGTGGGTCTGGTCGGCGTCGCCTACGCCGGTATGCAGATGTTCCCGCTGGCCATGTTGCCTGACACGGTCGCTGCCGACGCCGCCCAGCGCGGCCAGCAGCGAGCGGGTGTCTTCAGTGGTGTCTGGGCCGCCGCGGAGACCGTGTTCCTCGCGCTCGGCGCAGCAGGCGTGGGCCTGATCCTGGCGATCACCGGCTTCGTCAGCTCGGAAGCTGGGGAGCGTGCCGCACAACCAGGCAGCGCGTTGACCGGCATCGTGATCTCGTTCTCCCTGTTCCCAGCACTGATGATGCTGCTGAGCCTGCCCACCCTGTTCAAGTACGACCTCACCGAATCCCGTCTCAACGATCTGCGAGGTGCTCATGACCCTGCCGTCACTTCCTGAAAGCGGCCTGCCCAGCGCCGAGATCCTCGACGCGCTGGCACAACTGCGCTCCCTGGACCTCGACTACACCAAGGCCACGAGCTACCACTTCGAGTCCGGAAACCCTGAGTTGCGCGAGGTGGCCCTATCCGCGGCGGCCACCGCCTGGGGGCGCAACGGTCTGGACCCGACCGCCTTCCCAAGCATCGCGGCCATCGAGAACGATCTGGTCGGTGCCGCGCTCGACGTGCACGGCGGCGGTCCGGATGCAGTGGGCACGGTCACCAGTGGCGGCACGGAATCCTGCATGCTCGCCGTGCTCGGCGCCCGCGAGCGGTACCGCAGCCAGGGCGGGCAGGGGCGTCCCACGATGCTGCTACCTGTCACTGCACACTCGGCCTTCCGCAAGGGCGCGTGGCTGTTCGACGTGGACGTAGTCGACATTCCGGTTGGCAGTGATTTCAAGGCCGACGTTGCCGCGATCGAGGCGGCGTTTGACGAGCGCACGGCCTTGGTCGTGGTCTCCGCGCCCAGCTATGCGCACGGCGTGGTCGACCCGGTGGCCGAAGTGGCCGCGCTGGCAGCCGAGCGTGACGTGTTGTGCCACTTGGACCTGTGCATCGGTGGCTGGGCGCTGCCGTTCATTCTCGCCGACGAGGGCCGGGCGCCCGTCGACCTGAGCATCCCAGGGATCACGTCGTCGTCGATGGATCTGCACAAGTACGGCTATGCGCCGAAGGGCGTGTCGATCCTGCTGCACGCCAACGCGAAGCTGCGCGAATACCACTTCTTCGCCGACGCCGACTGGCCCGGATATCCGCTGATCAACAACACGTTGCTGTCCAGCCGTTCAGTGGCACCTGCCGCCTCCGCCTGGGCGGTGCTGCACCTGTTGGGACGCGAGGGGCTGCGAGAGCTGGCGCTGAAGTCCCGCGCCGGCGCGTTGCGGATCGCGGCGGGTGTTGAACATATCCCAGGGTTGCGGGTGGTCGCGCCGCCGGAAGCGTCGCTGGTCTGCATCGGAGACACCGGCGATTCGGATGGTCCCGACGTGCGGATCGTTTCCGACGAGGCCCACAAGCTGGGCTGGTCGCTGCAGGTGCAGCCGGCCCGGCGAGGCGGTCCGACGAACATTCACGTCACCGTGTCGGCCGGGATCGGGGACCGCAGCGACGAGTTGCTCGAGGTGCTGCGGGCGGCGGCCGAGGCTGCGACCGGCAAGGGTCGGGCGGACATCGACCCTGCGCTGGCAACTGCTGCGGCCAGCATCGACGTCGCCGCTTTGGACGAGGCCGCAGTCGATGGGCTGCTGCAGATCGCGGGATTCAAAGGCGAGGGCGGCGTCGCCTTACCTGAGGAAATGGCCGGCATCAACGCGCTGATGGAGGCGATCCCGGCGCCGTTGGTCGAGGCGTTGCTGAAGGGTGTGTTCAGCGAGCTGTTCACGCCGACGCGGGACTAGCCAGATCCTCGCCACTTCGCCAAATCCTCGCCAGTTCTAGGCGGCGAGAATCGTCACAAGTGGCGAGGATCGCCGATCAGCACGATTACAAACCCAGCAGGCGTCGCAGCCGCTCCGGGTCCATCTCGGTCCCACTGCGCGCCGGCGGGAACGTGTCCAGCAGTCGGATCAGATCCTCGCGGCGGGTGGGATCAGCCGCTGCCTCCTTGGGTGTTGCCCCACCCAAGGCCGGGATGGAGTCGTCGAGCCACCGCTGTTCATAGGAACGGATGAATTGCGCAACGAGGGCGTGCTCCTCGGAGGTCGTCGGCGGCGATTCGTGTAGGAAGTCGTCCGGCGCCAGCGTTTCGATCGACTCCTCGGATCGCTCGAGAACAACGGCAGCAGGCAGCGCTGTTCTGATTGCTGCCAGGCACTGGGCGAAGCGGGTGGTAGTCATGGCCTCTACCTCGAGCCGGTCGCCTCGCCGCCGGATCTGCGCTCGTAAGGTCTGGCCGTTCAGGTCCACCCATCCCTCGTTGGCGGGTGTGAAGACCTGGTCCAGGACGCGGACATCGCCCTGGGGGTCGATCGTCGCCTTGCACGCGATCAGTTGTTCCCCACTGCCTGCGACCAGGCTCGGCGGTCGCAGGTACGAGGTGTAGATGTCGCAGCGTTCTGCCAGGTCGACATTGGGGTTGTCCATGGCCTCCATCACCGTTTCCAGCCACGGCGGCGACACGCGATGAACCTGACCGAACATGTGGTACTCGCCTCCGGCCGGCGCCACGCGAGTCAGGATCAACTGCCCCTTCCGCAGCGTTCGGGAGGCGGTGCGCTCCACCACCTCCCAGTTCTTGCCAGTACGCAGATCCCGAAGCTGGACTGATGCACCGGGCCGCACGGCCTGTACCTCAAATACGGAGCGCGGCTGGCCCTCGCGCCACAGCTGCGCTAGTTCGAATTCGTCGGCGGGCAACATCTGCCCGATGAGGGCGAGGACGGCGTCGATCAGGCCGCCCTCGAAGAGCAGCAACTCGTATGACAGCGGGTCGCCCACCGCTTCCTCGGCGGGTATCCCGTTGGCCATCAGCACTCGAGTGAGGTCGATCAGGGTTTCGGAATCGAGTTCCGAAGCCATGTGGTACAGCTTGCGGCTGAGCCAGAAGTCGCGCTGGCTCAACGGCGACAGGGTCTTTCCCAAGTGGCACTTCTTGAACTTCTTACCCGAACCGCACGGGCATGGTTCGTTGCGACCTACAACTGGGGAAGCGTCGACATAGCGTCGCCATACATCGACCATGTCTTCCTGCGGGGCGCCGGACCTCTCATGCAGATCCAGCGCGCGGTGCGCGTCCCCACGCAGCCCGGCGAACTCTGCCATCAGGGCAAGCGCCGGTTGGTTGCTGCTGTCGAGGCGAACTGCCTCTTCGACGGCGGACTCTGCCGCCAGATAGTCGCCCAGTTCGCGCAAGGCAAACCCGCGCAGGTAAGCGACAGCGGAACCGGCAGCACGCGGTGGTTCGCCCAGCCAGTCCAGCGCCTCGAGCGCCTTCGCGGGCCGCAATGTGGCTGGCAGTTCCAGTAGTTCACAGGCGGCATCGGTGTTGCGGCCGATCGCCGCCAGAATCTCCGCCCGGTCGAGGCGATCATCGATGCCCCGGGCTGCGGCGGACTCGAACTGCGCCAGCGTCACACCGTCCTGCAGGTCGGTCCCGTGAAGACGCTGCAACTGCTGGGCCATCTGCTGGTTGATGTGGGGCGAGTAGTCCACACCAGGCCTGCGCAGGTCGCCTAGTCTGACGCCCTTTAACCCCGCCGCCCTGGCGATCTCGCCGAGAGGGAGCACTGGGCTGCGGAATGCCTCACCGGAGAAGACGAGCGACCAAACCTCGTGCTGTACCAGAACGGGAGCTGTTTCCGCCGCCGCCCATAACCTCTCCTGTACTTCCATGCCGTTCCCGGGATCACTGACCTTCTCCCACGACCAGCCCTTCGGCCCGAACCGGAATCCGATGAGGTCTCCCTGCCGGAATTCGTTGTCTGTGAGCCAGTGTGGTGGGAAGGCGAACAGGATCTCGACGTCTTCCAGCGCTGCGGGGATCTCGATCTCAGACTCCGGACTCCACGGGCCGATGGAGGTGACAGGTGTGCCGTCGGTAAGTTCCCAATCGTCGACCGCCGGGTCGGTGAGGTTGAGAACCACGCCAAGGTCCGCCAGCACCTCCAGCAGATCGCTGTCAACTTCAGCCTCCGTCAGGCGGTGGGTAAACACTCGGTCGTACATCCAGGATTCGCGGACGAAGAGTTCGTCGTGTATGGCTACGACATCGCCTGCAGAACCGGGGCGGAACTCCCGGTGCGACCAGCCCGGGTATCGGTCCTGCAGTGCCCCTTCGAGGTCGTAACCCTCCATCGGACCAGCGGTGTCGAGTATCTGTTGAATGGCTTTGCTCACAGTCACGTCCGTAGTATCGCCTGCCCTGCTCGCCACCCGAGCCTGGGCGAGACCAACGTTGTGAACGCTGTTTCCGGCATCCGTGCACTGGCAGGCCAAACGTGCAAGCTCGTGCAAGATGTGCAGCCTTAGGCCATCCAATGGCTTCACGTCTTGTACGAACCTGCACGGGTGACACCGGCCTGCACGTCTGGGTCAGTCACCAGCGAAGGCGGAGCCACTGCTTGCGACCGCCGGTCCTCCCGGCTGGCGCAACTCACCCCCGCCGTCGTAGGGTGCCCATTCGTACCCGCATCATGGGGACAAACCCCCCACGGAAGGACACAATGCCCACGAACACGCCCCGCCGCCTCGTGATCGTCGAGTCGCCCGCCAAGGCCAAGACGATCCAGGGTTATCTCGGCGATGGGTTCGACGTGACGGCCAGTGTGGGGCACATCCGCGACCTCCCCGACCGGGCCGCCGACATTCCGGCCAAGTACAAAGGGGAGGCGTGGTCCCGGCTCGGCGTCGACATCGAGCACGACTTCGCGCCGATGTATGTGGTGAACGCGGACAAGAAGTCCCGGGTCAAGGAACTCAAGGACAAGCTGCGCGACGCCGACGAATTGCTGCTCGCCACCGATGAGGACCGGGAGGGTGAGGCGATCGCCTGGCACCTGATGGAGGTGCTCAAACCCAAGGTCCCGGTGCGTCGGATGGTGTTCCACGAGATCACCCGGGAAGCGATCCAGCGGGCGCTGCACGAAACGCGGGAGCTGGACAAGGATCTCGTCGATGCGCAGGAAACGCGGCGAATTCTGGACCGGCTGTACGGCTACGAGGTCTCCCCGGTGCTTTGGAAGAAGGTCATGCCGCGGCTGTCCGCGGGGCGCGTGCAGTCCGTGGCGTTGCGGCTGGTCGTGGACCGCGAGCGGGAGCGGATGGCCTTCGTTTCTGCCTCCTACGCCGACATCGAAGCCTTGCTGGACCCGGGCAGTTTCACCGCGACGTTGACCCACGTCGACGGGCAGCGGATCGCGCGCGGGGACTCGTTCGACGACCGCGGCAATCTCACCAAGAAGGACGTCCGGCACCTGGATCTGGCCGCCGCCGAGGCGATCGTGGCTGGGCTCGGCGCGACGATGCGGGTGGACAGTGTCGAGGAGAAGCCCGGCACGCGCCGGCCGTCGCCGCCGTTCATGACTTCGACGTTGCAGCAGGAGGCGTCGCGAA
>ERZ795062.2044-NODE-2044-length-13577-cov-12.158261_pt1 | contig 13577 bp, 11 predicted proteins | sample MGYA00375146_ERZ795062 | MGnify/ENA primary metagenome ERZ795062 (study PRJEB30191, sample SAMN05720281) | activated sludge metagenome | isolation source: Anaerobic digester | place: USA | collected 2015-07-16 ... | reverse complement strand
GCCTGGATGGCGGGTCGAAGGCTGGCAGGAATCAAAGGCTCAATTGCGCGAAGCCTATCCTGCGAGTCACGGCTGAGTTCTGCTAGAACGGCCAGCATCGGAGAGGCTTGAGCGGCCTGAAGCAAGGAAACAGCTTGGTGCCGGCGATTCATAGGTGGAGCGTGTATTGCAATCGTGAGGGGTATCACTGATGCATCTGATTATCACGGACGCGTGGCTGGCCAGAAGTCGTGCCATTCATCTTTCGGGAACCAAATTGATCCTCGCTGGGCTGGCGCTCTCGTTCAGTCTCATGCTTGTCGCGGCAGCGCTTTATCACTGGGTGTTCCTCAAAGGCGCTCGAGAAGGGTGGCCCATCGTTGGATCGCTGGTCAAACTGGTCGTCAAAGACGAGATTGACCAGCGCGATCGGTTCATGCGTGAGAACCTGGACGCCATGGCGCGCAGGTTGGGTGAGATGCAGGCCAAAATGACCCAACTTGAATCGCTGGGTGAGCGAGTCTCTGGGCTTGCGGGTGTGAACCCTGCCGAGATCAAAGGGACACCCGGCCGGGGAGGCGTGCTGGTGTCGGGACCTTCGCTGTCGATGGAGGAGTTGCAGGCGACGCTTACTGAGCTAGAGCAGCAAGGGTCAAGGCGTTTGGACCTCATGACCGTGATGGAATCAAGACTGTTTGACCAGAGAATCCGTCGGTCGATGGTTCCAACGCAGCCACCGGTCGCAGGCGTCGCGATGGGTTCGGCCTTCGGGTGGCGGATCGATCCGTTCACAGGGCGTTCTGCTCTGCATACCGGGCTTGATTTTTCTGCTGATCCCGGCACGCCGATCGTTTCCGCCGCCGGTGGCGTAGTGGTTACGCAGGAATATCACCCAGCCTATGGAAACATGATTGAAATCGATCATGGCAACGACCTTGTCAGCCGCTACGCGCACGCCTCGAGGATATTCGTGAAGAAGGGCGACTTGGTCAAACGCGGCCAGAAGGTCGCTGAAGTGGGGACCACCGGTCGATCCACGGGCGCGCATCTGCACTTCGAGGTGCTCGTTCAAGGTGTCCAGCAAGACCCGCAAAAATTCCTCGATGCGGGACAAAATCTATCGGCACCCCGCGTTGCAGTGGCTGGGGTGGCGCCGGATCGCGAGCGAACCCCGCGGAGGTAAAATGTCCGCTTGCGTCGTCGCTGCAGTTTTGCAGTGACCGTTGCAATCTGCGACGGCGCCTTCATCTGAACCCAATCTTTCTTAGGGATTTCGGACGTCCATATGGCCTTGTGGGTTGATGGACGGACGCGCACGCATGGCCACCAATCTCCTCACCAAAATTTTCGGCAGCCGCAATGACCGACTGCTCAAGCAATTCCGGAAAACGGTTGATCGAATCAGTGCGATGGAGTCGCAGCTCGAAAGCTTGACCGATGAGCAACTGCGAGGCAAAACGCAGGAGCTGAAGGCGCGCGTCGCAGCTGGCGAGACGCTGGATGCGGTTCTACCCGAGGCGTTCGCTGTCGTCCGCGAAGGCTCAAAACGCGTCATGAAGATGCGCCATTTCGACGTGCAGATGCTGGGGGGCATGTCGCTTCACAACGGGAAGATCTCCGAAATGGGGACCGGCGAGGGGAAAACACTGACCGCAACGCTGCCCGTCTATCTGAATGCGTTGACGGAAAAAGGCGTACATGTGGTCACGGTCAACGACTACCTTGCCAACCGTGACGCCCAGTGGATGGGTCGCCTGTATAACTTCCTTGGGCTCTCGGTGGGCGTCAACCTTCCAAATATGTCCCGAGAGGAAAAGCAGGCCGCCTACCGGGCGGACATCACCTACGGGACCAACAACGAGTTTGGGTTTGACTACCTTCGAGACAACATGGTCTACGAAGCGCAGGACCGGGTCCAACGGCCGCTGAATTACGCCATCGTTGACGAGGTCGACTCCATTCTGATCGATGAGGCACGCACGCCGCTGATTATCAGCGGTCAGGCCGAAGACCATACGGCGATGTATCTCGCGATGAATCGCGTGGTGCCCTCCCTAAAACGGCAGGAAGGTGAAGCGGACCCCCACACCGGGGAAGGCGTGATCACCCCTGGTGATTTCACTCTCGATGAAAAGACGCACCAGGTTTTCCTCACCGAAATGGGCCACGAGAATGCCGAGCGACTGCTTGCGGAATTCGGCCTTATCCCTGTGGGCGCCAGCCTTTATGACCCGGCCAATATTGCGCTGATGCACCACCTGTACGCGGCGCTACGGGCCAATCACCTGTATCACCGTGACCAACACTATGTGGTGCAGGACGGCGAGATCGTCATCGTCGACGAGTTCACCGGGCGCCTGATGAGTGGTCGGCGGTGGAGCGACGGCCTGCATCAGGCGGTCGAGGCCAAGGAGGGTGTGGCGATCCAGGCGGAAAACCAGACCATGGCGTCCATCACTTTCCAGAACTACTTCCGGCTCTACGCCAAGTTGGCTGGCATGACCGGGACCGCCGATACCGAGGCCTACGAGTTCCAGGAGATTTACGGCCTGGAGACTGTGGTGATACCGCCCAACCGTCCCAGCCGTCGCGAAGACCAACTGGACCGGGTTTACAAGACCGCACGGGAAAAATACGCTGCGGCGATTGCTGATATTCGCGAGTGTTACGAGCGCGGCCAGCCGGTGCTGGTGGGCACGACCTCGATTGAGAACTCGGAACTGATTTCCGGGCTGCTGGACAAGGAAAAGCTGCCGCACCAGGTCCTGAATGCAAAGCAGCACGCGCGTGAAGCCGACATCGTGGCGCAGGCGGGACGGCCAAAGATGATCACGATTGCGACCAACATGGCGGGTCGGGGGACTGACATTGTGCTGGGCGGCAACATCGAGAAACTGGTTGCAGCCGTGGAAGCCGATGAAGCGCTTGATCCGGCAGCACGTCTTGAAAAGGTTGAGTCGCTGCGAGCCAACTGGAAGACCGAACATGAATTCGTGACTGGACAGGGTGGACTGCGGATCATCGCGACGGAGCGCCACGAGTCCCGGCGAATCGACAACCAGTTGCGTGGTCGTTCGGGGCGCCAGGGTGATCCGGGTTCGTCGCGTTTCTATTTGAGCCTCGACGATTCACTGATGCGGATCTTTGCGGGAGACCGCGTGCGCGCCATCATGGAGCGGTTGAAGATGCCCGACGGTGAAGCCATTGAGGCGGGCATCGTCACCCGCAGCATCGAGAGCGCGCAGCGCAAAGTCGAGGCGCGCAATTTCGACATTCGAAAGCAATTGCTCGAATATGACGATGTGTCGAACGATCAGCGCAAGGTGATCTATCAGCAGCGCAACGACATCCTGGATGCCAACGATCTGGCCGGTCAGATCGCCTCGTTGCGCGAGGGCTGCTTCACCGACCTCGTGCACCTCTTCGTCCCTCCTGAAACAGTCGAGGAGCAGTGGGATATCGCAGGGCTGGAAAAAGTGCTGGCCGATGATTGGCAGATCACCCTGCCCTTGCGAGAGTCCATTCAGGCTGCTTCCGCGATCACCGGGGAAGAAATCGTCGAAAAGGTACTGGCGGCTGCGAACTCTGCGTTTGCGGCCAAGGTTGAACAGGTCGGCGGCGAGAACTTCACGCAATTCGAACGTATGGTGCTCTTGCAGAGTATCGATACCCACTGGCGCGAACACCTGAGCTCGCTGGATTACCTGCGCCAGGGCATTCACTTGCGCGGCTATGCGCAGAAGCAGCCGAAACAGGAGTACAAACGCGAGGCGTTTGAACTCTTTGGACAACTCCTGGATGCGGTGAAGAATGACGTCACCAAAGTGCTGATGACGGTGCGGATCGAATCGGGCGAGCAACTCGAACAGGCGGCGGTGGCGATGGAGGAGCGCGCAGAGAACATCGTCAACGTGACCTACACGGCCCCGACCGAAACCGGTGAGGTTCAGACCCTCACCGAACCGGGACAGAAACTCGCTGGCAGTGAGGTTCCCCGGGTCGGTCGAAATGATCCCTGTCCGTGCGGCAGCGGAAAGAAGTACAAACAGTGCCACGGTCGTCTGGCCTGAGCCATTCCCATACGTTACGAAGCGGGCTGCGGCCCGTTTCGCGTTTTCCGTCCACCTTTACTGATAATCCGATCTCACTCTGAAAGCTCACCATGCCGGTCAACCTGTCTGCACCGAACCCAACTGATTTGCGTCCCGTACCGGGTGTCCGTCTTGGCGCGGCGGAGGCGGCGATTCGCAAGGCAGGCCGCAAAGACTTGACGGTTGTACTCTTGGATGAGGGGGCCCGTGTCGCAGGCGTGTTCACCCGCAACCGCTTTTGCGCGGCGCCGGTCCAAATCTGTCGGGAGCATCTTGCTGCGGAAGTCGACATTCGGGCCTTTGTGATCAACACCGGCAATGCGAACGCGGGCACCGGCGCCGAAGGGCTGGCCCGAGCGCGCGCGACCTGCGAGGCGTTGGCAGATTGGCTCAACGTGGCGCCGACGCAGGTCCTCCCATTTTCGACCGGCGTCATCATGGAGCCTTTGCCACTCGACCGAATCGAAGCGGGTCTGCCGGCGGCGCTCGCCGATGCCAGCCCCGATCACTGGGGACGTGCGGCACAGGCCATCATGACGACCGATACCTTGCCAAAGGCGGCCAGTCGGGTGATCAACCTTGACGGCGTGCCGGTGACGATCACGGGCATCAGCAAAGGCGCCGGCATGATCCGTCCCAACATGGCAACCATGCTGGGCTTCCTGGCAACCGACGCCCGGATTGATCCCCGCCTGATGAAACAGCTTGCTTTCGAACTGGCGGAGGGTTCGTTCAACCGTGTGACGGTTGACGGCGACACGTCGACGAACGACTCGTTCGTCGTTGTGGCCACCAACAAAGCCTCGAATTCCCCAGTTCTTTCAATGGATGAAGGTAACGGCGCTGCACTCAAGGCTGCCATGATGGATGTGGCGCGGCAGCTTGCTCAGGCGATCGTCCGCGACGGGGAGGGGGCCACCAAATTCATTACGATCCGGGTGGAACAAGGAAAAATCGCGAGCGAATGCCGGCAGGTTGCCTACGCCATCGCGCATTCGCCGCTCGTCAAGACAGCCTTTTTCGCCAGCGATCCCAATCTGGGGCGGATTTTGGCCGCCGTCGGATATGCTGGGATCGAGGACCTGGACCAAACCCTGATCGACCTCTACCTGGACGATGTGCATGTGGCCGTGAACGGAGGTCGAAACCCGGCCTATCGGGAAGAAGACGGCCAACGGGTCATGAAGCAAAGCGAAATTACTGTGACGGTAAGGCTTGGACGCGGCGAAGCGGTTGACACGGTCTGGACCTGTGATCTCAGCCACGACTATGTCACGATCAACGCGGACTACCGCTCCTAAGACGATGAACGAACAGTTTGAGCGCCTGCTCGTACGGGCGGAACAATTGATGGCACGGATTGAGGCCGTGTTGCCGCAGCCGATGGCGGCACCCGACTGGAGTCGCTCGGTTGCCTGGCGATACCGCAAGCGAAGCTCTGGCCACGGCGTGCTGGAGCCTGTTCATCATGTTTCGACGCTTGGCTTGGGTGACCTGAGGGAAATCGACCTGCAGAAGGAAAAGATCGAGCGCAATACGCTGCAGTTCGTTCAGGGAAAGCCGGCTAACAATGTGCTCTTGACGGGAGCCCGCGGAACGGGCAAGTCTTCATTGATCAAGGCTTGCCTCAACACCTATTCCACCCAAGGGCTGCGCCTGATCGAGGTGGACAAGGCTGATTTGACCGATCTGCCGGACATTGTCGAAGTGGTTGCTGATCGACCGGAGAAGTTCATTGTTTTCTGTGATGACCTGAGCTTCGAGGATGGCGAGCCAGGCTACAAGGCCTTGAAATCAATTCTGGATGGTTCCATCGCCGCGCCCACGCCCAACCTGCTGGTCTACGCAACGAGCAATCGGCGACATCTGTTGCCGGAATACATGAAAGACAACCTCAGCTACTCCCACACCGACGATGGGGAGGTACATCCGGGCGAGGTGATCGAGGAAAAGATTTCGCTGTCGGAGCGGTTTGGCCTGTGGGTCAGTTTCTATCCGTTCAGCCAGGATGAATACCTGAGCATCGTGGCACAGTGGCTGGGTTCTTTGGGTGCAAGCCCTGCGAACATTGAAGCGGCGCGACCTGAGGCACTGATCTGGGCTCTGGAGCGGGGCTCACGCAGCGGCCGTGTGGCGTACCAGTTCGCCCGGGACTACATGGGCAGGCAAGTCGTCCCCGAATGAGTGAGAACGAACGCTTGCGGGCCGATGCGGGCCTTCCCCGAGCGGGCTCTGCGGATCGCCCGGTCGTGGAAGTCGCCGTGGGTGTGCTGATTCGCCCGGACGGTGACTTCCTTCTGACGTCCCGTCCGGAAGGCAAGGTCTACGCTGGCTACTGGGAGTTTCCGGGTGGCAAGCTTGAGCCGGGCGAAAGCGTGGAACAGGCGTTGTACCGGGAACTGGTCGAAGAACTTGGAATACAGGTCGTCCAGACGGTTCGCTGGAAGGAGCAACTGGTTGACTATCCCCACGCCCTGGTTCGGCTGAACTTCTGCAAGGTGTTTGATTGGCACGGCGATCTGCAGATGCGCGAAGGCCAGTCCTTTGCCTGGCAGCGCCTGCCTGTGCTGGTGGCACCCGTGCTGCCGGGGACTGTTCCGGTGCTTCAATGGTTTGCAGCAGAACGCGGATTTCTTGGTGCTACGCATTCGATAGCGTAACATAACCATTCCACGTTGGGTCTTGGCGAAGAACCCTTCAACTACTGCAGATCTTCCCGCGTTGACGGCTGCAGGTCGTCAACCGGACCGTCGGTGGCCACTCGGAAGTCCTCATTGGCCCAAGCACCCAGATCCAGTTGTCTGCAGCGCTCGCCGCAAAATGGCCGGTATGGGTTGACAGGCGCAAACACGCTGTTGCCCCCGCAGGCTGGACAACGAACCTGACGCAGGTTGGAGTCGGATGGATGAAGAACTGACATGTCCGGCTGGACGTCAAGAGCAGAGCGTCAACTCGAACTGGGTGTCACCGTTGCTGGGATGTAGGCGGGTGTCTTCGGCCAGCCGCATCAAGCGAACCGATACCAACAGGCGATTTCCGCTGATTTCGGGAATCAGATCCAGGCTTGGGTCGATGCGCAGCCGGAGCAACTGAAAGGTTCGGCCCTGCGGCAATGGTTGCTGGAATTGCCCGCCTGGGGCGACCACCTTTTGTGGCGTACCGGAATCTCGGAGCATGTTCAGCAGCATGCCGATGGATTGTGCCAGCGGCTTGACCGTCGCCGTCCAGTTCTGGAGATCGGCGTGGCGGATGGTGGTGCTCTTGTTCTGCCAGGCAAAATAGGCGGGCAGGTCGAACTCGCAGGTTCCTCCAGGGATGACGGCCCGGCTGCGGACGCTCATGAGCCAGTCATTCTCGGTCAACGACTGCCCAGCCTTGCCCGGCAGTCCACTGAGTTTCGTGAAGCAGTGGTCGAGTTGGGTCACGACTTCATCGAGCACATGTTCAGAGATCGCCGGGTTTCCCCGGTAGCTGTTCAGGACCTGCTTTTGCTTCTCCAGGTCTTTCAACACGTCCGACTTGAGGTCGGCCCGCGTGGCCACATCCATGATTTCGAACAGCGTGGTCAGTGCGTAATGGTGGTCCAGTGGGGTCTGGCGAGCGACCAGTTCATTGAGGCGCAGAAACAGATGCTCGAGCCTCAAATAAGTGCGAATGCGTTCGTTGAAAGGGTATTCGTAGAGGATCACGCTGCTAATTCCTGTTTGCCAATGATAGACCGAAGGAGTCTGCCAATTGCGCGACTTCGCGACCCAGCGATTCAAAGGACAGGTGCTCGTTGCAAATAACGATGTCGGCAGCAGAAAGCCGCGACATCCTCTTGGCCTGGGACGCAATGATCCGCAGCACATCGGCCCGGGCCATGCCATTGCGCGCCATCACCCGCTCAACCTGGGTCTCCTCGGCACAATCAACCACGATGATGCGGTTCAACTTCAGCCGCCAGTGGCCGGACTCCACCAGCAAAGGGATGTCGAAGACCACGCAGGGGTGTTTCTCGTCAATGGCGCTTTGGGCATGTTTAGCGGTGATCTGTCCGACCAAGGGGTGAATGATGGCTTCCAGTTTCCGCTTGGAGCCGGCATCCTGGAACGCCAGTTCGCGCATGCGGTCGCGATCCAGAGCACCGTCTGCGGTTACAAAATCTGGGCCAAACTCGGTTCGAATGGCCGCAATGGCTGCCCCGTACGGCGCCGTCACACTGCGGGCGATTGCGTCGGAATCGATGATCAAGGCACCCAGATTGGACAGCATCCCGGCGACTGTGCTCTTCCCGCTGCCGATGCCACCGGTCAGTCCAACCAGAAGGGTCCCCGCCATGGCGATCTACAGTCCGGCCACACGCAAGATCGATTGAGGTCCGAAAACCATTGCGGTCAAACCGGCGCCAGCAAGAAAAGGGCCAAAAGGCACATAGCCGCCTTCGCGCAGACCGCTGGAAAACTTCAGGGCGATGCCGACCAGAGCTCCGATCACAGACGCCATCAGGATCACAGGGACGAGCGCTTGCCAGCCAAACCATGCCCCTATGGCGGCAAAAAGCTTGAAGTCACCAAAGCCCATGCCTTCCTTGCCAGTGGCCAATTTGAATGCCCAATAGATGATCCACAGCGAGAGGTAACCGGCCACGGCGCCCCACAGCGAAGCCGTCAAAGGCACGTCGGTCCATCGCAACGCAGACGCGATCAGCCCGGCCCAAAGCAGGGGCAGCGTGATGTCGTCAGGCAGCAGGGTGGTGTCCCAGTCAATGAGCGCCAGCGCCAGCAACGCCGCCGAAAAGCCACTCCAGGCTGCAGCCGTTGGTGTGAGGCCCCAGCGCCAAAAGGACCAGAAGAAAAGGAGTCCGGTGACGAACTCGACCATTGGGTAACGAATGCCGATCGGTGCGTGACAGGCGGAACATTTGCCACGCAGAAACATGTAGCTGATGACCGGAATGTTTTCGTACCAAAGAACTTGATGGCCACATTGAGGGCATCGGGAACGAGGGCGCACCAGATTGAAGACGGGGACCTCTTCGATCTCCTTTCCGGCCATCTCGGCACATTCCGCAGCCCATTGGCGTTCAAGAACTATAGGCAGGCGGTAGATCACCACGTTCAAGAAGCTGCCGACGAGCAGGCCCAGCACGCCGCCAATCGCGGCAAAGACAATTGCGGACTCCTGCATCAGACGACCTGACCGAGCTTGAAGATTGGAAGGTACATCGACACCACGATGCCACCAATGATGGTTCCCAGAAACACAATGATGATAGGCTCCATGAGGCTTGACAGACCTGCCACCATGTCGTCAACCTCCGCCTCATAGAAGTCAGCGGCTTTTCCCAGCATGTGATCCAGAGAGCCCGACTCCTCACCGATGGCGCACATCTGCAGGACCATGGTCGGGAACAAATTGGCGTTGCCCATCGCGACCGTGAGGCTGGTGCCGGTCGAGACTTCCTGCTGGATTTTCTCGGTGGCCTGTGCGTACAGCATGTTCCCGGACGCGCCTCCCACCGAATCCAGCGCCTCAACGAGCGGAACCCCAGCCGCGAACATGGTCGAAAGCGTGCGCGTCCAGCGGGCGATCACGGACTTTTCGACCAGAACCCCAAAAATTGGAATCTTCAGCAAGAGGCGATCCATGAACATCTGCATCTTTTCATTGCGTTTCCAAGCTTGGAAGAAGAAGTAGAAGCCACCACCGATCACGCCAAAGATCAGCCACCAATACTTGACAAAAAACTCACTGATGGAAATGACGAGCAGGGTTGGCGCAGGCAGGTCCGCGCCAAAGGACGTGAAGACGCTCTTAAAGGCCGGGATGACGAAAATCATGATGATCGTCACGACGACGAAGGCGACCACGATCACGGCCATGGGGTACATGAGCGCGGATTTGATCTTGGACTTGATCGCCTCTGTCTTTTCCATGTAGACGGCGAGGCGGTCCAGTAGTTGCTCCAGGATACCGGCCGCTTCACCGGCCTCCACGAGGTTGCAATACAGGTTGTCGAAATACATCGGGAACTTGCGGAAAGCAGCGCTCAACGATGTCCCTGTCTCGACATCGGTCCGGATGTCGTTCAGAAGTTTGGTCACGCTGGGGTTGGCATTGCCTCGGCCGACGATATCAAAGGACTGAAGCAAGGGCACGCCGGCTTTCATCATGGTGGCCAACTGCCGCGTGAAGATGGCGAGATCCTTGGGCTTGATTCGTTTTCCCGAGCGCATCCGGCGTTTCTTGATCTTGGTCGGAAAGACGCCCTGACGCCGCAAAGACGCCTGCACCTGATTTTCGCCAGAGGCACGGGTCTCTCCTCGGACCTGCTTGCCGTTTCGGTCTTTCCCTTCCCATTCGAATACGTATTCCCGAATGTCTCTGGACGCAGCTGTAGCCATGTGGATCTCCCGAATTCCGCTGTCTTATTCGTTCGTGACTGCGAGCACTTCCTCGATCGAGGTCAGGCCCAGCTTGACTTTATGCAGACCCGATTCTCTCAGGGAGCGAACACCTTCGCGTTCAGCCTGCTGGGCAATATCGAGTGCACTGCTGTCGCTGAGGATGAGGCGCTGAGTTTCTTCACTGACCGGCATGACCTGATAGATGCCCAAACGCCCTTTGTAACCGTTGTTGCACATTGAGCAACCGACGGCGCGGTACGGCATCCAACTCCCGTCAAGTTCTTCTTCCTTGAATCCTGCGTCAAGCAAAGCCTCCCGCGGAACATCGATCGGCGCCTTGCAGTTGATGCAAAGCCTCCGCGCGAGGCGTTGTGCGGTGATGAGGATGACGCTGGAAGCGATGTTGAACGGGGCGATTCCCATATTGCGCAGCCGTGTCAGGGTCGTTGGCGCGTCATTGGTGTGCAATGTCGACAAGACCAGATGGCCTGTCTGAGCAGCCTTGATGGCGATGTCTGCGGTTTCTAGGTCCCGAATTTCACCGACCATGATGATGTCCGGATCCTGCCGCAGAAAGGACTTGAGAGCAGCAGCGAACGTCAAACCTGCCTTTTCGTTCACATTGACCTGATTGACCCCTGGCAGATTGATTTCGGACGGGTCCTCTGCGGTCGCAATGTTGACCCCAGACTTGTTCAGCAGGTTCAGGCAGGTGTAGAGCGAAACCGTCTTGCCAGAACCCGTAGGCCCCGTGACCAGAATCATGCCGTAAGGCCGCTCGATCGCCTTGAGGAGCCGGGCTTTTTCCTCAGGCTCGTAACCCAGAGCATCAATCCCGAGCTTGGCGCTGCTGGGATCAAGAATCCGGATCACGATCTTCTCGCCGAAGAGGGTGGGCAAGGTACTGACGCGCAGGTCAACCGATCGGTCAGGGCCGACCTTCAGCTTCATGCGTCCGTCCTGAGGCACCCGTTTCTCGGAAATGTCCAGCCGGGAAATGACCTTGATGCGAGAAGCCAGCTTGTCTTTGATGGCGATAGGCGGCGACGCGATTTCCCTCAATTCGCCATCGACGCGAAATCGAACTCTGTAATTAAATTCATAGGGTTCAAAATGCAAGTCCGAGGCCCGCATGTTGAACGCGTCCAGCAACATTTTGTGCAGGAATTTGACGATGGGGGCGTCATCGACTTCCGAGTTGTCGACCTCGCCCACCTCCGCAGGCGAGTCCATTGAAGATTCGTCGAACTCGAACTCACCACCGACGAAGCTTTCCATCGTCTCAGTGACGGTGGTGGCATTCTGCTCGACCATTCTCGACAGCTTGTCGAATTCGGCAATGACCCAGTCAACGCCCATTTGGGTCGCGAACTTGATCTTTTCGGCTGCAGCCTGATCGGCCGGGTCAGCTGTAGCGACAATGAGACGGTTGCCCCGCTTGCTCAATACGAGGACTCGGAAATCGAGACAGGTCTTCGGATCCAGAATGCCCTTTGGCAGTCGATGGCGATCCAGTGCGTCAAGGTCCACCAACGGCGCCGCGAAAGCCGTCGACATCGTGTGTGCCAGGTCAGACGCCGAGACAGCCCCGGAACCCGTCAACTCAGAGATAAAGTTGGTCTTGCCGGTTTGGGCTTTGCGATAGAGGTCCTCAGCAGCCTTCTGCCCCAGTTTGCCTGCGGCAACCAAGGCGCGAGCCAGTCCCGGAAGGGCAACGGCCGACGTATCTTTGGAAGGGGGATCTGCAACGGCCATGGATTTCGAAGGGTTCTCGATGAGTGCTGACAGGGCAATCTTCGCTGATTGCCTCCGCACTGTAAACCGGAAAACCGCGTCGCGCCGCCCGGGAGTGAGTCAGAGAACACAAGTGAATCAACTGGTCGGGGTGAGAGGATTCGAACCTCCGGCCTCTACGTCCCGAACGTAGCGCTCTACCAGGCTAAGCTACACCCCGATGGACGGAACTTGTTGGAGGGGCTCAGTGCCTCCGTTCCAGTAGCTGACTGGCCAATTGTATCAAACCCTCGGTGAAGGTATTGTCAGGAAGTGCATGGGCCGCAGCGATCGCCCGCTGTGCCTCCTGGGCTGCTGCCTCGTGGGTCGCTTCCAGTGCGCCCGTCAGCCTGACAATGTCTACCACAGTCGACAATTGGGTGACCGCACCCGTCTCGATGGCTTCCCGGACAAGGTCGCTCTGGCTGGAAGTGCCCAGTTTCATGGCCATGATCAGTGGAAGAGTCGCCTTGCCTTCGCGCAGGTCATCGCCAAGATTCTTGCCCATTTCTGCGGCCGTCCCCGCATAGTCAAGCACATCGTCCACAACTTGGAACGCCGTTCCGAGTGCCTGGCCATAGGTTGCGCAGGCCGTTTCAATGTCAGCCGGGGCCGCAGAAAGCACGGCTCCAAGCCTGGAACTGGCCTCAAACAGTTTGGCGGTCTTGGATCGAATAACTCGGAGGTAGTCCGTTTCGTTCAGGGATGCATCGTGCATGTTCATCAACTGAAGCACCTCGCCTTCCGCAATCACATTGGTGGCTTCGGCGAGGATCTGCATCACGCGCATGTTGTCCGCTTCAACCATCATTTGAAATGCGCGCGAGTAAAGGAAATCTCCCACCAAGACGCTGGCCGGATTGCCAAAGGCCTCGTTCGCCGTGGAACGTCCGCGCCGGAGGGTGGATTCGTCAACTACATCATCGTGCAGTAGCGTTGCGGTGTGGATGAATTCAACTACCGCCGCAAGATTGAAGCGCTGGTCACCGCGGTAATTCAGGGCTCCACAGGTCAGCAGGAGCAAGACGGGCCTGAGCCTTTTTCCTCCGGCCGAAATGATGTACCGGGCCACCTCACCAACCAAGGGGACACCTGAATTCAGGCGCCGCGCAATAACCTTGTCAACTTCAAGCATGTCGTCGGCGACAAGCGCCAGCGTGTTGAACGTGGAAGGTGTTGAAGCGGCCAAGGCGAGGTTCACCGAAAAGTTGCGGGATTATAGGGACTGACCGGGGCAAAGCGTCCTTGGTTCTGGATCGCGCTGATTTGTACCGGCAACATGCTATAATTCTGGGCTCTGCGGAAATCCGTCTGCAGAACTCACTCAAGAGGTTTACATGTACGC
>ERZ795062.2041-NODE-2041-length-13585-cov-7.458315_pt1 | contig 13585 bp, 10 predicted proteins | sample MGYA00375146_ERZ795062 | MGnify/ENA primary metagenome ERZ795062 (study PRJEB30191, sample SAMN05720281) | activated sludge metagenome | isolation source: Anaerobic digester | place: USA | collected 2015-07-16 ... | reverse complement strand
AATGACCCAGCCATAATACCCTTGTCAAAGTATTTCTGGAAGAATGGATACATAACAATTAACGGTAAACTAGAAATGACGATGGTTGCGTACTTAATCATTTCTGCGATTCGTTTCATTTCATTCATGGCAGCCTGCGCCCCAATCATATCCTTGGCTGGCTCGCTTTGAATAAGGATTTTCCGAAGGACTAGCTGAAGTGGCTCTAAGTCCGGATCCTTGATATAAATCATGGCATCAAAGTAAGAATTCCATTGCCCAACAAAGGCATAGAGGAAGAGAACAAACATGATGGGCTTGGCCAAGGGAAGCATGATTTTCCAAAAAATTTGAAACTCATTGGCCCCGTCAATAACAGCTGCTTCAACCAGCTCATCAGGAATCCCTTGGAAATAGGTTCTAGCCAAAATAATATTCCACACATTGACTGCACCAGGAATAATGATAGCCCAAACGGTATTTAACATCCCCAAATCCTTGACCAAAAGGTAGGTAGGTACCAAACCACCACCAAAGAACATGGTGAAGACCAGAAAAGCATTAACCCATTTTCTACCAACCAAATCCTTCCTAGAGAGAGGATAGGCCGTCATAACAGAAACAGCTACTGTAATAAAGGCAAAGGCAAAGGAATAAAAGAGAGAATTTAGAAAGCCACGCAGAATGGACTTGTCTGAAAATACCCTTTCGTAACCTTCAATGGTCCAGTCCTTGGGATCAAAACTGATACCCTTACTAACTAGAGCCTGGGGATCCATAAAGGATGCAATCAAAATATAGCCCATTGGAACCACTGTAATCAAGACCAAGAATGCAAGCAAAATCTTATTAACAATCAGCATCCTTTTGTCAAATTTTGTGTACATTTGTGTATTCATCAGAACCTCCTATAAACCTTGACCGTCATTGATACGTTTGACAACCTTATTGACGGCAATCAGCAGGATAATATTAATGAGGGCATTGAACAATCCAACCGCTGTTGAGTAGGAATAATCACCTGAAACCAGACCAATTTTATAGACATAGGTCGAAATAATTTCTGAACTGGTAAGATTGAGTGAGGTTTGCATCAGAAAGGCCTTTTCATAGCCGACATTCATAATGCCTCCTGCTGCCAGGATAAACTGGATAACCATAACTGGCTTGAGGGCGGGCAAATCGATGTGCCAAATCCGTTGGAAAATATTGGCACCATCAAGTTTTGCCGCTTCAACTAAGGACGTATCGACATTGACCAAAGTTGCTGTGTAAAGAGTCGATGCCCAACCCATACCCTGCCAAATACCACTCAAAATGTAGAGGGGCCGGAAGAAATCAGGATCAGTTAGAAAATTGGCTTCAATTCCAAACATTCCCAAGATGGCATTGACTGGTCCACCAACTGAGAAAAAGAGGAAAATCATACCGACGATGACCACGACCGAGATAAAGTTCGGTGCATAGAGCACTAGCTGAATCCGCTTTTTAGCCTTGTCGCTCAAGAGTTGATTGAGCATAATAGCCAGAATAATAGGTGGTAGAAACCCCAAAAGCAATCCATACACACTAAGTTTCAGAGTATTGCTCAGAAGTACACCGAAATTCGGTGAGGAGAGAAACTTAATGAATTCTGAAAATCCAACCCAATCGCTTCCCATTACCCCTTTAAGCGGATTGTAATCTTTAAAGGCAATGAGGACCCCATACATGGGAATGTACCTAAAAACAAATGTCAGCAATAGCCCCGGAACGAGCATCAGAAGCAACAATTTTTGCTGCTTGATTTTTTCCAAGAAACTTAAGCTAGAAACATCTTTTCGCATGTAAACCTCCTTTTTTTGAAACGTTTCAATTTTATTGATTGAATGAAAGACCCTATCTCGATAAAGTCTTTCTTTCGTTTTTTGAAACGTTTCACTTTTTGTTTAAAAATAAAAAATTATTTCTTTATGAGACCATCATATCATTGTGAGCGCTTTCTGTCAAGAGAAAAATGAATTTTTTTATTTTTTGTGGAAGTTCCCTCAATAAAACTGATGGGAAGAATCGATTGCAGTGGATAAGACTTCCCTTCAATCACACTAATCAACATCTCCACTGCTTCTTTGGCCATCGCCTCCAAAGGTTGCTTGATGGTGCTGACAGGGTATTTTCTCTCACTTGCCAACCGAATCCCATCGTAACCAATCACTTGCACATCTTCTGGAACTTTTTTTCCCAACTGTTCCAAAATATCGATAACATCCAGAGCAACAAAGTCATTTATGGCAAAAATACCATCAATCTGAGGATGTTTCCTTAGAAAAATTTCCAACTGTTCCAGAAAATCATCAAAAGGTTCTTCGATATCAAAGGCATGGCATTGGTAGCCAATCTTCTCTAGGTATTGTTCGAAAAAAATGTGACGGTTTTTGGTTTCGCTGTTGGTGCTATTGTGGCTGCCAACAAAGGCAATCTCCTTGCAGCCCTTCTCCACCAATTTCTGTGCTGCCAATTGAGCTCCGGCCTTGTTGTCGGAGGTAACACAGGCTATATTTTTATTGTCATAGGTCCGATCGATACTGACAAATGGAATGTCCGTTGTGAGGTAGTCCTCAATTGGACTATATGTAATCGCAATGATGCCATCCACCTTATTTTGCTGCAACATGGTGATATATTCAATCTCTTTCTTGTCCCCATCAATATTGCAAAGCAAGAGTTTATAACCCTGCTTACTCAGTTCATTTTCAACATAGTAAGAAAACTCTGCGAAAAATGGGTGCCAAATAGTTGGAACAATGAGAGCAACTGTCTCCGTTTTATTGATTTTCATTCCACGAGCATAGGCATCTGGTATATAGTCCAGCTCTTTGATGGCCTTTTGGACCTTTTCCAACGTCACCTTCTTGACTCCGCTTTCATTATTCACCACCCTCGAAACAGTTCCCACTCCCACTCCTGCCAAACGGGCAACATCTTTCATGGTCACGGATTTTTTGATTTCTTTCATTTTCTCACCTCCTTACTTCTAACCATTTTAGCATGATTTGCAATCGGTTTCAAGTGTCTTTCATTCTGTCTTTCCTCAAAAAGCTTCGGCTGACAAATATATTTCAAGCCAGTTCCCCTCAGAAAAACTTATTTTGGAGCTTACTTCTCTCATTATACCATAGATTTAACCAGCAAAAAACCAGCCCTTTCGGGCTGGCATGGCTTTCGCGTTTTCATGCTCGGGTACTTTTGGTCACTTTCTAATTTCTTGGTGACCAGCTGAAAGAGTCTATTCCCAGACTCACCTCGCTTTCAAATTTCTAGGCTCGGATTAAAAACGTCCCCCGGACGTTTTTAATCTTTTGCACCCAATGCTGCCATTGTGATGTAGTTGAATGGCTTGTTGAAGTGTGGCAAGAAGAAGATATCTGTCAGAGCCAATTTCTCGATGGTTACGCCTTCTTGAACGGCCAATGAGAACATGTGGATACCCATAGAAATGTCTTCACGGGCTGCCATTTGAGCACCAAGGATGCGACGAGAGTCTTTATCGTAAACAATCTTGATGGTTACTGGGAAGTTACCATGCTCCATGAATTCTGGTTTTTGGTTGTCAGTGTACTCAGTTACCGCAGCGTTGAAGCCGTTACGGATCGCTTTTTCAAGAGTCAAACCAGTTGATACCAGGTTAAGGCCATAGATAGAGATACCGTTAGAACCTTGTACACCAATACCTTCAAGGTCAGTACCACATGCGTTGTGAGCTGCTACGATACCAGTACGTACGGCATTTGAAGCAAGGGCGATGTAGCTTGTTTCACGAGTTGCGTTATCGTAGATAGTTGCACAGTCACCGATAGCGTAAACACCTGGGATAGAAGTTTCTTGGTGCTTGTTCACAAGGAAGGCACCGTTACGGAAGCGTTCGATCTTTTCACCTGCAAAAGCAGTGTTTGGACGGAAACCAACTGCCAAGATAACCATGTCCACATCGTATTCAGCCTTGTCAGTGATGATTTTTTCAACCTTACCGTTACCAGCAACTTCTTTCACGGTTTCACCAAAGGCCAATTGGATACCGTTGTCTTCCATGTTCTTAGCCATCATGTCAGACAGGTCACGGTCATAGTAGCCAGCCAAGCAAGTATCCACAACGTCGATAAGAACAACTTCTTTACCTTTACGTTGGAAGGCTTCTGCTAATTCAACCCCGATGTAACCAGCACCAACAACTGCTACGCGTTTGATGTCTTTGTTTTCCAAACGGTTGATAACATCTGCTGAGTTTTGGTACAATTTCACGAATTGAAGGTTTTCAAGAGTTGATTCAAATTCGTAAGAACCTGGTTTGAATTCTGCACCCTTGATTGGAGGCAAGATTGGTTGTGAACCAGTTGCGAAGATCAATTTTTCATAGCTTTCAACATGCTCTTTGCCATCCACAAGAGCTGTTACAGTTTTTGCATCGTAGTCGATTGAAAGAACTGGTGATTCCATGTAAACACGTGCGCCCATGGATTCCAACTCTTCTTTGTTTGAGTAGAAAAGTCCATCAGCACCAGCAATTTGCTCACCAATCCAAAGAGCCATACCACAGCCTAAGAATGAAATGTTTGAGTTTTGGTCGAAGACGACAATCTCGTTGGCCTCTCCATAATTAGACAACATGGTTTTGATACATGCTGTACCAGCATGGTTTGCACCAACAACAACGATTTTAGACATAGTAAAATCTCACTTTCAAAAAAATTTTTTTACTTCTTCATTATAAGTGATAGTGTTACCGATTTCAAAAAATATGCTCACAATATCACAATTTTGTTCTTTTCGTCATTTTTCTTGAAACACAAGGGTTCAAAAGTACCTTATTTACTGAAAAAAGTCCATTTGTGGCATAATGAAAAAGTTAAAAATCTTACAGAAATCGAGTCAAAAATGTAGGAAATCTTAAAACAATTTTGCCCTTTTGATTTCATCCTCATTGGCCTGGCCCATCAATTCATGATTGAAATCGTAGAAAAAGGTGAACCAGCTGATGATCATACAGATGAATCTGAAACCTAGAAGTTTCAAGCTTCTAGGTTTTTCAATTATTCTTAACTGTCCTTTAGTAGATCTGTTAGGCTATGGCCAGGTCTGCCGAGTACCCTTTCTATGTCAGAGCTAATACCAGCCAACTCTCCAGACTGAATGGCTGTATAGGTCGATACCCAAGAATCATACTCCCAGTCTTGAGCTGGCCATGCCTTTCTGGATTGATAGGCCTCTTCCACTGTTTCAGGAATGTAGGCAATGTCTTTTCCTAGGGCCTTTGAAACCTGCTGTGTCAATTCCAACATGGTCCATTCTTCAGGCCCAGTCATATTGAGGATTTGATTTCCCCATTTCTTTGGATCTTTTAAGACCTCAACAGCCACAGCTGCTACATCTTTTCGAGATACCGCGGAAACCTTTCCATCACCTGCTGGACCACGAATTTCTCCATTATCAAGACAAAGGTCCAGGAAAAATTCTAAATAAAAATTATCTCTCAGAAAGGTATAAGCAAACCCTTTCTCCTGAATATAGGCTTCTGTCGCTGCATGATCTCGGGCCAGGGTAAAGGTGGACTCTGGGGACGCATGATAAAAGGAAGTGTAGACAATCTGATTGACACCAGCCTGAGCTGCCGCATCCACAAAAGCTAAGTGCTGGCTGAGGCGTTCAGGGTGCTCCTTGGCAGACACCATAAAAAGGACTTCTACACCTTGCAAGGCGGCTACCACCTGGGGACTATTTTCGTAGCTAGCCTGAATCAGTTGAGCATTTGGATAGGTCTTCGCCCTCTCTGGACGTCGAGCCAGATGGATAGTCTGAACTCCTGCTTTGGCTAATTGGCTGGCCACAAAACCACCTAAATTCCCTGTTACTCCTGTAAGCGCAATTGTCATCTGCATTCCTCCTTTTTTCCTAGTATATCATCTTCCCATGGAAAAAGCAGGTATTTGGTATAGTAAAGCGTATTAAACAACTTGGAGTCATGTTCAGACTAAAACTGAGAGAAAAGGATGAACAAATTAATTTTCTGACAATTTAATAAAACTTTTTACAAGTGGCTATTTTTCTGATATAATCTGTAGACAGAGGTGAAAAAATGAAAAACATTGCTTTTGATTCTGAACAATACTTAAACCTGCAACGGGACCATATTTTGGAGCGCATCAGCCAGTTTAATGGCAAGCTCTATATGGAGTTTGGTGGCAAGATGCTGGAAGATTTCCATGCTGCCCGAGTTCTTCCAGGTTATGAACCGGACAATAAAATCAAGCTCCTGCACGAACTGCGGGACCAGGTGGAAATTGTCATCGCTATTAACGCTAACAATATCGAGCACTCCAAGGCACGGGGCGATTTGGGCATTTCTTATGACCAAGAGGTTTTTCGTCTCATGGATAAATTCAATGACTTGGAACTCTTTGTAGGCTCTGTTGTCATTACCCAGTATGCCGGTCAGCCTGCTGCGGATGCCTTTCGTCATGAATTGACCAAAAAAGGCATCACTTCCTACCTCCATTATCCCATTGAGGGCTACCCAACGGCCATTGACCGGATCATCTCTCCAGAAGGGATGGGGAAAAATGATTATATCCAGACCAGCCGCAACCTAGTTGTCGTAACGGCACCTGGGCCTGGTTCAGGTAAGTTGGCAACCTGTATGTCCAACCTCTACCACGACCAAGTCAAGGGTATCACATCTGGCTACGCCAAGTTTGAAACCTTCCCTGTTTGGAATCTGCCCCTTCACCACCCTGTAAACCTGGCTTATGAGGCTGCTACTGCTGATTTGGATGATGTCAATATGATTGACCCCTTCCACCTAGAAGCCTACGGCAAAACAACCGTCAATTACAATCGTGATATTGAGATTTTCCCTGTTCTCAAACGGATGTTGGAGCGGATCCTTGGTAAGTCCCCTTACGAATCACCAACAGACATGGGGGTCAATATGGTCGGCTTTGCCATTGTGGATAACGAGGCCGCCATCGAAGCCTCCAAGCAGGAAATCATCCGCCGCTATTACCAAACACTGGTCGAGTTTAAGGCGGAACGGGTTGCTGCTTCTGCTATCAAAAAGATTGAACTCCTGATGAATGACCTGGGCATCTCGCCTCAGGATCGTAGGGTCACTCTTGTTGCCCGTCAGAAGGCTGAGGACACAGGCAATCCAGCGCTGGCCCTAGAGCTGCCAACAGGCCAAATCGTAACCGGTAAGACTTCCGACCTCTTTGGACCCTCCGCTGCGGTTGTGGTCAATGCCATCAAGGCCCTGGCAGGGATTGACAAGGAGACCCTCCTCATCGAACCAGAGTATGTCAAACCCATCCAAAGCCTGAAAATCAACCACTTGGGTAACAAGAACCCCCGTCTTCACTCCAATGAACTCCTGATTGCCTTAGCCATCACCGCTATGAATAATCAAGAAGCTGACCTTGCCATGAAACAATTGGGCAAGCTCAAGGGTAGCGAAGTCCATTCGACCGTCATTCTGCCAGAAGAAGATAAAAATGTCTTCCGTAAACTGGGTATCAATGTTACCGTTGACCCTGTTTACCAGCATAAAAAATTGTATCGTAAGTAAAAAAAGAAGCCCTTGAGGCTTCTTTTTGAGTGCATAATTCCCCACGATTGCAGGTGATAACTGAGATCTGTCACCTAATCTTTAAGCATCAATTCCTGGCGAAACAGTGCGTCCCAATCCATTGACAAAATCAGATAAAAAGCAACAACATCCCCATAAGCAATCAGTATGTAGCGTTTTTTATATAAGTATTCCCTACAGGCAGTTTACATGCAGGACTGGCTGAAAATGGCTTTAAAAAAATGTTCTAAAAAGCTCCCCAAATATAATCGGAGAGCTTTCTGTTGATTAGCCACGTTCAGATCTGTAAATCGCTGCTTCTTCCTCTGTGGAGAGGACAAAGTGACCTGGCGTAATTTCTCGCATTTGACGCTCTTGTCCATCCTGTTCCATACTTGGATCATAGTCCACGTGGATGCGATTTTTTTCAAAATCAGGATCTGGTTCTGGAATAGCGGATAACAAGCTCTTGGTGTATGGATGAATCGGGTCATTATAAACATCATCCGATGTTCCAATTTCCAGCATTTTGCCCCAGTGCATAACACCAATACGATCAGAAATATATTTTACCATAGACAAATCGTGGGCAATGAAGAGATAAGTCAGACCTTGTTCGTGTTGTAATTTCTGCATCAGATTGACAACTTGTGCCTGAATAGACACATCCAAGGCTGAAATCGGCTCATCAGCTATAATGAACTTTGGTTTGACTGCTAGAGCGCGGGCAATCCCAATTCGCTGGCGTTGCCCACCCGAAAACTCATGCGGATAGCGGGTCAAATGGTCCTTGTTAAGACCAACCAAGTCTAGCAAATGCTGCACTCGCTCATCCCGTTCTTCCTTAGAGGAAGTCAATTTGTGAATGTCCAAACCTTCTGCAACAATATCCCGAATCTTCATCCGGCCATTCAAGCTGGCCTGTGGGTCTTGGAAAATCATCTGAGCCGACTTTCGGAATTCTTTCAAGTCTTTCCCAGAAATGTTGGAAAGAGACTGTCCAGCAAAAGTGATATCGCCGTCATCGAAATCATAGAGTTTCAGGATGGTCCGTCCAACAGTCGTCTTTCCGGAACCAGATTCTCCCACCAAGCCGAAAACTTCACCCTCATAAATATCAAAGGAAACATTATCAATGGCCTTTACTTCATTTTTTTTACCGGCGTTGAAGGTCAAAGAAACATTTTTCACTTCAACGAGTTTTTTTCTATCTTCGCTCATCGTTTCTCCTTCTTACTATTCCATTTTTCCCAGCGTTTCAGGATAGCAGCTGGGGGTGTGATCTCAGGAGCACGCTCATCGAGCAGCCAAGTAGCTGCAAAATGACTGTCTGAAACCTGGAACATAGGGGGTTGTTCCTCAAAATCAATATCTAGGGCAAAGGTATTACGGGCAGCAAATGCATCACCGACTGGCGGGTTGAGTAAATCAGGTGGTGTTCCAGGGATAGATTCTAAACTTCCTGATTCTGTTTCCGTTGTGGGCATGGAGTTCAGTAATCCCCAAGTATATGGGTGTTGCGGATTGTAGAAGACTTCTTCGACTGTTCCAACCTCAACAATTTTACCAGCGTACATAACAGCTACACGGTCTGCCATACCCGCAACTACACCTAAATCATGAGTAATAAAGATAATCGAGGAATCCGTTTGCTGCTGGATATCTTTCATCAAGCTCAGGATTTGCGCTTGAATCGTCACATCTAGAGCCGTGGTCGGCTCATCCGCAATCAGAATTTCTGGATTGGCAGCCAAAGCAATAGCAATCACTGCACGTTGCCGCATCCCACCTGACCATTGATGTGGGTAATCCTTGATGTGCTCCTCTGCATTTGGAATACCAACTTTTTTCATCAAATCAAGGGCGCGCTCGAGCGCTTCCGCCTTTGAAATCTTCTCATGCAAAATGATTGGTTCAGCAATCTGCATTCCAATAGACATTGTCGGATCCAAACTGGTCATTGGGTCTTGGAAAATCATGGCAATTTCATTTCCACGAATGTTGACCCATTCACTTTCTGAGAGTTGACTCAAGTCTTTCCCTTTATATTGGATGCGCCCTGAAAGATTTGCATTTTTCGCATTTAGTCCCATGAGGGTACGGGTTGTCACTGATTTCCCTGATCCAGACTCCCCTACAATAGCTAGGGTTTCACCTTTTTCCAATGTAAAATTGACATCTCGGATAGCCTTTACTTCACCAGCATAGGTTTGAAAGGTGACATTTAAATTTTCAACATTTAAAATAGTTTCTCTTTTCATAACACCCTCCTAGTCTGCACTCGATTTTGGATCAAAGGCATCTCGTAAACCATCACCCAAAAGGATAAAAGCTAAAGAAATTAAGACCAAGGCAATCGCAGGTATCATTACCTGATAGGGATAATATTGCAAGTTTTCCTGTGCATCCGTAATTAAGGAGCCTAGAGATGCGGTTGGCGGTTTGACACCAAGGTTGATAGCAGACAATACTGACTCGTACATGATGGCACTTGGCACCGTCATCATAATTTGAACGATGATAATGCCAGAAATATTTGGCAAGACATGCTTGAAAGCAATTTTTAGATTGCTCTCACCTAGGGCCCGTGAAGCCAAAACAAAATCACGCTCCTTATAGGATAATGTCAAATTTCGCACCTGTCGAGCCATCGAAGTCCAGCCAACAATGGCAATCGAAATGATGATAGACAGAACGCCACTTCCAAGCAAAAGCCCCAACATGGTCACGATAACCAAATTTGGAATGGAGGCGATTATCTCGATAATCCGTTGCATAATAGTATCTGTTTTTCCACCTGAGAAACCAGAAATCAATCCATAGGTTACTCCGATGATTAGGTCAATAATCGTAGCAACAACTGCAATCAAGAGCGAAATCCGAATCCCTACTGTGACACGCTTGGCAATACTGCGGCCAAGATTGTCTGTTCCCAGGATAAAGTTTTCTCCTTCAGGCACACTTTGGTCCGCATAAGCATCATTAGCCTCAGTATTTCCAGAATAGACAATGGAACCGTTCCAAAATGGTAGGCTATCATTTAATTTAGGCGGTAAGTTTCGATAAGTCACCACTTCATCGCTATTAAAGCTATTAGCTGATTTGGTTGATACAACAAAAATCGAGCCAACCGAAAAGACAATTAAAAGGCAAATAAACCAGAGCGAGATAACGGCAAGTTTATTTTGCTTCAATCTCCGCCAGGCATCTTGCATGAAAGATAAGGCTGGCTTTTCAATTTTTTCCTGAATATCCGAGCTTCCCGCTCCGACCAGCTTAAATTTTTTTATTTCTTCAGTCATGATACACTCCTTAAGCTAATCTAACACGCGGGTCTACAATACTGATAATAATATCGGTAATCAAAATCGCCACCATCAACATCATCGCATAGACGATTGTTGTCCCCATGATGACAGGATAATCTTTGGTTGGGATAGAAGTTACGAACTGCTGACCAATACCAGGGATTGAGAAGATTTGCTCAATCAAGGCCGAACCTGTTAAGATGTTGGCTGCCATCGGACCAACTAAAGTTAAGACAGGAATCATTGAGTTCCGATAAGCATGGCGATTGGTCACTTGACGCATGGTCAAACCTTTGGCACGTGCTAATTGAATGTAGTCCGTATTCAAGGTTTCAATCATTTCACTGCGGAAAAAGCGAGTAACTTGGGCAAAGACAGGAATAGCTAGGGCAAGAGTTGGCAAAACGGTTTGACCAAATGTCCCCCACCCAGATAAAGGCAGGAGAGCCCATTTAAAACCAAGATAATCTAGCAAGAGCAGACCAATGATAAAGGCTGGCACTGAGATTCCAAGCGTTGAAATAACACTTAGGAAGCCATCAATTTTATTGTTTTTATTGCGGGCAGAAACCGCACCAACCAAGAGACCGCTGCTTATCCCGACAACCAAAGCCTGGAATCCTAAATGAACAGAGACTCCCAACCGTTGGAGAATCAGCTTAGACACTTTTTGGTTAATAGACTGATAACTTACCCCAAAATTTCCATGTAAAATATCACCGAGGTATTTCAAATATTGCTGCCACAATGGTTTATCTAGACCATATTGCTTATTCATCATAGCAATCATTTCATCAGTCAATTTGGGACTATTATAGGGGGTTCCGGGCATGATTTGCATCAGGAAAAAGGATAGGGTAATCACTACCCAGAGTGTTGCCAATAGAATAGCAATCCGTTTCAATAAGTATTTTGTCATAATGTTCCTCAAATCAAAAGCAAGAATTGGGATATCCAATCCTTGCATATATAAAATCAGTAAAGACTATTCTTTATAGGCATAAGTAAAGTCTTCTTGAAGACCAGTGGAGTTACGAACTAGGCCTTTAACAGACGGATTTTGAAGACCAGCTTGACTACGGAAGTAGAGTGGGTTGTAGAAGGCATTTTCAAACAAGATTTTCTCTGCTTCTTTGTAATCAGCGGCTGCAGCATCCACATCCAATGCATCTTCAGTCAAAGCTTTCGTGTAGGCTGCATCGTATTCTTTACTTGAAAACTTACCGTAGTTGTAAGCTGAATCGCTAGCCATCAAACCGTAGAAGGTAGACCCTTCTGGATAATCACCACCCCAAAGTACAAGGGCAACTTCAAAGTTTTGATTTTTTGTATCTTCCAAGCGTTGTTTGAAGGTAACGAATTTTTCCTCAATTTTCAAACCAGGGAGGGCTTTTTCCCAAGTTTCTTTCAAGTAGTCAACTGCTGCCTTAGCTGCTGGACGGTCTGCATCAGCTGTAACTGTCAAAGTTACCTCAGAAACACCAGCTTCTTCCAAACCTTCTTTGAAGAGTTTTGCAGCTTCTGCTTCATCATATTTGTAACCAGGTGCTACAAATTCAGCCAAATCTGTTCCATCAGTCAAGCTTGCTAAACCTGAAGGTGCAAAGCCAGTTGCTGCTACAGAACCTGTATTTACAGCTGCTTCTACAACGCCTTCTCGGTTAGTTGCCAAATTCAAGGCTTGACGAATTTTCGTATTGGTCAAGGCAGGAACAGAACCTGTTTGATTATAGACAATATAAGCTGTTGTTGCTTCTTTTACAGGGACAACATCTTCATTTTTCTTATTAGCATTGTAGATGGCTGGTGTGTCAGAAATAGTTGCAAAATCTAACTCGCCTTGTTTATACATTTGAACGGCTGTGTCAGGTTTTTTAACGGTTTCAAAATTTACTGTTTCTAATTTTACATTCTTAGCATCCCAATAGTTTTCATTTTTAACCAATTTAAAGCTACCGCTCGTACCATTCCAGTCTTCAACTGTAAATGGACCAGAATAGATTTGTTTATCGGAAGCTGTTCCGTACTCATCACCAACTTTCTCAACAAAAGCTTTACTTTGCGGCGCAAAGTTAGAGAAGGACAAGAGACTCATAAATTGTGGAGCTGGAGCTGATAAAGTAAAGATTACTTTGTTACCGTCTGCTTTAACTCCCAATTCCTCAACAGGTTTTGTTCCTGCAATGACTTCATCTGCATTCAAGACGTTGGCTTCCGATACCAAGTAAGCATACTCAGAGGCAGTCTTTGGATCAGCAATACGTTGCCAAGAGTAAACAAAATCTTCTGCGGTCAAATCACTACCATCTGACCATTTCAAGCCATCACGAAGTGTAGCTGTATAGGTCAAACCATCCGCAGATACATCAACTTTTTCAGCCAAGTCTTCATTGAGTTTACCAGCTTCACCAGCACGCAACAAGTTACTTCCTGAGTTACCAATAGCAGTCGCCGAATAGCGGTCTGTGTTTTTTGAAATATCAAGTGTGATAATTTCAGTTGGTGTATACCAATTCAATTCAGTCTTTGAACCCTTAGACTCGGTTTTGGACCCACCGCCGCATGCAGCTAAAAGAGTAACTGCAGCAAATGTTACACCGGTAGCTGCGAGTTTTTTCCATTTATTCATAAGAATCACTCCTACTTTTATGTTTTAAATTACAACTTTTTAAGTTATGTTTAAGATTATATACTAATTTTTATA
>ERZ795062.2035-NODE-2035-length-13601-cov-6.296619_pt1 | contig 13601 bp, 12 predicted proteins | sample MGYA00375146_ERZ795062 | MGnify/ENA primary metagenome ERZ795062 (study PRJEB30191, sample SAMN05720281) | activated sludge metagenome | isolation source: Anaerobic digester | place: USA | collected 2015-07-16 ... | reverse complement strand
CGGAGTACGCGGCATACGCCTCAACCTGATGGGAATGAACGACGATGCCGAGCACCTGCGCGCCCTGCCCTCAGCGTGGTGGGGCAACCTGATGGCGAGCGGGATGCATCTCGAGTTGCATGCAGATGTCGGCCGGATCGCCACCCTGCTGCCATGGGTGCCTTCGGGCGTGACGGTGGTGCTGGATCACTTCGCCAAGCCTGCTGCAGCGAACGCAGACGACCCGACTTTGCGTGCAGTGCAGCGGCGAGCAGGTAATGGTGATGCCGTCTACATCACCTTGAGCGGTGTCTATCGGCTGGGGGGCAGCGACGAGCGCAGTGGTTCAATGCCGGGCAACGACCATGCTCGCGCGCTTGCTCGCCTGTGGCTTGACGTTTTGGGCAGCAAGCGTCTGCTCTGGGGCAGTGACTGGCCGTGCACCAATCACGAGGCGCATGCCGACTACGACCGTTTGCGCAGTCAACTCGATTGGCTGATTGCCGACGACGCTACCCGCGCTGCAATCCTGGCTGACAACCCTGCGGCCCTGTACTGGCGGGCTTGACGTCTGCAGCCGCAGTGGAACTCGTCAAGCGACAGAAAACTCGGTCAGATGGTTGTAGACATGCATTGCATGCGCCGCAGCGTAAGCCTTTTTGTCGAGCGCCCCGTAGGCGAAGTGAGGTTGCAGCGCACCGTTGAACTTGTCGAAGTCGGCGAGTGCTTTCAGCGCCCGATCCAGCGCTGCGGTCTGGTCATCGGTGGCGGCAATAGCTGGAGCGCCGGGGATGGGCTCGGTGAGGCTGTGCTTCATCGCGCCCTTCGAGTGAAACACGGCAAACGCCGCCGCGCCCACCGTACTCTGGAAAAGCGGCGACTTCGGCTGCGGAAAACCAGTCATCGAATACTCAATACTCTGCGCCAGATGCGCGAACACCTGCGCCGGATTCCAGCCACCCGCATGGTTGATTTTCGTGCCGCGCAAGCGGGCCAGCGCGTCAGTCGCCGCAGCAACGGTCAGCGGATGCTTGCCGCTCGGCAGGGCGATCCATCCCGCAGTGGCAGCAGCCGCTACCACGCCGGCGCCAAGGACGATTCTGCGATTCATGGGAGTCGTATCCTGTATTTGCCACGTTGGCTGATGCGGAATTGTCGGCCAAACAGCGCGAAAGCCTACAGGGCAAAAGCTCTACCAACTCAGGTTACTCAGGCGCGCAGCCACCACTGAACGATGCGTGCAGCATTGCCGTTCATCGTCTTCGCATCGAACATCACCTGATCCAGCACAGTGAAATCGGCGAATAGCGCGGCTAACCACGCCATCGTGTGATGCCGCACCAGGCCGCCGTCGGGCAGGCGGAAGACTCCGTAAGGCAGCACGGACCGCGCCGCAGCGTCGGTGCTGGTCTCTGCAGCAAATGCGTCATAGCGACTGACGTTGCGAGCGTCACCTTGCAACGGATAGTCACTCACCAGCAACAGGCCTCCGGGCTGCAGAACGCGGCGCAACTCGGCGATCAGATCGCGCTGCGCGGCATCATCAGCGATGCATGTCAGCACGGCAAACAGCACGACTGCATCGAACTGTCCATCGGCGAAGGGCAGCGTCGCGCCATCAACCACGTCAAACCTGGCGCCGGGATGTTCACGCTGCGCGGTGGCGATCATCTCGGGCGAGTAGTCGACGCCGACCACATTGCGGTAGCCAGACTTTCCGAGCTCGCCACACAGCCGCCCGCGCCCGCAACCGTAGTCAAGCACGGCGGCGGTGGCCGGTACCACTCGCTGGAAGCGCTCGCCATCAAGGGGGTGGGCAAATACCTTGCCCTGCGCCGCGCGGTCCCAGAACTGTATTTGCGACCCGCCCGCCGATTCAGCGGCAGCCACGGTTGTTGCAGTCGGCGTCATGGTCGGGCCCCAAAACCTCAATCGTAGCGTCGCAGTGCTGCTCTTCGTGCTGCGCTGGCCGCCCGGGCATTTATGTCATCGGCATGGGCATTTTCCGATTCACTTCGACGTTGTGCCGAAAGTCCCCCATTCACGCGCAGATTTGGCGCCGCCATCGTTGCATGGCAGTCGCAGTGTCGTTAGTATGATAGCGCTATCATTTTTCACAATACGTCTTCGATAGCTATATAAAAACGACCAACAGGAGGTATTTCATGTTTACGCTACCAAAATGGCATGCCACGCTAGCGATGCTGCTTGCGATGGCCGCCATCGGTAACGCTGCAGCCCAGACGCGCATGCGGTTGTGGGTCATTCACCCGGATGACTATCCGGTCACCATCGCGGCCCGCAGCTTCGCCAGCGAAGTGGGCAAAAAGAGCGGCGGACGCATTCAGATTGACGTGATTGGCACCGACGTCATCCGCGATCAGGCCGAAGCGCAGAAGATGCTGAAAGACGGCAAGCTGGAAATGGGCGAATTCAACCTCGCCATGCTGTCGGAAGCGGTGCCGAGCATGAAGGCGCTCAACCTGCCGTTCCTGTTCTCCGACTCGAAGCACATGTTCAGCCTGCTCGATGGTGAGATGGGGCGCACCTTCGAAAAGCGTCTGGGTGAAGTCGGCTTCGTCAACCTGGGCTGGTACGACGGCGGCTCACGCTCGTTTTACTGTGCCGGCGTCAAGCTCGCCAGCCCGCGCGATTTCAAGGGCCTGCGCATCCGCGTGATCGGCTCCGAAGTGTTCAAGGAAATGGCATCGCATCTTGGCGCCACCCCGGTGTCAATCCCGTACAAGGACGTCGCCGCAGCGTTCGAGCGCAAGGAAATCGACTGCGCCGAGAACAACCTGCCCTCCTTTGTGTCATCGGGCCATTACAAGTACGCCAAACACATGCTGCTGACCGATCACATGGTTCTGCCGGAGGCGCTGATCATCGGCGCAGCGAACTGGAAGAAGCTCGCGAAGGAAGATCAGACGCTGATCGCGGACGAAGGCCGCAAGTCCGCGCTGCTGATGCGCGAGCTGTGGAACAAGCGGGTCGAGGAATCGCGCGCCATCGCGGTGAAGGCGGGCGTCACCTTCGATCGCCCGCTCGACTTTGGCTCCTACCTGAGCCGCATGAAGCCGCTGCACCAGAAGTACTGGAAAGACCCGGAGATGCGTACCGAGCTGGTAGCCATTCTCAGCAATCGCTGAGCATCGCCGGGTTTGCTGCGGCGACCCGGTGAGCCTGATTTCGACTTCTCGCGCTATGTGGAAGGCAGGGACAAGCATCTGCCTTCCGCGCGAAGGCACAACGAGGAGCCGATCGTGGTCTTTTCCGAATATCTTTCCGCCGCCAAAGCTGCCGTTCGCCACGTACAGGGCAGCGTCCGCTACCGTGGCCTGAACACCGGTGGCGGCTGGATTCGGCATCCCACCGAGGTGACCGAGAAGTTCGTCGCGCGTGCCGGCTTGATGTGGCTAGACGCGGTTACGCGTCGCGAATACGCCCACAAGGAAGCGAACTGGGAGACCTTCGTTGACGAGTGGCGCAAGCAGGCGCTCAGCACCCAGACCGGCAACTGCTCCGAACTGTCCGCCCTCGCCTATCGTTATCTGCAGGAGAAGGGCATCAAGCCGGTCGAGTACTTCGGCGTCTATCGCGGTAGCTGGAACCACGCCTTCGTGATCCTCAACCGTGACCAGAGCGTGCCGATTCATGATTTCGCCAAATGGAGCTATAGCGCAGTCGTCTGTGACCCGCTTTACGACCGCGCAGGCGACGCTGGCTTCCTTGCCACGTGGTACCCGAAGATGTTCCCACTGCGCGACGGCGACCGCAAACTGGTGACGCCGTAGCGGGCTACCAGCGCCCACCTCCGACCGATCGCCGACCCGGCACGCGAAAAGTCGACCCGGCGTGCCCAACGGATCTGCATTTCCGGACAGTAGCGGCGCTCCGGGAAAGCACCGGGGCTAGACTGCTTGCACCGTAGCGGCGCCGCACGTCCGTCGCCGCCGGAAACAATCGACCGGAGGAGGTTGCATGAAGACAAACAGTGTGCGCCAGTGGTGGTCGCCAATGGTCGCAATCAGCGCTGCGATGGTGACTTGTGTGGCTACCGCACAGGCGCAGATCAATGTGATGTGCAGCGTGCCAGTGGCCTGGTGCGAGGCAGTGGTCGGCCAGTACCAACGCGAGACTGGTGTTCGCGTCAACATGACGCAAAAGGCCGCAGGCGAAGCGCTGGCACAACTGGTTGCCGAGAAGGCCAATCCGAAATATGACGTCTGGTACGCAGGTACCGGCGACGCCCACCTTCAGGCGGCCGAGCAGGATGTCACTGAGGCCTACCAGTCACCGCTGCTGCCGCAGTTGCACGACTGGGCGCGTACTCAGGCCGAGCGCTCGAAGTATCGGACAGTCGGACTATTCGCTGGTGTGCTCGGTTTTGGCTATAACCGGGACGTACTCGGCAAAAAGAACCTCGCGCCGCCCAAATGCTGGGCAGATCTCACCAAACCGGAGTACAAAAACGAGGTGCAGATGGCAAACCCGAACGCTTCGGGCACCGCCTACATGACCATCGCCACCTTCGTGCAGCTGTTCGGGGAGGACAAGGCGTTCAACCTGCTTCGCGCGATGCACAAAAACACCAACAACTATCCGCGCACCGGCATCGGCGCCATCAAGGCAGCAGCGCGCGGCGAGACAGGTATTGGAGTGACTTTCCTGGACGACGCCAGCCCCGACGTTGCAGCCGGCTTCCCGGTGAGCGTGGTAGCACCGTGCGAAGGCACCGGCTACCAGGTGGCATCGATGAGCCTGATCAAGAATGCCCGCAACGCGGATGCCGCCCGCAAGTTCTACGACTGGGCGCTGACGCCGGCGTCACAGAAACTGGCAGCAGACACCAAAAATTACCAGACCATGTCTAACCGCAATACGCCCACACCTGCGCTCGCCGTGAAGTTTGCCGACGTGAAACTGATCGACTATGACTTCGGCAAGTACGGTGATGCAAGCGAACGCAAGCGCCTGCTCGCCAAGTGGGACAAAGAGGTGTACGCTGCGCCGTAGTGTCGCTGCGTTGGCGTTAGTCTTCGCCGCTACCAGCCCCGAACGCCAAACATATAGCTCCGCGTAGCGCTGGCGGGCGGTGGGGCTTGCGCAGCTTCCGCCGCTTCAGTAGCCCGCTGCGCAGGGATCGGCACCGGCGCCGGTCGCAGCACTGTCGCGCACCTGCAAGGGGAGTATCAATAACTGCTCGTCTTCTGCCGCCGCTTCTATCGCAGCCAGCACGCGCTCGGCGTAGTTGCGGTCTGATTCGAGCAGTTGTAGATCAACCGCAATCTGCAAATGGCGACGCACACTTAACTTGAATCGTGCCAGCAACTGCACCGTTTCGAGTCGATCCTGCAGCATGTGTTCCAACTTCGGGCAAATCAGGCCTTGCTGCGGCACCCTGAATGCAGTACCGCCAACACCCGATCCTGTTTAGCAGGGATCGTGCCGGATGAGTCTGCGTGCTGCACCAGTTACTTCATCTGCGCCGGGTCGTAGAAGAATTTTTCCTCCGCAATCCGTTCGCCCTCCCAGCGCTGCCAGGCAAGCTCCTCAAGGCGCCCGCTCCGCCCATCTATCCATTCGAACTCGAACACCCAGCGGATCACCACATGATCGCCGTTGACGAACGCAGGACGAACGCACGTCGACGTCACGCGCGCTGCGCGCGCCAGCACCTTGCGCTCACCAGCAATCAGGACATCGCGCCCGATGCGCGGCGCGGCGTTGTTCTCCTGCATTGACGCGTTCTCGGTATAGAACTCCTCGATCGCGTCGGCATGAGCATTCGATTCAACGCGGGCGATAAAGCGTTCGAGCGTGGCGGTGGTGGGCATGGTGATGCCTGATGGCAAATGATGTCGGAAGCATCGTAGCCCAACGTCGCGCAAGACGTCCGCCGTACACAACGCACAGAACCGGAGGAAGCCAAGGGAGGCGCAAGGGAACCCTCACGCAAAAGACATCAGGCAAGTGGTAGGCCGTGTAGGGGTCGAACCTACGACCAACGGATTAAGAGTCCGCTGCTCTACCAACTGAGCTAACGACCCATTGCCGTGACGAGTCAAAATTCTAGCCTAAGTCGTGGGTATGCTTTTCACCCGGAGTAGCGCGGTGCAGCGCACGCTGGCCTTATCACCGCGACCGCTCGGGAGAATGGCAACGTAACCGGCCCGTAAGTGATTGCAGCAAAGCGGAATGTTTACTGTTCCGCCGCACGTAAGTCGTGTGAACCGTCGCCTTGAGAAGCGCAGCGCGTCGAGGCAAATTTTCATCAAGCCGACGCGACGAAAATGCCTTGGGTGGTGCCACGAAACCCGGACGTGCTGCGCTTCTCCGGGCTACGCTTGCTAAGTGGAACCAACGCGTATCAAGAACATAGGTGAGCCTAGGCGGACTTGACCGAACGCTTGTCTGTCGTTGGAAAGCAAAAAAACGCCAACACTCCCCAAGCAAGCAGCGCCAACGACGGTGGGTAGAACCAATACTTAGTAGGACTATGAGCTTTGAAACTCATGCGCTCCCTTTCCATAAGCGAACGGGCCAACTCATAGGAAAAATAAGCTTGCTCAGACCATTCCAAGTTGCGATCATGAATCCTGTTGAACAACTCTAGCTGAGCCGCCTTGTCGACATACTCAGGCTGGTCGAGAGCGATTTCAGGATGGATCAAAACAGCAAGAAAGAGGTGTGCAGCCGCTACCCCAGTTCGTTGACTGCTCTTGAAAGCATCGAGCACAATGGCAAGAGGTGTGGACATCACTGCCACGACAAGCGCAAGCCTACCCGGGGCGGTCACAACGAACGTTTGAATGCTCCCAAAGGCGAGCCCCAAGGAACCGATATACAGAATGGAAACTATGTAGGCCATTTTGGTCTTCGCCGGCAGCTATACGTTAGGGCGAAGTCAGCTTCGCCCAAGAAAGTTTTCGCGGGAACAATTCATGACTAGGCAGGCTCACTGCAAATGGCTTGACGTACTACCGATACACCGGAAACCGCGCACAAAGCGCAGCGACTTCGCCGCGCACCCGCGCAATCGCTGCCTCATCGTTGGGCGCATCGAGCACATCCGCGATGAAGTTGCCGACCATGCGGGCTTCGGCTTCCTTGAAGCCGCGTGTGGTGAACGCCGGTGATCCCAAACGAATACCGCTCGTGACCATCGGCTTTTCCGGGTCGTTCGGGATCGCGTTTTTGTTGCACGTCATGTGCGCCTTGTGCAGCACGGCTTCGGCGTCCTTGCCGGTGATTTTCTTGGCGCGCAGATCGACCAGCATCAGGTGGGATTCGGTGCCGCCGCTGACGATGCGCAGGCCGCGCTCGACCAGCGTTTTGGCGAGCACGTCGGCGTTCTTGAGCACCTGTTCCTGATAAGTCTTGAACTCCGGCTTGAGCGCCTCACCGAAGGCCACCGCCTTGGCAGCGATAACGTGCATCAGCGGCCCGCCCTGCAGGCCGGGGAACACGGCGCTGTTGAGCTTTTTGGCGAGGTCTTCGTCATTGGTGAGAATCACACCGCCGCGCGGGCCGCGCAGCGTTTTGTGCGTGGTGCTGGTGACCACGTGCGCATGCGGCATCGGGTTCGGGTACACACCCGCAGCGATCAGGCCCGCGTAGTGCGCCATGTCCACCCACAGGTAGGCGCCGACTTCATCGGCGATTTCGCGCATCTTCGCCCAGTCCCACTTGAGTGAATAGGCCGAGCCGCCGCCGATGATCATCTTCGGCTTCACTTCATGCGCTTTGGCGCGCATGGCGTCGTAGTCAATCGTCTCGGCAGCGGTCAGGCCGTAAGCGTTGGCTTTGAACCACTTGCCACTCATGTTGAGCGCCATGCCGTGCGTGAGGTGGCCGCCTTCGGCGAGCGAGAGGCCGAGGAAGGCGTCGCCCGGCTGCATCAGCACGAAGTAGACCGCCGTGTTGGCCTGCGCGCCGGAGTGCGGCTGCACGTTCACAAATTTCGCACCGAACAGCGTTTTCAGTCGCTCGATGGCGAGCGTCTCCGCGACGTCAACATACTCGCAGCCGCCGTAGTAGCGGCGACCGGGGTAGCCCTCAGCGTATTTGTTGGTGAGCTGCGAGCCCTGCGCCTCCATCACGGCTTTCGACGTGTAGTTCTCGCTGGCGATCAGCTCGATGTGATCTTCCTGGCGCTGGTTTTCGGCGTTGATAACGGCGAAGACTTCGGCGTCAACGGCGGCGAGCGGCGAGGTGAAAAATTCCGGGCGGGCGTTCATGAGCATGTCCTTTCAAAACGATGATTGGTGCACCGTCGGCTGACATGAACACGCGGCATGGCGTGCGCTCAGATCAACCCGCACAGAGGCGCGGGGCGCAGACGGCACATGCCCAGGCGGACGGCGGATTTGCGACCGGTGCCCCAGCCGCAACAGCATGCTTCCTGAGGGTGGCTCCCTCTCAGACGACGCCCCAAAACGATGCTTCGGGATCGACGCTTACGCCAGTTACATGCCTGCCGCGATTATAGGTTGTGAGGGACGGCCAGCCTCAACAGCTTTTTCTGCAAAGTCCATCTGTAAAGGGAATTCACGCAGGAATCGCCATTTATCGACTTATAGCTAAATGCCCCTCTTAGCCCTGATCGAACGCCACCATTCGAGAAAAGCTGTATGCGCCAGCTGCCCCTGTTATGTCCCGAACTGCCGCAGCCTCCAGACCGAGACGATGGCGTCCCCGGTGGAGCCTGGCGCCGGGGCAGAACAGCCAGATTGGCCTGATGTGTTCGTCGTCGATGAAACGCTTCAGCATGGCGTCAACCGTCAGTCTGAACGGGATTGCACCATTGGCAACACGGACCGACCCGCTGCGCGGGTGCGAGCGGCAACCGCCAATCATCAATCCCAGCTTGGCCCTGCGCCCGGGCTGGCACGATCGCAGGCAAATTCCGTGAGCAGCAAGCGGGTCATCCCTGATATGCATTTGTAACAAATGCAATAGACTGGCGTACGTCCTCTTTCAGGAGGGAGGGCGGTCACAGTTGCCGCCCGCTGCGATGCGGGCGGCCTTTTTACGGAGCAGATGACCCCATGACTCGGCCAGCCCGACCGACGCAGAACCTGTTTACTCCTGTTGCGACGTCCATCGCCGGGAACGAGGGCACTGATCGCGTTGACGCCCAAGACACGATGGGTCTGCTGCGACGGTTCCGCGCATTGATGCAGGCAGCCAGAAACCAGTTTGTGGAAGCACGCGTGCAAACCGGGCTGACCGGTGCGGAGCTCTGGGCACTCGCCGAAGTGCGGCGGCGCCCGGCTATCCGGGTGACGGAGCTGGCGCGCAGCATGAGCATTCATCAGACCACGGCAAGCAATCTGGTCATGGTGCTGGTGCGCGCAGGCTTGGTGGAAAAGCAATCGTCGGCGTCAGACCGGCGCTGGGTGACACTCGCCGCCACCGCCGCCGGTGAACGTGTACTTGACTCAACGAGCGGCCCTCACCAGGGCATCCTGCCGGCGGCAATCGAGCGACTCAGCGACTGGCAGCGCGAGGCCTTGACTGCGGCGCTCGAGCCCTTGCTGGCACAACTTGACATCACAACTCTGGATTCCGCCGCAGATACTCCGCTGGCCGAAATTCTTGACACCGGCGGACGACGGCCGCGCGCCCGCCGGCAAAGTCGCCCACGATGACGTCCCGTGCAGGCGGCGCGCTGCAGCGATTGCTGGCGAGCCTTTCTGGCCTGCTCGCCGGATTGCGGACTGCTTTTGCACGAAGCACCGACGGCCGCAGCACACCGCCAACTCGCCCGCACGCGTTGCCGTCACCCGTCAGCGTGGTAATTCCGGCCTTGAACGAGGAACGCCGAATCGCCGACGTCGTGCGTTATGCATTGTCCGATACAGCCTGCACAGAAGTCATTGTGATCGACGACTGCTCAATTGACGCCACGCACGAGCTGGCTGAGGCTGCGGGCGCACATGTGCTGACCAGCTCGATGCTGGGCAAGGGCGAGTCAATGCTTGACGGGCTTAATGCCGCCGCACACGACATCGTGGTCTTCCTTGATGGCGATCTTGCCGGCATGCAGCCGGAGATAGTCAGCCGGCTCGCCGAGCCAATTCGCGCGGGCCGTGCTGATCTCGTCAAGGCCGCTTTCGGACGTGCGGCCGGTCGCGTTACCGAGCTCACTGCAAAACCGATGTTGCGTGTCTTTTTCCCGGAGCTGGCGCGGCTGGCGCAGCCACTGGGTGGCATCGTCGCCGCCCGCAAGGCGCTACTGCGTCAGCTCAAATTTGAGGCAGGTTACGGCGTGGACGTCGGCATTCTGATTGACGCGCATCGGTCCGGCGCCCGCATCGAGGAAGTGGATATCGGCACCATCGATCACGAGAGCCAGTCGCTCACCGCCCTCGCCGATATGGCGGTAGAGATTCACCGGGTAATTCTTGACCGGGCTGCGACGGCCGGCCGCGTAACCATCGATCACCTGCAGGCGATGTTCGAAGTGCAGAGGCAGGAGCGGGCGTCGTTTGAGCGCACCGTGCAACGCATCCGGCCCAATAGCCGTGTGGTTTTGATCGATCTCGACACTGCCATCTGCGCTGGCAACCTTCATGTCAATATCGCCAACGCCCTGGGTCTCCCGGCGCCGTTGGCAGATGCCACACGCCATGACGGGGGTGACACTGGTCGCTTGAACGCATCGCTGCTCCGCTTCGTCCCCCAGGAAAAACTGCTGGCCGTTGCCGGCGGTCTGGTAATTGACGTCCGGGCCATTGGTGTCATCAACACACTCAAGCGGCGTGGTTATGTAGTGGGTCTGGTGAGCGGCTACTGTCACTTACTGGTTGATACGCTCCGCAAACGCTTGTTCGCCGACTTCACGATCGCCAGCGATGTCACGTTCAGCAATATGGTCTGCGATGGCACCCCGCTACAAAATATTGCGTTCACCCGCATCGGTGGCGGCTGTTTACGTCATGGCGAGTGTGCGTCGAATGTCATCGCCCATCTGCGGGCACTCGACGATGCGCGGTTGCCGATGCGGCTGATCGCGGTGAGTGGGACGACAGGACAATGGGTGAACTGCCCGCCGTCCACGGTAGATGCGCTTATCGTTGTCGGCAGTGGGGTGCCGGATGGCCTGGCCAGCGGCCGCCCGCCGGCGCGCTGGATCAACTCGCTGGCCGACTTGCCCGCTGCGCTGGCGCCGTTTGACCAGCCTGCAGCGCTGGAAGATGCGGTCGCCTAGCGCAGCAAGCCACCCGCGGAATCAGGTCGGAAGCGCCCAGAAGCAGATGATTGCCACGAAAGTCGGCCCTGCCGCAGCAGCCAGCAGCCACAAGGGACTGATGTGTTCGTCGTCGAAGAAACCTTTGAGGATGGCGTAGCCTGCGGGGTTTGGCGCGTTGGCGATCACCGTGAGGCCGCCACCAGTGACGGCACCCGCGACCAGCATGTATTTGAACTCCGGTGTCAGCCCGGAAACCAGCGAGCCCAGGTAGGTCAGCGCCGCGTTGTCGGTGATGGCCGTCAGCGCCGTGGCGCCGAAGTACACCTGATCCGGGGACATCTTGAGCAGCAGCGGCTGCAGCCACCATTGCTGCATGCCACCAAGCACCACCAGTCCAGCCAGGAAGAAGCCCACCATCAGTGCCTCACGCAGGATCAGGCGGTCCTGGTGCTGCGGGTAGGCGCTGGCGATACCCAGAAAGAGCAGCAGGATGCCCATGAACAGCGCCGGGTGGTGCGCGAACACCACCACGCCGGCAAGCAGCAGCACATGCGTGACACACACGGAAAACGGCACCCGCCCTTCGGACGCTCCATCCGACGTACTGCGCAGCGGCCGCAGCTCATTGAAAAACAGCGTCGCCGCCACCGCCGCGTTGATCGCCACCGCCAGTGCGGCACGCCAGCCAAATTGACTGATCATGAAGCCGATGTTCCAGTCCCACTTGGCAGCCACCATCAGCACCGGGGGCGCGGCGTAAGGAGTCAGCACACCGCCGATCGACACGTTGACGAACAGCACGCCCAAGGTGGCGTAGCGCAGCCGCGCCGAGAGCCCCGCCTTGTAGAAGCGGTCGCGCAGCATGAACGCGCCCAGCGTCATTGCAGCAGGCTCGGTAATGAACGACCCGAGCAGCGGCACCACGGTCAGGATAATCCAGTAAAACGCTACCGCCCGCGGCAACGGCAACATGCGCGACAGCCCCGTCACCGCCAGCTTGGCTACATGCAGCACCGGTTTGCTGGCTGCCACCACCATGATCGCGATGACGAACAGCGGCTCGGTGAAATTGCGCCCATCAATGTAGTCAGTGCCGGCCTTCATGCCGCCGGTGACGAACAGAAAAATCAGCAGCGCACCAGACCACAGGCCGAACACCGCCTCGACTTCTCCGAGCAGGTGAAACAGGCCTTCATGCTTTGGAAACCGGTGGCCGAGCGACGCAATCTTTGGCGCCAGGAAGGTGTGCAAGATCGCCAGCACAAACAGCACGGCGGCAACGGTCTCGGTGGTGGTTGGATTCATCGGCATCCCGGTCGATCAACGAAGCATGAAATTGGTGCACGCTGAGCTGCCGTGCGGCGCCGCCACGCGCGCTTGCCAGCTACTTGGGCGACAAGATTATTGTAGGCATTGCAACAGCTCGCTCCCCATGCGTCAAAGATGGGGAAAACCCATGAAGTCAGGGTGTTTTGACAACCATACAATTCGGGCCAAGGTCGAAAAGAAGCAGTACGGACCGCAGCATTGCCCACCGTTCCGGTGGCGAGCCCAATCACTCAAGCACTCAAGGAGAGAGCATGCAACGTCGTGATTTTCTAACCAAGGCGGCAGCCAGCGCGGCCACCGGCGGCGCCATCCTCGGCGCCCCCGCCGTCATCGGCCAGGCGCCGGCAGTCCGCTGGCGTTTGACGTCGGCATTCCCGAAGTCACTGGACACGATTTACGGCGCTGCGGAAGTCTTCGCGCAGGAAGTCAGCAAGGCGACCGGCGGCAAGTTCCAGATCTCGGTGCACGCCGCTGGCGAAATCGTGCCAACGCCGGGCCTCGTTGATGCCGTGCAGAACGGCACCGTTGAAGCCGGCCATACCGCCCCGTATTACTACTTCGGCAAGGATGAGACGTTCGCCCTCGGCTGCGCGATTCCGTTCGGGCTCAACAGCCGCCAGATGAGCGCCTGGATGTTCGAAGGCAATGGCCTCAAGCTGATGCGCGAGTTCTACGCCAAATACAACATGATCAACTTCCCAGGTGGCAACACCGGCGCGCAGATGGGCGGCTAGAAGTGGCCCCAAGAAACGAGACAGCAGGATAAGTGGAAACTCGGATAGCAAATGACGCGGCGGGAGCCGTGAGAAGGACTATCTGATGTCAACGAAGAAGAGTAGCGCAGTGCGCCGCCAGCGGCGCAAGCTCACACCGGAATTCAAAGCCAAGGTCGCTCTGGCGGCACTGCGGGAGGACGCAACGACAGCGGAGCTGGTGGCCCGCTTTGACGTGCACGCCAACCAGATTGGGGAGTGGAAGAAGCAACTGCTGGAGCGTGCCACGCTCGCCTTTGGAGGAAGCACGACGCTGGCCGCTGGCGAGGACGAAGCGCTCGTCAAGGCCCAGACCAAGATTGGGCAACAAGCCTTGGAGATTG
>ERZ795062.2034-NODE-2034-length-13604-cov-5.026865_pt1 | contig 13604 bp, 7 predicted proteins | sample MGYA00375146_ERZ795062 | MGnify/ENA primary metagenome ERZ795062 (study PRJEB30191, sample SAMN05720281) | activated sludge metagenome | isolation source: Anaerobic digester | place: USA | collected 2015-07-16 ... | reverse complement strand
GGATAGACGAGCATAGCTTCAAACATCAGGAGATGGTGCTCATAATAACAGACGCGAAGGCAAAGAAGGTGTCGACATAAGCCTGATTAAAAAGCCATACTTTAAAGCATTGGAGGGGTTCCATTTTGTAGGACCTGAAAAAGTCCCAGGTTACGAACTCATCACCTGTCTGGGATTGGATAAGGAAGGAAACATATCCTTGGGATATGCCCATCTCGTATCCCACAGAGAAAAGTGCTTTAAAAGCATGCCCGACGAGGTGCGAAGGGGGATAGAAGAGGCAGCTGTGAATCTAAAAAGGTGAAATAGCTGCCTCATATATGTCTGCGATAGAGGCTTCGACGACAGGAAGGTCTTCGAGAAGGTGACGGAGCTCGACGAATCCTTCGTGATCCGAGTGTACAAGGACAGGAAATTCGATGGAGGACGTAAGCTCAAAGAAGTCTCAGAGAAAATGAAGGTAAGGGGCAGCTACTGCGATGTTTCCGATCTACTTCGGTTACACTCACGTAAGCATAGGAGGAACAAAGCTAACCCTCGTAGTTTCCCACGTTCCTGCCCTAAAAAACCGCGGCAGGTGGCTTTTGCTTACCAACCTACCCGTTTGGGGTTAGCGATATTTCTATACAAGGCCATAATGGAGGAGAGTCCCTTTAAGGAGCTCCTCTAGGATTTGGGAGGCAGGTTGGGAATAAAGAGCGAGAGAAACGGCCCTTATCTTTTGATACGAGGGTTCATTAGGTTATTGAACTATGAGGTTACCAGAGAAGAGCTCTTGAAAGCTGAGGGCATGAAGATAGTATGGGGGGAAGAGTTATGGGCAAGGTCCTGTCAAGAGTCTCGTATTCGAATATCGGGCAAGGTGTCACTATACTCGCTATCCACCAAATGGAGTTGATGCCTGATAATGCCGCGCATTTGCATAGCGGGCTCCAAGCAGTAGATTCGAAATTCTTCCCTATCGTCAAAATCATCTGCGCTCTTGACATGTGGAAAGAATAGTTTCATTAACCCTGAGCAAAGTCGCTTTATGGCGATGGTATCGCGAGTATCGCTCGACTTAGGTATTTCCAATAAGTCATTCAGAGGAGAAGCAAGCCCGCTTCTTAAGGAATGCATAATCTCCGAAAAATACTCCACATTGAGGGCCCATCCTTCAGCCTTCATATTCTCACGCATCCGTGGGATATTCCACCCTTTGATAAAGCCGTGAAAGCGATCGATAAGAGCGGATTCCTGGAAGGCAGGTGGGAGCTCAGTAAACATATTCAAATTCTCGCTCATCTTTTCCTCAAGGATGTTGCCCATTAGCACCAAACCCGCGTCGCCTATACCTCGATAGTCACCCACGCGGTATTCGCCTGACTCTAAATACCCTTTCAATGCGCCTCTGACCTCTTCGACGTCAGGAAAAGTGATGGTCTGCACCTCATCGAGGGCGACGTAGTCATACCTACTTACCAAACCAGGGGTCTTGCGTGATATATCATAGAACAAACGAGCTCGTGAAACGCTACCACCGCTCACTAACCAGCCGTATTTAGATAGCTGCGACATCATGTAAGATTTTCCTGTGCCCTTAGGGGCCAACTCGATCAAGTTGACGCGCTTTTCCACGAAGGGTAAAAGCCGGCTGAGAAGCGTCACCTTCTGGCGGACATCCGAAAACCCAAAAGGATTATAGTCCACTGCCAGTAGTAGCATATCTATCCATTCATCTAAGGCGAACTCCTTGCGCACTTCTTGGTAATACTCTAAGTCAACTTTATATGGCTTAAATGGGGTAAAGTTAACTAAATAAATGGCCCCGCTTCCTTCTTTCCCATTTAATCCATACGAGTTCCACTCGCACTCGATCACTCCCCAGGTTTCACTCTCAGACAGAAGCTCTTCGCGATGTTGATATAACACCCTATCTTCGACAATAGCTTCGGTCTTTCGGTTGGGAAAGCCGAGGTCGGGCAAGCTGAACATCCCTTGGCCAGTGCGCACATCCAGCTCCACCCTTACTTTGGCCAAAAACTTGACTTTTTGTCCGTCCTTGATCATCCTGCTTTTGAGCAATTCCCAATCTTTCTTGCTCGGAATGTTGTTTCTGACGTATTCTTCCACCTCAACCGCATCAATTTTGCCATTTTCGTCAGCAAAGCGCATGACTACCCAATCGCGCAGATAAGAAGGAATGCTCAAGGAAGAAAACAGCCTGTGATGAGCGGGATCTTTATAAACAGCCATATCTTGGAAATAAGTCTTAACCTTATCGTGAACCGACATCGCCATACATCACCTCATAACCCAAGGTCCTCTTCGCTAATGCCTTTCGTCGCTTCAAAACTAATTTCGCCTACTGATCTATTTGCGCTATATAACTTACAGTCATGCCGACCGGCCTTCCAGTTCTTCAAGGAAAAAGACCAGGTATGGCGGTCATCGCCCTTTTGGCCAAGTAATTGATGACCGCTGACCCGCAATTCAAGACCGTCTATCTTGCGATTACACCACACGTCGAGCCTGCCCTCGCCTTTAGGGTTGAGCTTGACTGTCGTCGTTACCACCTCAAACTGCAATTGCACGACTTTACCTTCGCGCCTTCTTGCGATAATTGCCGGTATCAAACACTCTTCAGGCGCAGCACCGCCGTGCACCTCACCAGAAGAACTGCCACCATGTCTAAACCGATTATGGCCGAGCAAGCAGATGTAATTTTCTTCTCTTATCCACTCGTCATCGATATCGATCTCCTTTGCCTGGTCGTTATTCTGCAAAGTAGCATAGCGTCCGTATGGCCCCACTTCGGCTTTCTCTGGAGCCTCTATTTTTGCATCGCTGGTGGCAGCAAAGCGACTTAAACCGTGATCAGAGACGACAACAACTGTAGAAACTTGAGACAACAAAGCTGAAACTTGTTTAGATACATCTTTTATAACACCCATCGCATCCAAATAGGATTTTGGAAATTTATACTCATAGTGATGAGCAATGTTATCTAATCCACGCATCATTTCCTCTTTGTCTTCGTCCCAATCCTTATTGGCGGCGGTCGTAGTGGGCAAATTGGCTCTGACGATCTTCACCTCACACTCAACTTGGTCTTCCTCCGTCAAAAGTTGTGTCAATAAACCTGCCCATTCCACCCCCATGGCATCAACCCACAGAACTTTTGCTCCAGCAGCGCGTAGCTCGGTGAGGATTTTGTTTCTGGTCGGATAGCTCCAAAGCAATTTTTCTGCCTTCCATTGAGCTACCAGAGAGCTCAAAGCCTCATCTAGCTTATCTTTCAGGCGACACCGTAGGTAGGCAGAAAAATACGCACATACAAATTCATCCTCAATAAAGGGCAGTTGCAAGTACCCAGATAAAGCAGGAAAAGCGACCTCGAGATAGCTCCACCAAAGATCAGGGCTATATTCGCTCAACATTTCACCGACACACGACACAATCTCGCCTTGTTCTTCTGACGTCAAGTCGGTCAACACTGCTAACCTGTCGAGCAAATCCATAGGGCTACGATAGCGTTCCCAAAACTCAGGGGGCATCGCACTTACACCAAGGCAAGCCAATAGTTCCTTACGCTCTCTACTAAAGGATGACGACCTTGGCAAATCGAAGATAGTCATGACGGCATCATATCGGCTGAAATCATATAGATTGCTGCTATTCTGCATAACAAAACCCAGATATGTACCTGATTTGCTTCTCAATTTGCTCCACAGCCACACCAACCAACGTTTTCGTTCATCTAAGCGAGGCCATAAGGAGAAAAGCTGTTGAGCATCGTAATGGGCCACATTTAATATCCTGCTTGCCGTTTTGTCCAAAGTGTCGCCCTCTCGATAAAAAGAAACCAGCCACACCCAATCATCGGAAGAGCCCCACTCTTGTACAAGCTCGTTGCATGCGGTTTTGGCCTTGATATATTCAAAACAGGAACGATATATATTGACACGACAATTGCCCCACGTCTGTTTTACCGACAACCAAGGCGCAAGAGCCGTCGATACCCAAGCTTTGCTCACGCTGCTTTCTTCCCACAGAGATAGATATGCCTTAATGCCCTCAATTATTGGCTGATCCGTGTGTTCGGTTATAAAAGGAGCTATGGTAATCTCAAAACCACCTTCCCCTCTAAGGCGCCAAACATCGGGAAGTAGATTTTGTCCATATCGCATAACGCGCTTCATTTCAGAAGAAAAGATATCTTCTACCTCTAATAGCGGCACATATAAACGGCGCACTTTCCCAGTAGGCCACTCTGCAATAGAGCGGAGCATTTCGGAAGCATTTTCCAGGTCGAGTCGCAGACATTCAGCTAGTGGTATCAGCAAGAATCTACAGTCGCCTGAGGCCTCATCTCTAAGGTAAGCTTGCAGCCGCATCATGTCTGGGAAAACATCTTTGCCGCTACAGAATTGAGACAACCGCACAACCCGATCTACCTCGCCAATTAGCTTAGAAATCAATTCACACCAAGCTTCACGCCCCTGGACGAGAATGAACCTGGTGGCAAAGCGCTCGCCTTTGCGACTTTCATCTTGCAGGTAGGCCAGCAACTCATCGACACTGGCAAAATCTATCATTTGCACCACTCCGCCTTGCTTTACCTATTTTCCTTTTTGAAAGCACCGAACAACCTACCTAACCCCTTACTATGCGGAACAAGGGCTTGCCCGCCCTCCGTTTTCCTTCTAAGGATAGCCAGCAACCTGGCACCGACAAGGGCGTCATCGGCGGCCATTTCTTCGATAATTTGCTTTGCATCATCCGGCGATATGGAATCGAGGGCCTTACGCACCTCTTGATAGGCTTTCGTATAATTTTCCCCTATCCACTTGCGAACCATCCTTTGGATTTCGCTAAACCGCCCTGGCCACTGAGATACACTACCATCGAAACTATTTCGAATATATGCCAGCAAATCGCCCACTATGCCCGCTTGATACACCAAATCAGCATACTCTCCTGCAGTCACTTGAAGGAATTTCTCTAAAATGTATTCATCATTCTGTAAGAGAGTGAATTCTGATGCAAGTTTGGTTAGATGGTTTATTAATTCATCTATATCCTTTTCTGCCAATCTATCTACATTCTCGTAACGAGAGATAAACTCATGATGCGCTTGGCCCTCAAGCACCCATTGTATAGGAACGCCTTTCTTCTCACTCCACTGACTTGGAGAAGCTGAGGCTGTTATGTCTTGCCAATACTGTCGCAATTCGGCTATCTTCTTCTGCCGGACTTGCCGAGACAATCCGTCGATGATGGCATTCTTAACCTCTTCCTCGCTGCCTTTCGATAAATTAGATAGGGCGTCATACAGAGCTGCGATTTCTTCCTCGTCGAGAACCTGATTGGTATATTTTTTAACCAACATTTTGAGCACGGAGCGAACATCGCTGAATAAAGATACCAATTGGTTGCTCAAGCGTCGGATGTCGTCGGATCGACCATCTTCAACATTTACGCTCGTGGAATAAATGAGCCTATGGAGATAATCTACGACTTGAACTATTTCGGCAGTTTGCCCTTCCTTATAGCATAAAAGTGGCAGTTTGCCCTTAAACCAAGCGTCGCGGAAGTAGTTTCGCACTTCGTTCAGATCGCGTTTTTTAACCCCACAAAGAGTATTCAAAGCGTCAACCAAGTCGAATATGGGGACGATCTCTAACAATTTTTCCTTTACCTGTTCTTCTCGCCACAGGTAAACCTCTTCGTTTAATAATCCTCGCAACCGTTCTCTTATATCAGAAACATCGAGCCCTATGGCGCTCATGAGCGATACCAGTTTAGGAGCATGAACGTCTAAAAATCTTTTCATCCCCTCTTGCATCCGATCACGACTTAGCAGCCGCGATAGCTCTTGGCATGCCGGCTTTACAGCATCAACGACAGCCTGCATCTCGCTGTCCTTGAGTTCACCTTTAGAGTAGGACAAAATTTCCTCGAGGGCTTTTACAGCTCGTTCTATATTCTCCACAGAATAAGAAGCAGGTGCTCCCTGAGCATAGAAAACGAGGGTCCATAAAGGATAGCCTATTTCCTTGACTCTGTTGCGCACGTTTTTGCGAGCTTCTTCAGGGTAAAGCGTCTGTTCACGAGGAAGTTGAAAGATTTCTCGAGCTATATCACAAAAGTGCTCCCCATGGATTGAGATTTTTCGTATTGTATAGTCTACTGGCGACCTTGACCCGGAATTTCTGACCACCTCATCTATGAGTTCGGCCAACTTATCAGGGCTGAGAGGCAGCGAATTAACCCCATCTGAGTAATAATAATTTTGGGCATATTTGCGCATCAGGAAAGCAAAAAGGAAGAGGCCGATAGGCGATGGCATTAGACCGAAGGGAGGTCTCTGCAGGGCTTCCCATATCTCATTCAAATGGACTTGGTCGTTGTTCTCGAAGAAGCTGTCCACTAAAGCCTGCATGCGGGTTATAGGATGGTCAATCGCTTTGGTTTTTGCATCCCATAAACCTTTATCCTGTAATACTTTCACTAAGCTTTTGTACGGTTCCTGAATTTTCTTCTGTGCGATCCCAAGGCCGATCAGTGCACCCGCCTTACCCCAGCCTCTCGGATTATATAATGTGGCCGTCTGGCTCAGTTTCTCTGGACCATAGGGAAATACTGAATCAGATATGTTGTGTAAATATCCACCGACAAATTCACAACCGCTCAGCTCTTCCTGCTTCCCTTTAAAGAAGGCTCGAATCCGCCCTATGTTGACCTTGTTAAGCCATTCAGTTGCGATATGCTTAGCCCTGTCGTCATAATACTGGCGGGTTTTAATATCTCGCATCTCCTCATGGTACAGAGCGTAGGCCTTATGATCGAGCCACTCATTCCATCGTCTATCGCCAAAGGCGATTTGACTGACTAATATGCAGTAATTGTCACAACTTTTGCTTACCTCAGCAGCTATCTCCTCCGATTCGGTCAACTGCTCCTCCTCTTGAGCGACGACCAAGATTACACCAACTTCGTAGGGCTTAATAATACCTTTTAGGATCCGTTCGCGTTGCAGCTTAAATTCCTTGGCGGAAAAGACTTCAATGGGATGTCGCAGTTTGACTGCTCCCTGCAGTGACAATAATCCATAAAGCCCATCGGCAAACCCGCCCTCCCGACTTTCTGCCTTTATCATATTTTCGAAGGTCCGCGTGGCTCTGATGCGCTGCTTGCATTCGTCCAGCTTCGCAGGGTCGATAGTCACGGTGGGCAGAGAATACTCACGATCATTGTCCATTGATATAGCATACACAATGCCCTTAGCACACAAGTCGTCTGCCACTTTCTCCACCCGTTGATATAGATCAGTGCCGACGAACATGTGCTTCAGAACCGATAGCCTTGGTTTAAGCAAAGTGGAAGAACATGCCGTCTGCCGCTGCAAAGCTATAAGTAACAATATCGCACAAAACACGCGGACTTCTTCCTCATTATTTAATTTATCCTTAAAAGAACGATAATGGCTTAACAGATAACTTATCGCTTCGATACTTTCGAGCTTAACGTCCTCAAAGAAATACTGCCACAGGTAATCGGGGGTCAACCAATGCCAGTTGTCCTGAGGGTAGTTGGCGATAAACCACTGAAACGATCCTATGGTGTCGGTCTTTAGAAATTGAAAAAGGGTGCGCTGGCTTGAGCTAAAAAGCGACGAAATGGTAGCCAAAAGATAGGCGGTAGACGGATGAATGGGCACCATGTGCTTAAGCTCGTTTTTGTTAACTCGTTCTCCAAGCAGGTTGATTTGCAATGCAGCCACATCTACTTTACTCCAAAGAGAATTGAGTTCCTCTTCCCATCTATCGCGCATGTCAGCATGAACGTCGATCGCATTTGCAATAAGCCCATAAGCTGTAACCTGCGTCATTTCTAACCGACATCTGTGAAACCGATCGAGGAGCTTTACTCGCGTATGATCATCGAGGCGTAATTGCTCTAAAGCGCGATGGGTTATGAGGAAAAGGTAGAAGGGCATCTCAGCCGTAGCTTGAGCCAGCTCCTGCAAGGGCGTAACTGGCACATTGTTGGCAAAAAACTCCGTAAACTCATCCCAGATAAAGACAATGCTGCCCAAGTTGTTGGCGGATATCACCTCTTTTATCCAAGCCTTGACGTCAGAGGGAGAATCGCCCAAGGTCAAACCTTCTTCTTCCAGCACAGCTGCCACCTGTTCGCCTAACCTTAAGTCGCCCTCGCGCAGGCGTTCGATCGCTTCTTCAGCTGAAGCTACGGACATAAAGCGGCCACGATATTTGGCGAAAGCCGCTTCCCAGTTGAAGACTCCATCCGGGTCGCTAAGTCTATTCACCAGCTGATCCATTAGCCCTGCAGGGAAGGCATTTGTGTAGCCTTTAACGCGCAACTGATCCTTGATCGCCTGCTGCACTTCTATCATCATGCGACGGCTCGATGTTATGGACCCTGACGATGAGCGGTAGATCACCAAGTGGCGCTTGTCCTGCCGCAAGGCCCTAAAACGCGGCCATAAAGGTTTTAATATTTGATGTTTCAGGAAATATTCTTCTACGGCCTCAAGATCGTCCTCCAGCATGTGTTTGACTACGAAGGAGGCGTACGTCTTACCCGTTCCGTAAGCCCCGGTAAGCCAAATGGAGCGCATGTCGCCCCCGCGCGCTCGTTCTAAAGCCTTTATGAGCGTTTCCAAAAGGATTCGCATCTGCTCATGAGGGATGAAGGCCTTCCAGTTGCCGTGGTATTTTTTATCCACCTCTTCGGTAAACACCGGGATGAAGTCTTCGCTCACAGCCAGGAAATCGCTATATCGCCACATTGCCATTCCTCCTTTCCGGTAGAGCATACCGTTAGGTCCTGTTCGTCAATCTCAAAAAATTCTTGGTCTAATACAGTTAGGCGGTTAAAAACAAACTGCCTACTGCAGCCGAAAACCACCCAAGGCCAGGTGAGATCGGCCTCCCAGGGGAGTCTATTTTGGCCCTGTTGCAGATAAAGTCGCCCTATGGCGTGAATCAATACGGCATCGTTGGGTTCTTTTCCGCTTCGCACAATGCTACGCGGCCTTTTTGCTATCACTTGGCCTTGCTTCAGCTCGCTGCCCACGGGCGTCCGCTCAAGCAGCCCCGCGAGTTCCATGACAGCATTAGTCGCTGTCCATTCCGCCAGGCGAGGCACTGCCTGGAGCAAAAGCGTTTTAAGCTCGGCGGTGGTCCACTCGCCAAGCCCTAAGTGCGCATACCAACGCGCCGTAGGAAAGGAAAACACCACATTGACCCAAAGCAATTCCCACAGCGCAAGACAATCGACACCACGCGCGGCAAATTGCTCCCCTAAGCGAGTTAGGCAGCCGCTGCTATCTTCTATACCGGCCGTCTTGAGCCAAGTGGCCAGAGAATCCACCTGCCTATTGCCCAAAAAGGAATGGCAGCACCAATCGACGCGGTCTAATAGGTAAAGTCCCAGCCATTCCTGCCGCAGGCCGAAATGTTGGTGCCTGGACCACCCTTTCTCGCTACTCCAATCAAACACGGTCGAGCACCTCAACCGCCTTACGGGTCCGGTCCAAGAAGATATTGTCCAGATCTCTCACGATGTTAACTCGGATAAGGCCGTCATCTCGAGCGGACAGCCCTTTTAGGATACCTTCTAACGTTTCGCGACCTATGCCGAACAAAACGTAAGGCCCTTCATCTGCGCTTTCATACAGTTCGCTCACGGTCAAATCGTAACGGCCGGTTTTTTCCGCATATCGGTAAAGAGAGTAAATGATGGCCACGGGATCTGGGCTGAGCCAACCTTTTTTATATAAAGGGCTTCCACGCTTGTTCGGCTCAACTTCTTCTCCTAACCCCAAATCGTGACCCAAAGGTGTTTTAGTAAGCAAACCAAAGAGGGCTGACATAGCGTTTTTGCGCAATCTTTCGCTCTTGGAATATGCCTCGCTTACTTTGGCCACGCAATCGGCTTTGGTCACAGTCGCCCCCCAGGGAATGGCGCTGAGATACCACTGCACAGGCGCGGAGTTGCGGGCCAGGTTTGTCCAGATGACGGCCCAAGTTAGCGGATCATCGGCTCCACGCCGAGTGAGTTTCTCGCATAGCCCCGTAACGGCCAAAGACCTCTTGCCACTGTCGCTCGATATCAGCTCGGCATGTTTTAACCACAAAAGCATAGCTTCAAACTGGTCGGGCCCTAAAGTGTTTCGCCCTGCCCAATCATAAGGAGAGTGAAGAAAATCAACCAACCATACTTTTTGCATTCCGAAGGTGCGATACTCATGTAATTTTAGGGGTTGATCATCGTGATTCCTCAAAATTATACCCCCCTCGCTTGGAGCCAAAGATTTAGCAGATAGACAAGCTTTTCCATGTAAGTCGAGACATTGACCGCACCTCAGGCAGTCGTCGCCCACTTTCACACAGTCGGCGATGGCCAACGCACCAGTGGGGCACTCAACCTCACAGGCCTGGCAGTGGCAGCAATATGCGCTTTTTAGAGCCACGGCCCGAAACAGTTTGAGGGTGTAGCGGTCGGCACAGGCAAGGCCGCTTACTTTTACAGTAACGCTATGCTCATTGCGCTGTATGGCGTAAGGATACGTAATGCCGTTTTTATCTATATATCCCTGACCAGGGCCAATCAGCGTCAAATGGCCCAAGGTCTTGGCCCATTCCTGCCAATCTTCGGTTGGATGGCGCAGGGTGAAGGCAACGTCATTTCCCTTTATCTGCTCTACCACGCGGTTTCCGCCGTTAGGGAGGTAGCGCCCACCAGCACGGCTTTTCCAACCGCCCTTCTCAATGTAATGGTCCACCTCTTCAAAACTAATCCCTGCACTAATAGCACAGGTCCGCAATTCTTCTAAAAGTCCTTCAATGTCTTTATAATAAATGGCCCCATTAATCATATCTTTCCATGGCGAAGCCATAGGACACACCGCACAGCCCACGCGGGTAGCCCCATAACGGTAGGCCTGGTTCAACCACAGGCGGTGACCTAAGATATATAAAAAAATCTCAGCTGCATTCCAGGCGATAATGGGTCGGGCATTGACCTGCGTCTTATGTTTGCCTCCTGAAGTTACAGCAGCGTAGACAGCGCGATGCGCGCTTTCTTCATGGCGCACGCCGTCAAAGACCAAAGCCTTCACAGATGCCTTGCCGACCAATTTGCGCAATAACAGCAGGGTGGGAGCCGATTTATGGACAGAACAGCACCACCGCTGAATACGGCTGGGAGGGCCCATCTCCCGCCAGCTCGTTTTTGCATCTTTGACGCTTTTGGCTGTGTGGAATGCCAGGTGTGGCCACCGCGCCTTAGCCTCTTCCACAGCTCGGTAGGTATCGCTAACTTCCATGCCCGTATCGCCAAAGACTACGACGAATTGCCCCGGTTCCAAAACCCGTTGTATCAAATCCAAAGTTACAAACGAGTCCTTTCCGCCAGAGAAGGCTACGGCTACGATATCCACGTTTTTGCTCTGCTGGGCGTAGGTCTGATAAATAAACCTGAGCGATCTCTGCACCAACCCTTGAAGCAGGGACCCATTTCGAGTAATCATTGCCTCAACATCGACCGGTTCCAAGCTCAATTTGGGCCGGTAAATTTTAAGATCTGGAAAGGTGAACAATCCCCCTCCTTTAGCTTCTGCCACGAATTCGCCACGATAATAATATTTACGACCACCAATAGCCCATAACAGAGGCTCATTCACCCTTGGATAATGCCAATGTTGATTGAAGCCCAACAGGTCAAGCTCCTCGAAGAATACGGGGCGCACCTCTCTTCCCACCCCGGTTTCCCTCGTATCGGCCAATAAAATGCCGCCACTGTCACTATCCCACTCTATCTTGTACATAAAAGCCTGCTTCCTCCCTCAAAATCCATTAAGCAATAAAGATTGCTAATCGAAAATAGTCTGAAGCACATTGCGGTATTTGGGATGCCTCAGCTTTTTTATAGCTTTAGCTTCGATTTGCCGTATCCGTTCGCGCGTTAAACCAAAGCGTTGTGCAATTTGCTCCAAGGTTTGCGGCTCATCTTCGTCGAGGCCAAAGCGCAATTGCAAAACCTCTTTTTCCCTTGGTTGTAACCTTGCTAAAACCCTTGGAATAACTTCGCGCATTATAGAGCGGTCAACATACTCGTCTATGTCGTTATCCAAAATCACGTTGCCCGCTGCTAAAAACCAACCTGGATACGCTTCTTCCTCTTTCCATTCAGCTAAAATAGCCTCCAAAGACACAACGGGCTGAGAAAGAATCTGCAGTTCGCACACCTTTTCTTCGGATAAGCCCATTTCGCCAGCGATTTCTGCCGTTGTCGGCACCCTTCCATAAACTTCATAGAGCCGGTTTGTAACGCTTCGTAGCTGCCTTACGGCATCTACCATGTGAACTGGCAGTCGAATAGTCCGGCCATAGTCGGCAATAGCCCTACTCATCGCTTGTAAAGCCCAAAAAGCAGAGTAGGACATTAACCGTTTTCCCGCCCTCCAGTCAAACCTCTCAACTGCCTTTATCAGGCCAATGCACCCCTCCTGAAACAGGTCGAGGAATTCCAAGCCTTGGCCAATATAATTTGTCGCCTGCTTGAAGACATGGCTAAGATTTGCTTCGACCAGGCGCGCGGCGGCGTTTTGATCTCCCTCTTCAGCCAAGCGAGATAGCTCTTTTTCTTCAGCGGCTGTCATTTTTTCTATCCGAGCAATGTCGTGCAGCAATATCTTCACAATGGGATCAGCAAAAATATCTTGGCCTGGATCGCTACACGCTTCGCTACCCTTCCCAAAAACATTCCCAAACCCCTTTGGCAAATCAGCCTCTGGAAAATCGATCTCGTTTGAGTTCCAATGTTCTGACGACTGATAGGTCTCCATCGGCGAAAGGTCGCGGTCTCCAACGAAGGGCAAAACGTCGACTTCTACTCCCTGTTCCATATCCTCTAAACGCCATGCATGCCTTTTACGTCGTCTTCTTCTGGATGTTGCTCTCGGCTGTGGCTCAGGTAGATTCTTTGAGCGTTTTTCTTCATAAAAATGCTGTTGCCTTCTCTCTGAGACCTCACTTTCGGGCAGATGATCGACACACTCTATTCCCTCTGCAGTTAAGCGTTCATAAACTAAGTCGACAAGATCCAAGGAAAGGTCACATTTAACATTACGAAAGATATCGCTTACGGCTTCATAAGTGATGTAGCCGCCTTGTATTTTGCCCAAGGTTACCAGGTGCTGGCAGCACCGTTCTAAGATTGCCCCTTTATCCGTTAGCATGACAGACCCAACTTTCGGCAACTTAATCGCAAATTGCCTCAGGGTTTCCTACTCGCCATAAGTACCCCTTATCCTCAGAACTCTCAACTCTTGCTCTCTTCTTGCTCTCTAAGGATTATAACCTCTGGTTGTTTTCATTTAATCTCAAGGTTAATTTATACCCAAGACACAATGAAAGTCAATCATCCGAGTTGACCGCGTCAAGTTTTTGTAGGATTTCCATGAACCACTCCCCATGTATCCTAAAGGGCAACGTGTTTTAGGTCAGTTAAAAATCAAACCCGCCATGACATATGCCCTTTAAGGTCGTGTATAAGGGCGTCACCTTTCCCGTTTTAAGTACCGTTATGCT
>ERZ795062.2031-NODE-2031-length-13613-cov-13.166986_pt1 | contig 13613 bp, 8 predicted proteins | sample MGYA00375146_ERZ795062 | MGnify/ENA primary metagenome ERZ795062 (study PRJEB30191, sample SAMN05720281) | activated sludge metagenome | isolation source: Anaerobic digester | place: USA | collected 2015-07-16 ... | reverse complement strand
ACATACAAAGGAGGTTTATTCACAAGTGCAATCTAATTTTATCACACAATTATTAGATTTAAAAGGGGTTAAAGTAACTAAAATATCGCATGAGGATTCTTTCGTTAAAATCTACATTACAACTGATCCAAAAGAGCATATTTGCCCTGCTTGTGGTGCTAAAACTTCTAAAATTCATGACTACAGAGAACAGACAATTAAGGATTTACCTTTTCAATTTAAGCACACATATCTTGTACTTCGAAAAAGAAGGTATGCTTGCTCTTGTGGAAAAAGGTTTTATGAGTCTTATGACTTTCTACCTCGCTATCACCGCATGACTAACCGTTTAGCATTTTTTATTTGCCAAGAGCTTACCAAGCTAACTAGTCTAACTTCTGTAGCTAAAGTGGCCAACGTCTCTGTTTCTACTGTTATTCGTATCTTTAATCATGTCAACTATGGTACTCCTACACTACCTAAGGTTCTATGTATTGATGAGTTTAAGGGGAATGCAGAGACTGGAAAGTATCAGTGTATTCTTGTTGATGGGGAAAACAATAAGGTTTTAGATATTATTCCTGACAGGTGTCAAAGTGATCTTGTAAGCTACTTTAGGCAATTTTCTCGTAAGGAAAGGAATAAGGTGAAGTTCTTTGTATGCGACATGTGGCAGCCTTACGTTGATTTAGCTAAAGTATTTTTCCCTAATGCTATAATTGTTATCGATAAATACCACTTTATTAGGCATGTAACTTGGGCTATTGAAAATGTGAGGAAACGCATACAAAAATCTATGACTGCTACTCTTAGAAAATACTATAAACGGAGTAGAAAACTGATTTTAACGCGCTATCATAAGCTTAAGGATGAGAATAAAGAAGCCGTTGATTTAATGCTTTTATATAATGATGACCTACGTATTGCCCATAAACTTAAAGAATGGTTTTATGAAATCTGTCAAAGCGATAAATATTCCTACCAATGTAGAGAATTAGCTAAGTGGATTCAAAATGCAGAAAGCTCTGGAATACCAGAGTTTGAGAAATGTGCAGCTACATATAGAAGATGGCATAAGGAAATTAAAAATGCCTTTAAATATGGTTATACTAATGGCCCAACCGAAGGTTTCAACAATAAAATCAAAGTATTAAAACGAATATCCTTTGGACTTAAAAACTTTCATAGATTTCGTAATAGAATACTTCACTGTACAAGCTAAACATTTTAAAAATGAATACCTGTAAGAAGCCTACATTTTAGCTAGGTTTATTAAGTGCACCCTAAAACACATGTAACTCTATCCATCTCAGTCATTATACAAAAATAGGCTTAAAAATAGTAATGGAGCGGGATTGCAAAAAATCCCACCCCAACTATTGACAAAGAGCCAAAAAAAGCACCCCAGCAAACTATCAAAGTCTACCAGGGTGCTGAATACTCACACTCAACCTAAAGACATAAAAAGAACCCCTTTGGATTTCTCCGCTGGGGTCCTTCTTTATCTTAGAGAACTTTGTTAAGGTCTCTGGTTTTTAATTATTTTGGTATTACTACTGTTTTTGGTGCTGTAGTTACATCAAAACCTGCTCTTGCTAGTTTTACTGTAAATACATAAGATCCATCTGCAGTAGCTTCTGCTGGTGTATGAGTACCAGTTACAGTTACAGTAAATCCTTTACCAGTTACTGCTGGTAATCCATTTACTACACTTTCTACATATGCTTTAGCTGCTGCGTCTGTGTTATGATCTGCTTTAGTTAATGTATAAGTTGCTCCTTCTACAGCTGTTTTTGCTGCCGCTAAATCTTCTAATGCTTCACTTGTAATTGTGTAGTTTTGTTTATTAGTTCCATTTTCTGCTGTTACTTCTATTACCATTCCTGGTCTAAATGTAGCATTTGGAGCTACTTCAACTCTGCCTGTACTTGCTAATAATACTTTCATTGTTGCGCCTGCATCTGCTGCTGTTGCTGGTTCAACATATGCTAATATCTCTGCTGCAGTCTTTGATGCTAAGTTGAATGTGTCAGCAAATATTACTTTCTTAGCAGTTAAATCTACTGTTGCTACATTTAAATCCTTTGATTTAATGTTAGTTCCGCTGTTGGGTGATGGCACATTTGTAAAGTCTAAAGTATAAGTTGCTGAAGTTGTTCCGTCTTGAGCTGTTACTACTATTTTATCCCCTGAAACTAATACATGGTTTGCTGCTAATTCTACACTAGAACTGTCTACTGCCTTAACTGTTGCCTTGGGATCATCTGTCTTGATTACTGCTAGCAATTGTCCTGCTGTCACATTTGCTTTATTTAGATAAATCGTTGTTCCGCTTAATTGTGCAATATTACGATCGGTAATTGTTATTCCAGTTGCTGTTCCTGGATTAGCAGTTACTGTATAGGTAGCTGTTGTAGTTCCATCTTTTCCTGTTACTTTTACTGTCATTCCAGTAGTTGGTACTACAACTGTATCTGCTACTTCTACACCACTTAGCAACACCTTAAATGAAGCATTTGCATCGTTTGTAGCTATTGCTGCTTTTAATTTTGCTACTGTTGTGTTGTATTCAACTTTTATTGTTTTTGCTGTGTTGTTTAATGCTAATACAACATCTGCATCTTTAACTTCTAGAGTTGTATCTACAACTTCTGGTGCTACTAACTTAAAGCTTTCTACAATACCATCTTTGTTAACTTTGATGTTTTCTACTTTTGGTGTGTTAGCTGCTAGTATAGGTCTTATACTTGTATTACCAACTGCTTTTATGCTGTTATCAACATCATATAGTATTGTATCTGCATCTAGTTTGTAGATTACTCCGTCTACTTCCATTCTTGAGCCATCAGTGTTAATATAAGTTACCGTTCCAGTTGTGGGTCCGCCCGGTTCGCTCGGATCTCCAGCTCCACCCTTATCGATTACCTTTAGTATCTTAGTTTTCTCACTGTCGATAAGTCTTTCAATTACTCTGGCATTTGTTCCTTTTTCAACTACCATGAGTACTACATCGCCTGCTGCTAGGTTAGAAGTGCTCTTCTTGCTGTCTTCTTCGTAGACTACAGTCTTGTTGGAGATACTGAACATCTTCTCTAGTTTGTCACCGCTGCCAGCTTTGCTATTGTTCTTGTAGATATCATCACCCGTTACAACATATGTTCCTTCTAATTTAATGCTGTCGGATTTTCTCTCGGCAACTTTACCGAAGTAGATATCAAATCCGTCTTTAGAATTTCCAGGTGTGATGATTTCCAGCTTGCCATTGGATTTTACTTTAGCAATGTATGGATGTTCCTTACCGTAGTTCTTGAAGAAGGTGTTATTATCGTTATCTACGACTCTTGATTCTGTTTTGTTTTCATCATATGCAACATAGTCAATGTAGGTGTCTCCAGCTTTATACCATTTCTTGATTGCATAGATAGCAATCTCGTCATTGGCTGCAGAGCCAGAACCTCTGCCTAAGAAGATGACCGCTTTGGCATTTACTTCTTTGTCATCGTCACAGAAGACGTAGAAGTAGGAGTCGATGCCGTTAGCCTTGGAGAGATCTTTCCAATTGCCTTTTGCAAAATCATCGGCATTATTGATATCTGCAAAGTATTTTTCTTTAATGTTCTCAATCTTATCTTTGTCACCATTTGTTTTGAACTTGTAGTTTTCTGCATCGATGATTACTACATTATCATCTACTGCAAAAGTTACGTAGCTACCAGTTTCCTCAAAGTCAATTCCTGCTCCGCCAAAATCTTTTTCACTTGCTTTATCCGGATTTATCATTTTGGCTTTTGGCAGATAGTCTTTACCAAAATCATTTTCTGTTGTAATCTTCCAGAGGTTTGCAGGATCCATTACATAGAGTTTATCTTCAGCTATTTCGCCATTCTTATTCAGCTTGAATTTGATTACAGAACCTTCTTTTAATGGGCGTAGGTTCTTACTGTCTTTATAATCACTTTCGCTGAGTTTCCTGCCATACTTATCTAGTACTCTGGCATGTGTTACATTCTTTTCTTCTTCTACCTTGTATACAAACTCGTCATCTTCGCCATCATCGGCAATGGTAAATACTTTGATTCTATCATTGTCGGCATATACTCGTGTTACTATACCATATTTATAGCCGGAAGCAGCTTCAGCTTCGGTTACAAAGTATGCTATTCTACCTACAGCATCAGTATATGCTACCATGTTTTCTTCATCAGCATCGTCCATGTCATCGATGAACTCTGAGCTCTTTGGATTGAACTGCTTAATTTCGTCGCCACCATCGACACTGTAGTATGCCTGGAAGTTTCTTCCTCCATCGTTGTCGAAGTATACAACTTTTCTTTCTTCTTTACCGATCTTAACTTTGTTATCCTGGACTCTGTCTAACTTACCTTCCAGAATATTATTTTTTACAACTCTAACTACGGCATAATCATCGCCATCATATTCCTGTTTCTGGACATATATTAAATTACCTTTTTCGATATCATCTACATCGAGCTCATAGCCTTCGCTATCGAGAATTATGACACCGTCATAGTTGCCATCTTTGGTAAGATCGATTTCGAATTCGTCATCATCTGCACAGATTCCTTTTAGTAGACCGTCTTTATTCTCAAAGACTACCATCCAAGGATAAGCTTCGCCCATATCCATGACTTCAGCATAGATAATCTTGCGGTTTCTTATGACGAATTTACCTACTTTGCCCTCAAAAATGCTTCTATCAAGGTCAATTCTTTCATCGCTATCAAGTTTGGCAACTTTGTATTTGTCACCATCGAGATAGTAAATCAAGGCATTTTCGTCAAACTCATAGTCGTCATCAGCTTTAGCAAGATCTAACTTTTCAATCTTCTTGTCTTTTAGGATGACCTCCTGCACATAGTCGAAGTAGACTTTGTCGCTATCTTTCTTCTCAAGATATATGACTTCGTCATCATCGTTTAAGTAAGCATTTACTTCTTCACCCAATACAAGCTCGGGATTTACATTTCCAACAAATGTATAGTCTTTATCATCGAAGTCATCTTTCTTTTTCTTCTCAGAAAATATTCTTAATGTGACTTCGTCTTCTTTAAGACCATCATCAATACGTTTGTTTGCAACTACTCTTACATCTTCGAGTTTTTCAATGTTCAGCTTATCTTCGAGAAGCGTAACATCTCTTTCTTCATATTTTATTGCACCAGCAGTATATTCGACTACTTTTACTACCTTAGCATCGAGGGTGTTGTTGACCATGATGGCCACATCGCCTCTGTTTGCAAAGCCATAAGCATCTGTAAACTTGACTTTTTTGGTGATTTCCTTTTCACCGGCTTTGGCAAGGTAGTTGGCTGGCCACTGACCAGAAAGGAACTCATCTTTATATCCTAGAGCTCTTACAAGCATTGTTATAGCTTCAGCATAGCTGACCTGATTTGCAGGTTTAAAGGTTCCATCTGGATATCCTTTAATTAAACCGTGCCCCGCAGCTATTCCTATGTAGCCTGCAGACCATCTTGTTGCTTCGACATCTTTAAAATGTGTAAAGCCTAATCCTGCCTTAGCAGCAGTATCCATCTTTAAAGATGTAACAAGAATCTTGGCAAATTCTTCTCTTGTAACCATATCTTCCGGATGATATTTACCATCCTCTTTACCATGGATGATTTCAAAAGCAGCTAGTCTAGAAACTGCTTCTTTAACATCTTTGTCTTCAATGTCAGCAATTAATTTTTTGACATCAATTTTCGTGTCTTCAGCTGCATAAGCAGTCTGCGGTATGCTTGTGCTTACTAATCCTGCTACAAATGTGAAAACTAGCAGGACAGCAAACATTTTGTTCATGAGCTTAGTTTTTGACATTCATCTTCCTCCTTTTTATTTTTAGTGAAGTTTTATTATTTGGTATTGCAGTCTATTATTGGATAAGTAACTTCACCTCCTAATAATTCTTTGATTTTTCCTTCGTTATTTTTAGAAGGTTTTGGAGTTTTGCAATTGATTGCTCACATATAAAGTATATGAATGCTTGGAAGTTTTGTCAATACATTACACCCATTTGTAATGATATTGTAATATATACACCCCGTTATTTACGCTGCTTTAAATGGCTTGTCAGTTTTTATGTGTATCATTACTATCACTACTTTATTTTTTTAAGAATTATGTTATAATGATGATGGTCAAAGTGAGTAGTCAATTAGAATTTTGGCTAAGACTTGGGGGTCTTAATTGTGGAGTCAGAATTTTTAGAAGAGCAATATCATTCTGTGGAAAGGGCATTAAAAGTATGTTTAAAGAAGGCACAAAAAGGGGGCAGTAAAAAAACCCACAATCACGATTCTTTATCTGCCATGCTGACACTTTCGTATATGGGATTTTTGGCTAAAGCCTTTAATGATAATACGATAAGTAATATTGAGCAAAATGAAAATAAAATCGATGCACTGGTAGATTCTGTTTTTAGCAGTTTTGTGGACTAGTTTATTTGTTTCCCATATCTTTTATTCCATAGACTAATATTCTTATTGTATCTGAAACTACTTTTTCTTGTTCTTCATATTTCTTAGAATTTTTAAATGTATGCACAAGTGTTAAGCCTAGAAAAATTGCCATCAAATTTTCTGCAATCGTCCGTGGAGGTATTTTAGAATCTGGCATAATCTCACTAATAATATCCGTGGTAAATTCTATAATGCGGTTTAGTACATCATTATAGAATTTTTCTTTTAAATCTTTATGAAATTGGACTTCATAAACTAGGATTTTTATTAAGTCTTGATTATTCACAATAAATCTATAGTGACGCTTTAATAAGCTTTTTATGGCTTCTTGAGGTTCTAATCCGCTTTCAATTTGTTCTACAAAGTCAAACAAGGTTTGTTCGGAAAGGATGTTTAGCATGTGGATTAGAATCTCTTTCTTTGTCTTAAAATAGCGAAAAATCGTCCCTTCCGACACCTTGGCTTTTTTTGCTATTTCTTTTGTCGTGGAGCCTTCAAAGCCTTTTTTTGAAAAGACTTGAATCGCAGCCTCTAATATCTGGTTTTTTCGCTTCTCAGACAGTTCCTCACTTATTACTGGTTTTCTACTTTTAGCCAATCCTTATTTTCTCCAATCTACGTAATTAACAATTTCTATTATAATATATTCCATCTATTGACATAAGTCAATTAATTGTATTTTTCTTCCTATACAAGGATTGTTTGAAATCCTAGTTATAAATTCTCGTTAAAGCAGGTCAAACAATTTATTAAAGTTAGAATAAGTAGCCTCTCTTACTTCTTCAACGGATATTTCGCGAAGCTGCGCCATTTGTCCGGCAATGATTGGAATACGTGTAGGAGCATTGCGCTTGCCTCTGTAGGGTTCAGGCGAAAGATATGGACAATCGGTTTCAAGGAGAATCCTGTCCAGTGGGAGCTTTGAAGCTACTTCCTTGGGCTTTTTGGCGTTTTTAAATGTTATAACTCCGCCGAAAGAAAAATAAAATCCCAGTTGGATAAATTCCTGTGCCATTTCAAGACTGCCTGAATAGCAGTGCATCAAGCCTTTGGCAGGTAGAGTTTTTTTAAGTATTTCGGCGGTATCTTTATGTGCCTCCCGATTATGAACTACTATTGGAAGATTTAAGCTTTTTGCAAGCTCTATCTGCTCCTCAAAAACTCTTTGCTGTATATTGTGCTCGGAAATATCGTAATAATAGTCAAGCCCAATTTCACCTATGCCGATTACCTTGGGATTGCCTGCAAGTTCTTCAAGTTCGTTTATATAGTTTTGTTCAACTTTTTGGGCTTCATGAGGGTGAACCCCGACACAGGCATATATAAAGTCATATTCTTGTGCAAGTTTCACGGAAAATCGGCTGGAGGCTATATCCGAGCCGGCATTTACAACTATTATGCCGGCTTCTTTAATCTTTGCAAGAACTTCCTGTCTGTCACCGTCAAAGGCCTCATCATCTAAATGTGCATGTACATCTACAAACATTTTTTCACCCCATTAAGCCTCGTTTATTCCTGCATTAAATGCCTTGATATTTAATTCGTGAAATCTTTCGGGCAGGTAATCTTTTATTATGCTTATCCAGTCTAAATCTAAAAGCCCCAATCTTTTTACCGCTGCTCCAAGCAGCACCATATTCTGAACCTTTATGTTGCCAATATTATTCGCAATTTCAGATGCTTTTATGACTACAGTGTTGGGAACGGTTGATTTGAGCATCTCTAAAGCCTGTTTTGGATATTTTTCATTTCCGGTCAAAACCGGCAGTGAATAGATTTCATAGTCGTTTACTATGAGGGTTCCGTCAGGTTTTAGGTAATTCAAATATCTTATTGCCTCAATTTTTTCAAAAGACAATAACACATCAGCCTCTCCTGAGCTTATAATTGGTGAGTAGACCTTTTCTCCAAATCTTATCTGGGTATTGACGCTACCGCCTCTCTGGGCCATGCCGTGAATCTCCGACATTTTCACGTCAAATCCTAGCTGCAGCAGACCTTCGGCAAGGATTTTTGAAGTTAAGATAGTGCCTTGACCACCAACACCTACTAATATAAGGCTTTTTGTCATCTTACTCACCCGTCCTTTCAATGGCATCAAATCTGCAGACCTGCATGCAAAGGGTGCACCCGTTACAAGAAGCCTGATCTATCACCATTATGCCATCTTTAAATGCAATGGCGGGACATCCTATTTTAAGGCACATCTTGCATTGTGTGCATTTATCCGTATCTATGCTGCATTTGAGATTTGCTCTGTTTTTCTGAACTTCTTTTAGCAGCGCACAGGACCTCTTGGCTATGATAACAAAGGGCTCAGTAGCTTCATAGGCCTTCTGAAGTGCTTCCTGTGTTTCTAAAAGGTTGTAAGGATCTACTACTTTGATATTCTCGTCCTTCACCCCAACAGCTTTGGCAATCTGTTGTATGTCAATTATCGGTGCGGCCTCACCGCTGAGAGTCTTGCCTGTACCCGGGTTTTGCTGATGGCCGGTCATGGCAGTTATGCGATTATCCAAGATTATTATAGCTAATTTACTTTTATTATAAACGGCATCCACAAGGCCGGTAATCCCTGAGTGGAAAAAAGTGGAATCTCCCATGCATCCAAAGACTTTCTGATTTTTGCCTGCCTGTTGGAAAGCCTTCTCAAAGCCAATACCTGCCGATATTCCGGCTCCCATGCAGATTACGGTATTTGTTACATCAAGTGGCGGCATTACAGATAGGCTGTAGCACCCGATGTCCCCTGTCACTACAACATCTTTGTATTTCTTCAGAGCATAAAATATGCCTCTGTGCGGGCATCCTGCGCAAAGCACCGGCGGGCGTGTGGGTATTGGTATGTCTAGAGCGTATACTGTTCTTGATTTTTCCGGTTTGAGAGCTTTCTCAATGATTTCCGGATTTAGTTCACCACATATGGGAAAGATATCTTTTCCAATGCAATTTAGACCTAAAGATTTTACATAGGTTTCCAGGTAAGGTTCGTTTTCCTCTATGATATATAATGTTTCCACACCTTCCGCAAATTCCCGAATAAGCCTTTCAGGCAGTGGAAAACTAAGGCCTATCTTTAAATAAGATGCATCATTTCCCATAACTTCTCGGGCATGTTGGTAGGAAATGCCGCTGGTTATAATACCGATTTTGCGGCTGCCCCATTCAATGCGGTTTAAAGGAGTTTCATCGGCGTAATCTCTAAGTTGTGCAAGTTTTTCTTCTACTATATGGTGTCTAATCTTTCCAAAGGCCGGTATCATGCAGTATTTTTTTACATCTTTTTTATATTCTTTCACACCTACATCTTGCCTAGTGCCGATATTCACTACCGATTTGCTGTGGCAAATGCGGGTGGTTACCCTAAGCAACACAGGCATATCATATTTTTCACTCATTTCAAATGCTGCTTTTGTATAGCCCAAACATTCCTGACTGTCCGAAGGCTCTATCATGGCTACTTTAGCATGCACGGCATAATAGCGGTTGTCCTGTTCGTTTTGTGAGCTGTGAAGCCCCGGATCATCCGCAGTTACAACCACCATACCTCCGTTGATTCCCGTGTAGGCCAAGGTAAACAGCGGATCTGCAGCTACATTTAAGCCGACATGTTTCATGGCAGCCAAAGCTCTAGCCCCTGCGATAGCCGCTCCGCCTGCAACTTCGACGGCAACTTTTTCATTTACAGACCATTGTGAGTATATCTGCTTGTATTTAGCAATATTTTCTAAGATTTCGGTGCTGGGTGTGCCGGGATAGGCGGCCGCCACCTCACATCCTGCTTCATAGGCTCCCCGAGCGATAGCTTCATTGCCTGTCATTATCTTTTTCAATGGCTCTCCTCCCTTACTATGAAAACAAATTAAAGTCTGCTGTAAAAGCAGGTCTTCGACTGCCTGTAAGTCAACGACTCTGTTGTATGAAATTATCGATTATATACACAAGTTTTCCACATATTATTCACATTTCCACAAGTTATTCACATTTATTGTGGATAAGTGTATGAAATTGTGGATAAATCAAGGCGGAGTCTGATTTTTTATTTTTAGAATCCGCATTGATTGAAAATTTATGGGGTGGTGGAGCAGAATTATTTTACTTTTGCTCCGGAGTCGATGTTTCGGTCTACGGTAATGAGTGTCAGGTTTTGTTCGTTGGATGCGGCCAGCAGCATGCCTTGTGATTCGATGCCGCGGAGTTTGGCAGGTTTTAAATTGGCTACTACTACTATTTTTTTGCCCACCAGTTCCTCCGGTGTATAATGTTTTGCAATACCCGCTACTATCTGGCGCTTTTCCTCTCCGATTTTTATCTGCAGTTTCAAGAGCTTATCAGCTCCCTTTACCTTTTCTGCTTCCAAAACTTCGGCGATGCGAAGCTCAATTTTTGCAAAGTCTTCAATAGATATAGTGTTTGCACCTTCTTCTTTTTTATCTGCTTCGACTTCTTGTTTTTTGGGCTGCTCATTCTTTTGATTTTGCTGGGGAATTGCATCCTCCTCCTTGCTTTCTTCAATCCTCGGGAAGATAATTTCCTTTCGCAAAACTTTAATGCCTGACGGGAGTTTGCCCCACTCTTTTACACTTTCCCATGTATAAAGACTGCTTTCTGTTATGCCGAGCTGGTCGAAAATTTTTGTTGAGATATTTGGCATAATGGGCAAAATGTGGACGGCAACAACTCGCAAAGCCTCTGCCAGATTATACAAGACTGTGCTAAGTCTGTCCTTCTTGCTAGGGTCTTTAGCTAAACTCCATGGTACGGTTTCATCAATATATTTATTGGCTCTGCCTATAAGTTTCCAGATTTCTCTAATTGCTGCATTTAGCTGCATGCTGTTTACGAGGGTTTCCTGAGTATGTGGTAATTTTTCCGCCATGTCTATGAGTTCATCATCAGGGCTTTCTGAAATTCCCGGAGCAGGTATAACCCCGCTGCAAAACTTTTCAATCATGGTTACCGTTCGAGAAAGTAAGTTGCCTAAATCATTTGCAAGATCTGTGTTGTATCTTGCGATAAGATTGGCTTCACCTACAGACGCATCTTGGCCGTAGGGTATATCGCTCAAAAGATAATATCTTACAACATCAGGCCCGTATTTTTCCGCAAGGGCAAAGGGGTTTACTACATTGCCTAAGGTTTTAGACATCTTTCGACCGTCAGGACCCATGAGGAATCCGCCTACATTAAGGTTTTTATAAATCGGAATACCTGCAGCTTTAAGCATGGTAGGCCAAAATATGGCATGGGGTTTGATGATGTCTTTACCTACAAGGTGTGACGCATGCTCCCAGTAGTGCTTATATTTTTCTCCATCGGGATATCCTAATGCAGATACATAATTTATCAATGCATCAAACCAAACATATGTGACATGGTTGTCATCCCATGGCAGGGGTATGCCCCAAGATACACGCTCACGGGGCCTTGATATGGATAAATCCCCTATCGGCTCTGAGAGGATGGAAAGAACCTCGTTTCGGTAGCCTTCGGGACGGATGAAATCCGGATGTGCTTTAATATAGTCTCTTAGCCATTCTCGGTATTTTTCCATGCGGAAAAAATAATTGCCTTCACGCCGCTTTTCGGGAACCATACCGTGGTCCGGACAGCAGCCGTCCACCAGTTCCTTTTCGGTGAGGAATCGCTCACAGCCTACACAGTAAAAGCCTTCGTATTCTCCATAGTATATATCTCCTGTGTCATACACCTTTTGCAGGATGTATTGGACAACTTTTTTATGTCTTGGCTCGGTTGTCCGGATGAAATCATCATATTCGATGCAGAGCTTTTCCCATGCTTCTTTAAATCGGGTACTGACGCGGTCTACAAAGACCTGAGGCTCCTCCCCCGCTTTTTGGGCTGCCTGTGCAATCTTCTCTCCGTGTTCATCTGTGCCGGTCAAAAAATAGGAATCATATCCGGCAAGGCGATGCCACCTATTTAGAAAGTCCGCTATAACAGTGGTATAAGCATGGCCGATATGGGGTTCGGCATTAACATAATAGATTGGGGTTGTAACATAAAAAGTTTTTTTGCTCAAGTTTTTCGTCCTCCTTTGAACAATGTTGTTGTGTGGGGCTGCAGGTAATGCCGCTTGCTCAGAATTCTTTTTCGGTATCTCTGGTTTAGTTTTATTAGAGTACAAGTCCCGACTTAACTTTTGCCATACAATATTAATATAGAAAAAGGGATAATTCGCTCTCCGGTATTACCTGTAGCCTTGATTTTTAACTTGTTTTAATAGCAAAAACCCCCGCCCCCAATATAAAAGGGGCGAGGGACTCTCGCGGTACCACCCAAATTCGCCTAATAAAGGCCTTTGCCAGGTGCGGGAAAATTTTCACCAAATATAAAACGGTTTAAATAAATCTTCCGATACCTGAAGGATTTTAACGGTCCTTTCCCGTGACTGCCTACCTATCGGCAGTCAGACTCAGGGGCCATCTTCAGCAAGGTCTTTAGCACCGGCTTTCACCCGTCCCGGCTCTCTTTAAGCCTATCCCTCTTGCCTACTCTTCCCTTCACAGTCTTTGATTTGGCTAATTACTTGGATTAATCAAATTTATATCACATTAGGGTAAGAAAGTCAAGGAGGATCATACAGTTGTGATGGGTCAGCGCCAATATGTGCAATAATACCCCATTGGTCACGATCGATGAAAGAATCCTGAGAAAGATTATAATTTAAATACTTAGCATGATTTGCAGGCACAAACTGAAAACCACCGCGTAGATTTGCATTGTCGGTGAATCCAATTTTTGGACTTGTAGAAAAACAGATAACTCCTGGGCGTGCTGCCCAAAAACCATCGGATGATTCTTTGGCTAATGTTGCAGGGCGATACACTTTACCAATTACGGTATGTTTTCCCTTGCTTATTTACTACACTCACAACTCCATCTGCAAGATTTTCTATATATTTTGTGTTTAAGCTCTAAGTTTGGAGAATTTTCATCTGCTACGACCTCAGGGATAGATGCATTCGTAAAATTATTTGATGCTGCAAAAACCGTAAATGTCGGCGTAAATGTTGCAAGGCAAATAATAGACAAGAATACTGCCATTTTATTTACCTTTTTCATATATGAGTTTCCTTCTCTCTTATAAGATATTGCCTGCACAGCTCATTGTACTGTGTAGGTTTATTA
>ERZ795062.2027-NODE-2027-length-13642-cov-8.064400_pt1 | contig 13642 bp, 16 predicted proteins | sample MGYA00375146_ERZ795062 | MGnify/ENA primary metagenome ERZ795062 (study PRJEB30191, sample SAMN05720281) | activated sludge metagenome | isolation source: Anaerobic digester | place: USA | collected 2015-07-16 ... | reverse complement strand
CCGTTCGGCTCACACGGTCTAAGCAACGCCCTACCGAGGAGGTGTTGCGTGACTAAGAGTTTCGAGGTTCGGGAGTCGTTCTACTCGGCTGTGTGTGTGGGCGGGGTGTCGTTGAATGAGGCGGCTCGGCGCGTCGGCGTGGCGAGTTCGTGTGCTGTGGCGTGGTGGCGACAGGCTGGGCTGATGGACATGAAGCCACGTGGTGGCCATTTGGGTGGCTTAGGTGTTGGCCCGCTGGTTCCCAGCCCTGGGTCGGGGCGATTGCGTAGGGCCTTAACGTTGCACGATCGGCGGGTGATTTCCAAGGCCCTGGGGTGGGGCATGAGTTACACGATGATCGGGGTGCTGCTCGAGCGCAATAGGTCGGTGATCTGGCGGGAGGTCGACCGGCATCGGACCCCGGACGGGCACTACTACCCGTCGGTGGCGCATCTGGTCGCCACGCTGGTCCGGGCCCGTCCGAAGGCGTTCAAACTGGTCGTCAACGAGTCGTTGTGTCGGCGTATCGAGGAGCACATGGACGACGGCTGGTCACCGCAGTTGATCGCCCGGACGCTGGCCGCCGAGGGTACCGCCAAGATGGACAGGGTGAGCCACGAGACGATCTATCGGGCGTTGTACGTGCAGACCCGTGGGGCCCTGCGTAAGGACCTCTACAAGAAGCTGTCGCTGCGCCGCGCGGCCCGTAAGGCCCGCGGTGTCCCACGCCAGAAGAGCCTGTACCGTGACGCGTTCACGATCAGACAGCGCCCCCCGGAGGTGGCCGACCGGGCCGTGCCCGGGCACTGGGAGGGCGATCTGATCCTGGGGGCGGGTAATGGCTCAGCAGTGGGGACGCTGGTCGAACGCACCACCCGGTTCGTGATCCTGCTGCACCTGCCCGGCAACCACGACGCGGACACCGTCGCCGCAGCGATGGTCCGGGAGATGTCGAAACTGCCTGGGCATCTGCGCCGCTCGATCACCTGGGACCGCGGCACCGAACTGGCCCGTTACGCCGACATCCAACTTGACCTGCAAACCCCGATCTACTTCTGCGACCCCCACGCGCCCTGGCAGCGCGGAAGCAACGAAAACACCAACCGCCTGCTGCGGTTCTGGCTGCCCAAAGGCAGCGACCTGTCCGTCTTCAGCGCCGAAGACCTCGACCAGATCGCCGCGAAACTCAACGCCCGACCCCGACCCACCCTGGACATGCGCACCCCCGCACACGACCTCAACGAACTGCTCGAACATGTAGCCTGAAACCTCACGCGTTGCTTAGACCGCTTGAGTTCACGCCCACCGACGCTGGGGTCGTCGCTCATTTCGCAGACTGGCCGATGATCAGGCTGTTCTGCTCCAGCCCGGCGTGGTCATGGGTGATGCTCAGCCATTACGTCCTGGGGGAGACACCGCATCTAACTATCCCGCACGAACTCGAGCAGAGGATGTCTGGGGCCGAGGGGTAGGTCAGAGTCTGTGCTCGGTCCAGGTCAGGGATTCTTGGTTCTTGGGCTTCCAGTAGGACCGTTCCCAGTTCCCGGGCACCCGCACCTGACCCAAGGCCGCGTAGTCACTGATGAGCCTGCCGTTACGCCACTTAAGGTTGAAGACGGCTCCGTACCGCTCGGAGCCGACCTTGAACTCCGCAACCTTCACTGATCCGCCTTGGTTCATCAGTAGGCCGCCAAACCGCATGCCGTCGCTCTTGGCCGTACCTTCAACGAGGAAGTCGACTCTCCCGTCACCGTTGACGTCGTGACTCCGGAATCGCTCGAATCTCAGGCCCCGTACGCTCAGGACCTGGTCGAACGCGCTCCAAGCCTCCCGTGTCGCGTCCCAATGTGCGTACGCGACGGCCTTCTTGTGTGCTCCCAGCAGCCATGGGTCATGCACCAAATCGGTGGTGGGCTGGATTGCTGTCCTGACGTGGTTGGGATACCTGTCGGTGAGTTCGAGAATCCCCTCACGGGCAGCCTGGTTGATCTGCGACGGTGTCTTGGGCGCCGGGCTAGGGGTGGTCTTCGCAGGCGCCTGCACCTCTGTGCGGTTCCAATGGCTGACAGACAGTGAGCCATCGTCCTCCAGACCAAGGGTGAGGACGCCCAAGTCCTTTTGTGACCTAGTGTTGGTCACCTGGCAGTTGAGTTGGCTGGTGTTGTTCAGCAAGCGCGTCGGACAGTACACACTCGTCTGCCCCTCGTTCTTGTCACGGAACCAGGAGGCGGCGAATTGCGAGGCTTGGGATCCCGTAATGAGCCGGTATCCCAAGCCATAGAGGCTCGCGATCGTCAGAACTACTAAACCGGTGAGCAGAATGGCCAGTCGTCGGGCTCGTTGGCGTCGTTTCTGCTCCGGCTCGGGAACAACCGTGCCTGGTGTTGCCGGAACCGGTGTTGATTGTGATTGAGGGTCCGTCTTCGGACCGGCGTCACGCTTGGTACTCGGCGCTGAGTTTTCACTTCCGCAGTGCGAGCAGAATCGCTCATCGGCATGTGCCGTCGCGCCGCATTCGGAGCACCTCATTTGAGGTGTCTCCGGTCACCCCATGCGCCGTTGCTCGTCGTGATCAACTGGCCCCCGTTCATCCAATTTCGGTTCAAAGGCTAGCACTCGGGCGGCCAGGGATCAGACGTGTGCGCTGGGTAGTTCCAGCTGGCCGCCGTTGGTATCCGGATTGGATCGACGGCTACGGCGACCGTACTCCTCACACGTACGGCTTGAGGGACTGCCTCCGCGCACGCTCAAGATCGACCGCGCGTTGGCGGCCAGGTTTCGGCTGCTGACGGCGGACTGCCTCGGGGTGAGGGAGGGGCGGCGCCTGGGGATTCTGCTGGCTCGGATTCGGGAGTACGGCGCCAGCCTCGAGGTGCGCGTTTATGGAGCGGGGGCGGTGCCATTCCTCCGTAGGCGTATCCGATGGCTTGTGCGGGCGCCGGGGCGCGGCGTTCGTGGTAGCGCGAAGGCCAGCGCCTCTGCTGCGGCACGCACCGGGCGGCGCGGTGAAGACCCGCGACGCTGCTGCACTGAGGCAGATGCGAGTGGCCTTCTATGAACTTGGACGTCGCCATAGTTGCGGATTCTCCGCCGATCGCTGATCGGCGGGTATGTGGGGGCGGCCCGGACGCCGGGCGCGGAGGTGGTAGCCGTCGCGCCGTCGGACCAGTGGCCGACCCGACGCGGGTGCAGGCCAAGGCGCTGGGGGCTCGGGCGGAGGCGTCGCGAGTGGGTTCCGATTTGGGACGCGTTCGGATCATTGATCCGAACGCGACGTCCAGCGCACACGCGGCTGCCACCACCAGTGACCCCGGGTCGATCGGGCGTGCTCCAGACTGAACGGCATTGGGATACTCAGGCTGCCCGCCCCGCTGGGTCATGGGCCTGGGTTGAATCGATCGTCGCGTAGCGCTACTCTGGCGCCCAAGTCGGGGATGAGGGGGATCGGTGAATTTCATTGTGAGTTTGGCTGCGGTGGGCACCGTGTTGGCCGTGACAGTGGGCGCGGGTGTTGGAAGCCCGGCACGGGCCTCGAACGACCCGATTCTGGCTGGGTGCGACGACACAGAGTTGCCCCGCAACGATGACGGATCCTCGTCTCAGCTGGGACTTCCCTTCGACATCACATTCGGAGGGGAGTCCTTCGACACGGCGTGGGTCAATAACAACGGGAACGTCACGTTCGATGGTGAGATGAGCACGTACACCCCGTTCGGTCTTGCCGGAACATCGCGACAGATCATCGCCCCGTTCTTCGCCGACGTTGACACGCGCGCAGAAGGCTCTAGGCCGGTCACCTACAGTTGGGGCACCACGACCTATCAAGGACGCAGCGCCCTGTGTGTCAACTACATCGACGTCGGCTACTTCCAGGAAAAGGCCGACAAGACCAATGCATTCCAGTTGGTCCTGGTCGATCGCAACGATGTCAGTCCCGGAAGCTTCGACATCATGTTCAACTACAGGCGCGTGGCCTGGGAGACCGGCGACGCCAGCGGCGGGTACAACGGTTTCGGAGGCACCAGCGCAGCGATTGGGTTCTCCAACGGGTCCAGTGAGTACTTCGAGATGCCCGGCTCGTTGACCCCGGGCTCGTTCATCGACGGCGGCCCCCAGTCGGTGGTGAACCGGTCCAATGTCGGCACGCCGGGTCGCTGGGTCTGGCCCATGCGCTCCGGGGTGAGTCCGACCAACTATGTGGCGCTTGGCGACTCCTTCCAGTCCGGCGAGGGCGCCTACGATTACGAGGCCGGGACGGACATCGCCTCGAACCGGTGTCATCGATCGTCCAAGGCATACGCCCGGCTCATCACTCAGGTAGGAGGGCCGTACCAACTCGGTATCGCAGTGAACACCAAGTTCGTGGCCTGTTCGGGGGCCAGGATGGCACAGATGACGCAGGCCTTCGACTCCGAGAAGGGTAACGAGCCGCCGCAGTTCAACGCGCTGGGCGACGACACCGCGCTCGTCACCGTCGGCATCGCAGGCAACGATCTAGAGTTCGCGAAGACCATAACCGCGTGTGTGGAGCAAGGGATCGGCACTCAGGTGTTGCTGGACCCAGTGTGGAACTACGCCAGTTGCCAACGGTGGAAGGGTTCCGAGGTCGAGTCACGACTGCAGTCCCTGACGAACGGCGACCTGCACACCAAGCTGAGTGAGGTCTACGCGGGCATCCGTTCTCGGGCGAGGCGGGCCAAGGTCGTTGTGATCACCTACCCGCAGTTCTTCCGGCCCCCGAACTGGGTGGAGAGCCGCGGCAACTGTGCGGGCGTGCGCGGCTCCGACCAGACATGGATCAACGATGGCATCCGGCGCGCGGATGAGCAGATCGCAAATCTCGCGCGCTCCTACGGTTTCGCGGTGGCAGACGTGAGTACGGCGTTTGGAGACCGCCACGGGTTGTGCTCGGGTGATGAGGCTATGAACGGCCTGATCTTCTCCGACGGTGACGACGACCACAAACCAGGCAGAGGCTCCTACCATCCCAACAAACTGGGGCACGAACTCTTCGCCCAGAAGGTCAAAGAAGCGTTTGACTCCCGGTACCCAAACCGTTCCGTGCTTGGTGACGCACCCGTTTCAGCGGCCGCGGATGGAGGACTGGTTAGCGAGACGGTCCAGGTGCTACAGGGCGGTTCGGTTGTCCGGCACGTCTCGGTCGAAGGGACGGACCTTTCCGTCAACACGCAGTGGCAAGACGGCACAATCGGCCTGCGTTTGATCTCCCCGAGCGGGGTGTCAGTCGATGCCGCCAGCCCCGGCGATGCGGACATTCAAGTTGGGGATACGTACGAGAGGATCTACATTCCCGGCGCAGAGCGGGGGCAGTGGACGGTGGAGGTCAAAGGCAACCTGGTGCCGACAGGAACGCAGGACGTCCATCTCGGGGCAGCCTCGACTCCACTCCGGAACGCGTCACCGTCCCCGGTTTCCCACGCCACGGTGGACGCTGCGGGCAATGTGCGTCTGGACGCCTCGGGCTCCACTGACCCGGAGGGTGAGGCGCTGACCTATGGGTGGGACTTCGGAGACGGTCAAAGCGCAGCAGGGCTGGTCGTGGCTCACCACTACGGTCCCGGTTCCTACATCCCGTCCCTGGTGGTAACTGACTCCAGTGGAAACTCCGCGGTCAAGCAGGTGAACGTCATCGTGCGGCAGCCAAGCGAGGGCCCCGTGTCACTGGTGAATGTCGACGACGACGGCAACGCGATCGCACCGACACCGACTCTTTCCCCGACAACTCCAGATGGGAAGTCGACTTCCAGCGTGACGCTAGCCCGGATCCGGGCGACGGGCAAGAAGACGGTCACTCCCGCGTCGAGGGTGACTCTTCGGGCGACCGTCTCACCTGCCTCCGCGACAGGTGCGGTGGTCTTCAGCGACAGCGGTCATACGCTGGGGAAGTCGCCGCTGCGAGCGGGTGTCGCGACGTTGGTGGCCAAAGGTATCTATGGCGGCAAGCAGCGGATCACGGCGCGGTACACCGGAGATTCCGGACTTGAGGCGTCGACGTCAATGCCGGTTGCCTTGACCGTCAAGGATAAGACCAAACCCGCAGTTGCGAAGCCGAGGATCGCTGCCCGGGCCGCTCATCCGGTCGTCAGGATCCGGGCGAGGGACACCGGTGGGATCCAGACCGTCCGCCTGCGGTGGCGCGCGACCCCCGCGGATACGTCGAAGCTGGGCAGGTGGCACTCGGTGAGACTTCTCGGGGACACTGCTTCGTGGTCGATTCCCGGAGCCACTGCCAAGGCCAGTTATTGCGTTAGCGTTCGAGCACGTAACTTCGCGGGAGTTCAGTCGGCATGGCGGACGAGTTGCCGCCGTCTCCGGTGATCAAAAGGGGCGTTATGAGTGACACCGGACGAGGTCGCTGGCTTCTGCTTGTGACGCTGATTCCCGCAGTGGTCGTCTGGTGCCTTCTCACGCTCATGGCAGTCGTGGGCTGGTGCGGTATCTCCGGTTGTGGGAGTTCAGGGTTCGGTGAGTCCACGGATCTGCGTGCTGTGTCGATCGCCTCGTGGCTGATCGGGGGCTTGGCGCTGGCGGCACCTTTCTGGTTTGCACCCTGGACGCGCAGTCGTCAGGTGCGGGTGGCGACGGGTGCCGCCGTAGGGGTCGCGGGAACGGTTGCGATGATCACCGTGGTCCTGGCATGAAGGGCGGAAACGCACCTGGATACTCGAGTAATGACCTGCCGCTGGGTTTCCTGTCCCGACACCACCGCCAGGAAAGTCTCGTACTTCTCCGCAGCCGAAAGTCGGCGCTTCTTCCTGCCCGTTGAACCCACCTGCTGATTCGACACACGAACCACTCCTCACATGGTCAGGCACACCGGCAAAGTGGTGGGTTTCACACAGGCCCAAGCCGGACACGAACTCTGACGCAAACCAGTTCGACGATGTGGTCGGCGCCGTCAGCTTGCGTGCCGTATCGGGTAGCTGGAGTTGAGCGGTGCGTGCTTTGTTTGACGTTCGATGTCCTGGAGGAGAGCGTTGGTAGGCTGAGCCCTTTGTTGCATCGTTGCGAGGGGTAATCGAGAATGGCTGGCGGTCTTGGATCAGTCTCTACGCTCGCAGTCGCCGTGATCGCTATGAGTGTCCCAGTGAGTGCGCAGGCGTCGCCGGTGGATCCCCGTGATCTGGAACAGGCCCTTGGCGGGACCTGGTCACAACAGGGAACCGGCCGAAGCCGTTTGGTCAGGCGGGCCGACTACACCCCAATTGAGTGTGCGGCCGGGCTTTTCACTGGCACGCGCAGGGGCAGGGCAGTGTCATTCTTCGGCTCCCCGATGGGAGGCTACCCGCGCGGCGCCGACATCGATGTCCTCTCTTATCCGACATCCAGTGCTGCCCGTCAGGGTCTGCATGGCCTGCGGAAGTGGGTTTCCCAGTGCCAGGGCCCAATGGCCGAATGCTCTGCTTGTGATGGCGGGTACGTCTACCAGCGATCGTTGAGGGGCGCTCGGGTCGGCCGCGACTCCTACGGATGGTGGAGTGCGGCAGCCGGCGGTATCGAGGCTGCCTACCTGACAAGCATCGCTTTTGTGAAGGGTCGCAGGGTGACTGTGGCGTCATACCGAGTGTTCAACACTCGCGATGGCAGCCTCGACCGCGGCTTCGTTCCCAGTATTCCCAAGGCAAAGGCGCTGGCGAACAGGCTCAAGTGAGGGCACCTGCGAAGCCTGAGAGCACCGCGGTAAGCGCATTCGCGGTCGTGTCGCAGGCGGTATGCTCAGGGCACGCGCTTGAGGAACGGGGGATGCCAAATGTATGTCGGGGTTGTGGGTGCACTGCTGTCGGTGGTTCTGACTCTTTCGGGACAGGTCGCGCAGGCCCCGCCCGGCCAGGTGGTCACGTCGACGCCGAGCGCATCCGTGTCTGCGGTGTCCAGCGGTGCGAGCGTGTGGATCCGGCGGGCCCCGGGCGGGCGCCACGAGATGCTGCAAATCTGGCGTCAAGGCAAGCAGGTACGCATCTACAGCGATGACGGTGGCTACCCCGGCGACGGCAAACACTGCAGCTGGGGTACCCAGCGCAATGGCCGCTTCAGCGGGATGCAGCAACGTGTGGCCCCCAACCCGATCCGCACGCGATTCGGTCTGAAGCAGAAAGGCTCCAAGCTGTGGACCCCCGGCTTCACCGACGGTGCTGGTCAGGATCGCCGCCCCTGGCGCCGCGGCTCGCTGGAGAAATACCACCAACTTGTGCCGCAGTCACAGCAGAACCCGGGCACATGGTGCCTGACCCAGCATCCGTTGCCCGCAAAGTCCACCGCCACCTACTGGTTCACACGCGGTAATCCGCCCTTTGCGGGATCCATGATCGTGGTGACCAGCGCAGATACCGTCTACGTCTACGGGCACTACTACGAGGGCAAAGCGTGCTACCTCGGCAGGATCGGGGCAACCAGCGTGCAGCTCAATGGTGCCCACGAGTACGCGTCCATCGCGCGGTTCTCCGAAACCTGGCCCCTGGACACAGGAAAAGTGCGGCCAACACCGACCACGTACGGGACTTCAGGTGAGTGGCGCCAGGTCAGTCGCAGGGCAGCCAAGCGGCCCTTCAAGGAAGTCGGCCACCTGCGTGACGTGCAGGACGTGCAGAAGAAGTGCCGGTGGGCTGGACTCTCGATTCCACCCGCCGCCTCGGAACCGGCCCCGCAGCCACCTGCTCCCGTGCTGGCGCCACCGCCGCCACCGTCACCACCAGCGCCGGCCTCGCCTTCGCCGACACCCCCTCCTCCGCCTCCTCCACCACCCCCGCCGTCGGCAGTGATCGTGGTGAACACGTGCAACACGTACAACAACTGTGACTACTGGAACCCGATCTGGGTGCACGCGAATCCGGCCGTTTCCAGCCGTATCGCGGACGTGTATCGAGGGACCTCGTTGACTGCTCGATGCTGGGCGATCGGCAAACAACTCACCGACGGCAGCAACCAGACGACCGAGGACGACGCGCGCCAGTTCACCTCCTCGTTGTGGTACGGGATCGATTGGAACGGTGGCCGAGGCTACGTGCCGGCGGTCTGGACGACCAAGCGGGAAGACCACCTCGGCCTGCCTGGGTGCTGAGGTTCCGGCGAGGCTGATGAAAGGGGATCTTATGAGGGCGGCGTTGGGTGTGGCGGTCGCGACGGTCGGGCTTTCGCTTAGTTCTGTGGCTCAAGCATCCGCCGATGTGACGACCGTGTACATGACCACGCAGGAGTCCTGCGGCCTTCAGTGCACTGTCGCGATGATGCAGATCGATGGCTCTCGGGTTCGGGTCACGATCAACTACCCCCAGTCCGGCGGATACGGGTCGATCGGATGGATGAAGCGCCGAGGCGATCGCGTGAAGGGATGGGTGGGTATCGGCGACTGCTCCAGGCAACGCGAAGTGCTCAAGGTCGAGGGCCATGGTTCAGCTACCCATTTGGAGGGCATGGTCGTTCGCTCCAAGGCGCAGACTCAAGCCTTCGTGGAGCGTCACCCCAGTCTCGGTCTCTTTGTTCCTGACGGGCCGATCTGGACCAGCATGAAGCAGTGGCGCAAGTCGTCCACGGAGTTCTGCGGCTAGAGCCCCACCGGCCCAAGTAGCCGGTCGGCCGGGGCCGTGACAGCTTGGTCGATTCTGTGGTCGGCGGTGCCAGCCCTGCGCGCCACTTGTGGCTGGGCCGGCATTGGTGCTGGACCTCCCGGCTGAGTGCGTGGGGGGTTGCGGACTGCGAAGTTGAAGTGGATCGGTCGTCATGGAAGGACTAGGATCCTCTTGTCGGAGCACAAAGGGGGATCTGAGTGAGAGCGCGCGTGATCCGCGATTCGGCGCTGCGACTAATGACGGTCGTATTCCTGATGTGTCCTGTGACGTTGGGAGCGTCACAGGTCCACGCTCAGGCGCCGCACCCGAGCGAGGGCGCCGTGGCACCCAACTCCGCGAAGGCCGCTGAGGCGCCGTTCCGAGGGGTCCGCTACTTCTATGTCCCAAGCCAGAAGCGCTACCGTGCCGTCAAGTTCTCGACGGGCAAGTTGATGCCCGCAGGGTTTCTCGCATGGTCATTCTCGTCCGGCAAAGACGGTGAGTCATGCTTCAACGGTCGCGGAGGCGACACGCTTTGGGCGGGCCGGGTCTTTGTTCCGCGAGACGGAAGGGACTATCGCGTGACCTTCTCCCTCGATGATCTCCTCGTTGGCCGCCCCACGAGTTCTCCACCACAGTGGTTCAAGAAGCGAGCCAGGCAGCAGCGCAACTCCACAGGGTATTGCGGCTTCGGTTTCGCCTGGCCATCGGCGCCTCCCACCTAGGCAGTACTTCTCGATCGGGGAGATAACGAGTCGTGGGCTCCAGAGCGGGGGAACGGCCCGTTTCGTCGATGGGACCTAAAGCCGTGGGGCAGGTCTGGAGCAGGTCGAAGGCCCGATCGGCGCATCAGATCAGATGTTCCCCTTGCGACCGTGTACAAGACGACCCTGCCGGCGATGGCGTTTTCGACGTCGGCGATCGTCGTGCTCCGGCTCTTTAGCCGGTGATCGGTTACTCCCATGCCGGCCCGGCTCGCAGTACCCTCGCGGCAGGTCACCCAGCACCGACGGCATCCACCGTTCATCGCCGGCACATCGCTTGGGTAGGTGGCTGGCGACTGCTCTGGTATAGGGGGTTTCAGCGTGCCAGGTGGGGGCCTTGCGGACTTCAGCTCATCGCCATCGCTCAGCAGGGCTTGTACTTCTCCCCGCGATGCTCCCACACTAACTCGCAGGAACCCGTTCCCGGGTTGCGCTTCTTGACCAGGATGTAGGGCTGCCCCGTCCAGCCGTCCGGCGGTGCGCCGCTGAACGACACCCTGACCCTCGAAACATCGTGGCATTGCGACGCAACGCGGTCTGGTAGCCACGGAAGGCCTTGACCATTTCCGGTCGGCTGAACGTGAACCGCGCGGGGTACTTGAGGAACGGACCCTCCGCACAGCTGATTGCGCAGGTGTTCACCACATAGTCGCCCGAAGCAGTCACGGTTCTCGCGGTCCGCCGCGACCACCGCATCCCCTGGGTCCAGATGTCGGCGTGGTAGCACCACAGGTATATCCGCTGGGGTTTGATCGCCGGACGCATGCAGGTCCAGACCTTCGCCGTTGGTGCGGCGTGGCCGGGCGTCGTGATGGTCACCGTACTCAGAAGGGCGACGGCGACTACTGAACCTGGTCTCATCGTCGTCACCCTGCTAACAGGCGGTGGGTCCGGCACCGTGCGTCGGAGTGGGTGCCCGCCTTGGGGACCATGCGTGCGAAGTGTTCCACAGTGGATTCGTGCCGGGAGGCGAGGCTCGCGTCGAGGCCTTTGACTCGCATGAGAGAGCCCGAGCGTGGAAGCGTCAGTGTGAGTTGGGCGGGGTCCGTCTCAGCGCCCTGGATCCTGCCTGGGAAGGTCGTGCCGCGCACAGTGCACCAGCCGCACTCCTGGCCGTCACCCGGGTAGACGCCGCCATCGTGGTAGAAGCGCACGTTTATTCTTGAGCGCCACATGTGTCGCAGTCGGCTGGCTCGAGGCGTCGCTGTGAATCCAGACTGACGGCCTGATGGAATACGGGCGGCCTGGCTTGGAGCGGCGGCGCCCAGGAGGTTCAGGCCGGCTACCAGTAACGAGACCCTCAGCATGGCCTTGCCACCCTCGCCGGGACCCAGCCCTGGCCAAGATCACAGGTGAGGACGTAGCGCAATCGCCGGGACAGTCCGTCCCGGTCGCGCCGTTTCCCCCAGAGCGTCACAGTGAGCCTCGTGTAGGCGGTCGTCCCGGCCAGTGTGCGGGCCCGGCTGACGGTCACCCGGGCGGGCAGGGTCATCAGGCCGGTGCCGTCGGAAGCGCTGTAGTTAGGGTAGTTGAAGGATCCCCGCGCGCGACGCCCGCTCCAAGCGAGAGACGTCAGGTATGCATCTGCGTGCTGGCAGTTGAGATCGACGAGGGCTGGCTGGGGACGGATACTGGCGCAATCCCAAAAGACCCCCGGTGTGGCGGCCTGGGCCGGTGCGGCGGCAACGGCGGTGCAGGCCGCCAGGAGGATCGGAAGGGCTCTCATCGTGACTCGCACGCGGGTTGGTTCTGCTGGCCGAGTCCGCCGGACTGGAGCCGGTGCATGTTTGCCCGGTCGTGCCAGGTCTTCACCGACGGCGTGGCCCACACGGCCAGGTTGTAGTGCCCGGGCGCGGCCTCGGGCGTGCTGTCGTCGATCCAGCGCTTGGAACTGAACCGGAGCGTCGCGGTGCTCCGGTTTGTCCCAGCCCAGCACCAGGAGCCTTTCTTGCCCCGCCGCTTCAGCGCCACCGTGGGCGTGCCTCCCAGCAGGCCGTAGGGCATGTCGACGATCTCGAAGGCCATGCCTTTGGTCGTTGACGTGGGAACCCGCAATGTCGCCGTGCCACCTTCGACAGTGGCCGACTTCCAGTAGATGTCGTTCATGCCGTTGGAAGCGAAGTAGTCTCGTGCGTTGACCGCCCGGACCTCGCATCCTTCGCAGTCGAACCAGACCGTGATGGTCGTGGTTCCGGCAGCGTGGGCCGGTGTGATTCCGGCGGCCATCGCCATGCCAACGCTTGCCGCAATGCTGAGTTTTAGTCCGCGCATTTTCTCCCCCTTCGCGCCCGGGCCCCCGCCGGGTCGCGACATCACCCTACCGTGGAATCCCACGCCAGCAATGATCGGTGGGCTCCCGCGGCTCGGGAGCGGGATCATTGATCGGCAAGCGTGAGAATCGCTCGGTGCCGGAGGTCTCTCCGGTGTGCACGGTATGTGATGTTCTGACACCTCCAGGAGGACTCTCGCGATGCTGAGGCACGTAGCCTCCCTCCCGACAACCGGGACCAGCGTGACGTGCTGGCGCAAGCCTTGAGCCACAGCGAGGGCTCGGTGGTTTGGTCCGTCGCGGTGGGACTGGCGATCGGGTCGTACTGCCGGGCTTTGGGCATGAGCCACCCACTGGTCTTTGCCGGCCAATGAGGTGGGGGAGTAGCCCTTCGAGCGAAGCACCGCCTTGCTGACAGCGAATAGGCGTCGGCGACAAGTCGCTGCTGTGGCACCACGATGCAGGCCAGTGGGCTCTTGATGCTCGCGCCACCTTCGGCCATTCCAGTCACCGGGGTTCGCTGTTGCGCAGATTGTCCTGTAAGCCGGGTAGTTGACGTTCCAGAAGGCGTTTGACTACGACGTCGTTGCGCTTCGAGTACTGCCCCGCAGTCGACTTCCATAGGCCGTACCAGCAATCGAACGCACAGCTGGGCGTGTTGGGCACCAGCCTGAGGAAGTTGCCGATGCCCGTGCGGCCTCGCGCCAATGCTGCGTCGAGCTCGTCGCGGGCAGCCGCAATGCCGGGCGCACCTGAAACGTCAATGATGCTGAGCTCGGTCTGCATCCGCTTCCACCGGGCCGGGCTGCGGCGCAATGCGGTGTACATGTCACTGCCGGTGCTCGACGTGGTGAAGTAGGGGTTCAGGGCGTCACGCTTGTGCTTGAATTCGTACGCCACGGCCTGCACACGGTCCAGCGCCTGCTGCTTGCGCGTGTATTCCTTCGCGGTCTCGGCGAGTCTCGATAGGTTCTTCTCCATGTTCTGTGCCTGATCTGCCGTCACAGGATGAGGTGTTTCTGACTTTGCGATAGAGAACCGCGGCGAATCAAACAACATCGTCG
>ERZ795062.2026-NODE-2026-length-13645-cov-11.059529_pt1 | contig 13645 bp, 13 predicted proteins | sample MGYA00375146_ERZ795062 | MGnify/ENA primary metagenome ERZ795062 (study PRJEB30191, sample SAMN05720281) | activated sludge metagenome | isolation source: Anaerobic digester | place: USA | collected 2015-07-16 ... | reverse complement strand
CAGGCCGGCATCCCGCGCGGCGCGCGCCGCCGCCGCGTACTGGCGCAGCTGCTCGCCTTGCTCCGGCCGGCTCCAGGCGGCCGCGTAGGGCTCGGTGTAGAGCTCCACCCGGTCTGCGCCCACTGCCCGGGCCAACGCCATTTGCGCAGGCAGCGGGTCCATGAACAGGCTGACCCGGACCCCCAGCGCGCGGCACTCGGCAATCAGCGGGCGCAGGCGATCGGCATCGGCCGGGAAACTCCAGCCATGGTCGCTGGTGAACTGGCCCTCACTGTCGGGCACGAAAGTGGCCTGGTGGGGGCGGACCTGGCGCACGAAGTCCATCAGGTTGTGAAAAGGATTGCCTTCGATGTTGTATTCACGGCCGGGCCAGCTTTTCAGCAACTCGGCGAGGTCGAACACGTCCTGCGCGCGGATGTGGCGCTCGTCCGGGCGCGGGTGCACCGTGATGCCATGCGCGCCTGCCTGCAGGCATTGGGTGGCCGCTCGGGTGAGGCTGGGAATTCCCAGGTGACGCGTGTTGCGCACCAGCGCGACTTTGTTCACATTGACGGAGAGAGCAGTGGTCATGGCATGCGAGCGGTCAAAGGGGTGGCGGGCCTGGCGACGGTGCGTTGCGTTCAAAGGTTCTGGAGGTCCATCATCATCTGGCGCGTGCGCAGCGTCGTCACCCCGCAATGGTAGTTCAGCAACAACCGCAATTGCGGGCGAAGCTGCGGCATCACCGGCCCGCAGGCGCGCAGCACGGCGGTGAAGGCGGCCCCATCGTCAAGCGCCTGTTGCAGGCTTTCCCATTCGGCACCGCTCAGGCTGACCCGGTCGTCATCGTGGGCCTCGCGCAGGCCACCCTCGGGCACCAGGCAATAGCGGTCCTGGGGCACCAGAGGCTCCAACGTCAGCGTCTGGGCGTCCAGGACCGGCAGCAGCCCGATCTCGCGAAGCAGCAGCAACTCGAACGCGCGCAGCGCCACGTGCAGCACTTCGCCCTGCAAGGCCGGTGCGATGGCGGTCGGGCTGCCGTGGCCGGCCAGCACCTGCACCACCGACGCATAGGCGTCGAACAGCCCCGGGTGCGGGTCATCGCGCGCCAGCAGGCGCAGCAGCAACTCATTCACGTAATAGCCCGACAACAGGGCGTCGCCCGTGGGCATGACATGGCCCCCCACCCACTCGGCGCCCTTGAGCGTGCGGATTTCGGCGTCACCGCCAAAGCCCAAGTGCAGGGGCTGCAGCGGCAGCAGGACCGGGCGGAAGCTCGAACTCGGCCGCTTGGCCCCCTTGGCCACCAGCGCCATGCGGCCATGGTGGCGGGTGAACACCTCCAGAATCAGGCTGGACTCGCTCCAGTCGTAACGGTGCAGGACGAACGCAGGCTCTTCAGTGACGCGCCGGGCGACCACGGATCAGCGAATCGGAAGGGCGACGGGCTGAACAGGCCAATGACCCAGGACGCCCCAGACAAAGCCCCCCCCCTCGGGTGGCAGCGGCCACACGCAGTGAGGGGGCGTGGGCGTCCGGTCACTCATATCCGAATGAGCGCACCCGCGCCTCGTCATCGGCCCAGCCGGACCTGACCTTGACCCACAGCTCAAGAAACACCTTGCAGTCCATCAGCCGCTCCAGCTCCTGCCGGGCCTCGGTGCCGATGCGCTTGAGGCGCTCGCCCTTGTCGCCGATCACCATGGCCTTGTGGCCGTCGCGTTCGACCACGATGGTGGCCGCGATGCGGGCCAGCCGGCTGTGGTTGCGGCCATATTCGTCGTCGAATTTGTCGATCACCACGGTGGAGGTGTAGGGCAGTTCGTCGCCGGTGAAGCGGAACAGTTTTTCGCGCACGATCTCGCTGGCCAGAAAGCGTTCGCTGCGGTCGGTGAGCTCGTCCTCGCCATAGGCCCAAGGCTGTTCCGGCAGGTATTTTTCGCAAATGCCGAACAGGCGCTCGATGTCCTTGGCATTCTTGGCCGACATCGGCACGAACTCGGCAAAGGGATGCCGTCCTTGCATGTCCTGCAGCCAGGGGGCGATCTCGGCCCGGCGGTGCACCGTGTCCAGCTTGTTGGCGATCAGCAGCGCCGGCACGCCCGGCTTGAGCAGGCTCAGTACCCGGGCGTCGGCCGGCGTGAAACTGCCTGCCTCCACCACGAACAGCACGAGGTCCACATCGCCCACGGCACCCTGCACGGTCTTGTTGAGTGACTTGTTGAGCGCGGTGTTGTGCAGCGTCTGGAACCCTGGTGTGTCGACAAACACAAACTGCGTGACGCCGCGCGTGGCGATGCCGGTGATCCGGTGCCGCGTGGTCTGCGCCTTGCGCGAGGTGATGCTGATCTTCTGCCCGACGAGCGCGTTCATCAGTGTGGACTTGCCCACGTTGGGCTTGCCGACAATGGCGATCAGGCCACAATGGCGCCCGACAGGCTGATCTAGGGCCGCTCCAGGCACTTTGTCAACCATCGAATCGGTTCCCATCGTCGCAGGGTCTTCTGATGCTTTGTTTCTTGTAGCGTCCATCATGGGTTCCGGGTTTTCAGGTTCTCCAGCATGGCCGCTGCGGCGGCCTGCTCGCCCGCGCGGCGTGAGCCGCCGATGCCGCGCTGTGACAGGCCCAACTCGGCGATCTCGCATTCCACGTCGAATGTCTGCTGGTGGGCGGCGCCCTGGGTGCCCACCACGCGGTAGGCGGGCAATCGCATCTTGCGCGCCTGCAACCATTCCTGCAACCCGGTCTTGGGGTCCTTCGCAGCCGCCTGCATGGTGGCCTTGATTTCGACGTCTTCGAACAGGCGCCTCACCAGGGTCTGGGCAGCCTGATACCCGGCGTCAAGGTAGACCGCGCCCAGCAACGCTTCCAGCGCGTCGGCCAGGATCGACGGGCGCCGCTGGCCCCCGGAGCGCATTTCGCCCTCGCCCAGGCGAAGCGCCTCAGCCAAGCCCAACCCAAGGGCCAGACCATGGAGGGTGTCCTGCTTGACGAGGTTGGCGCGCACGCGGGACAGATCGCCTTCGGGCAACTCGCTCAGGCGCTCGAACAACAGATGCGCCACGGCCAGGTTGAGCACCGAATCGCCGAGAAACTCCAGGCGTTCGTTGTGGTCGGCAGAAAAGCTTCGGTGAGTGAGCGCCTGCACCAGCAATTGGGGGTTGGCGAACTCATGCTGCAGGCGCTGTTGCAGCGCCAACAGGGCCGCCGGCAGGCTCATTTGGACTGTCCGCTGTACTTCATCACGAGATAAGCCGGCCCGACCAGATGGATGTCTTTTTCGTAGGAGAAACTGACCACGACCCGGTCGTTCACTTTGGTCACATCGAGATCTTTGGGTTTGATCGAAGTGATGTCGTCAATGGCGGCGGCCTTTTCAAAGATCAGACGCACTTCCGGCACGGTCGAGCCCGCACTGGCCTTGTTGACGGCCTTGATGACGGCTTGGTACTCGACCCAGGTCGGAAACACCTGAGCCGCCAGAACCATGGCGATGGCGCCGAGCACGCCCATGAAGAGCAGCCCCAGGAAAGAAAGGCCGCGTTGCCCTGAACGTGTACGAAATACCTGCGCCATGAACACCCCTCCCCAGTCAAGCCAGTCAGTTGAACGAACCAATGCGCTTCAGGTTGCTGAAGTTCATCCAGACAAAGAACGCCTTGCCAACGATGTTTCGGTCGGGCACAAAACCCCAATAGCGCGAGTCCAGCGAATTGTCGCGGTTGTCACCCATCATGAAATAGTGCCCTTCGGGAACCTTGCACACCACGCCTTCGACACTGTAACGGCAGTTCTGGCGGAATGGAAACTCGTCCGCGCCGGCAACCATTGCCGGGCGCGCCGGATCGTTCAGGATCCGGTGAGGTGGGTCGGTCAGCGCTTCGCTGTACTGCGGGAAATAGCGCATCGCATCCTCGTCGAAGTACTCCGGCAGCGCGGTGGTCGGAATCAGCTTGCCGTTGATCGTGAGCCGCTTGTTGAGGTAGGCAACCTCGTCGCCGGGAACGCCGACCACGCGCTTGATGTAGTCCAGGCTGGGCTTGGGCGGAAACCGGAACACCATCACGTCCCCGCGCTTCGGCGCATTGCCCTCGGTCACTTTGACATTGACGACAGGAAGGCGCACCCCGTACGTGAACTTGTTGACCAGGATCAGGTCGCCCACGAGCAGCGTCGGAATCATGGAACCTGACGGGATCTTGAACGGCTCGAAGAGGAACGAGCGCAACAGGAAGACCACCACAATGACCGGAAACAGACCGGCCGTCCAGTCCAGCCACCAAGGCTGCATGATGAGGCGGTGCTTGGCCTCGGCAATATCGCCATCGACCTGAGCGATGCCCATCTTGTTGAGATCGGTGCGGCGCTGCAGGGCCTGCGCCTCCAGGGTCTCGGCGGCCTTGCGCCGCTGGGGCAGGAAGTAGAAACGCTCGGCCAGCCAGTACAGGCCCGTGACCACGGTGGCCAGGAACAACAGCAGGGCGAAGTTGCCTTCCAGCAGGCCGAAATACCAGGCTCCGGCGTACCCGGCAAAGCCGGCAAGGATCAGCGCGGTGAGGTAGGGCATCAATCCTCCACGCGCAGAATGGCCAGGAAGGCTTCCTGGGGAACTTCGACCGAGCCAATCTGCTTCATGCGTTTCTTGCCTGCTTTCTGCTTTTCAAGGAGCTTGCGTTTTCGGGTGATGTCCCCACCGTAGCATTTTGCCAGCACGTTCTTGCGCAAAGCCTTGATGGTCTCGCGCGCAATAATGTTGGCGCCAATGGCGGCCTGGATGGCCACGTCGTACATCTGGCGACTGATCACCTCGCGCATCTTGGCCACCACGGCCCGGCCACGGAACTGGGACTGCGACCGGTGCACGATGATGGACAGCGCGTCGACCTTTTCGCCATTGAGCAGGATGTCGACCTTCACCACATCGGCCGCGCGGTATTCCTTGAACTCGTAGTCCATCGAGGCATAGCCCCGCGAGACCGACTTGAGCTTGTCGAAAAAGTCCAGCACGATCTCTGCCAGCGGCATTTCATAGGTCAGCATCACCTGGCGGCCGTGGTAGGCCATGTTGATCTGCACGCCGCGCTTCTGGTTGGCCAGCGTCATCACCGGGCCGACGTACTCCTGCGGCATGTAAAGGTGCACCATCACGATCGGCTCGCGGATCTCGTCCAGCCTGCCTTGGTCGGGCATCTTCGACGGGTTCTCCACCATCCTGACTTCACCGTCCGCCTGGACCACCTCGTACACCACGCTGGGCGCGGTGGTGATCAGGTCCTGGTCAAACTCGCGCTCCAGGCGCTCCTGCACGATCTCCATATGCAGCAGACCCAGGAAGCCGCAACGGAAGCCGAACCCCAGCGCCTGGCTGACCTCGGGTTCGTAATGAAGCGACGCATCATTGAGTTTGAGTTTTTCCAGGGCGTCGCGCAGCGAGTCATATTCGCTGGCCTCGGTCGGGTAGAGACCTGCAAACACCTGCGGCTGAATCTCCTTGAACCCTGGCAAAGGTTCGCCGGCCGGGCCCAGATTGTTGGGCAGCTTCTTTTCCAACGTGATGGTGTCGCCCACCTTGGCTGCCTGCAACTCGCGGATGCCAGCGATGATGTAGCCCACCTCGCCCGCCTCAAGGGCGTCGCGCGGCTGGTTGGCTGGCGTGAACACCCCCAGGTTGTCCGCGTTGTAGACCGCGTTGGTGGCCATCATCTTGATGCGCTCGCCACGTGCCAGGCGGCCGTCCACCACACGAACCAGCATCACGACCCCGACGTAGCTGTCGAACCAGCTGTCGATGATCATGGCCCGCAACGGCGCCTGCGGATTGCCACGCGGCGCCGGAATGCGCGCAACGACGGCCTCAAGAATCTCGTCGATGCCCATACCGGTCTTGGCCGAACATGGAATGGCGTGGGTGGCGTCGATGCCGATGACGTCTTCGATTTCTTCCTTGGCGTTGTCAGGATCAGCGTTGGGCAGGTCCATCTTGTTCAGCACCGGCACGACTTCCACACCAAGATCCAGCGCGGTGTAGCAATTGGCCACCGTCTGCGCTTCAACACCTTGGCTCGCATCCACCACGAGCAGTGCGCCCTCACACGCGGACAGCGAGCGGCTCACCTCATACGAGAAGTCCACGTGGCCCGGGGTGTCGATAAGGTTGAGGTTGTAGACCTGGCCATCGAGGGCCTGGTACCGCAGCGCCGCAGTCTGCGCCTTGATGGTTATCCCACGCTCCTTCTCGATGTCCATTGAGTCGAGAACCTGTTCGCTCATTTCGCGTTCACTCAACCCGCCACAGCGCTGGATGAGGCGATCCGCCAGCGTCGACTTGCCATGATCAATGTGGGCAATGATCGAGAAATTTCTGATGTGATTCATCAACGACGAGTTTCAAGTGATTGAATTAGAACGACTGGCAAAAGAAAAAAGGGCGCGTCGAAAACTGACGCGCCCTGAACCAACAATCATTGGCAACTGCGATATGTTGGAGCTTCATTGTAGGCAAAAAGCCCCGAACGTACAGCCCGCACACCACCGATCAAACGCCGTTGCACCTTAGCAACACACAATTTATCAACAACTTATCCACAACCCGAAAAGAACGTAGAGTGAACAACTTGTGGGTGATCGGCGATCAGATGGCGGAAGCCCGGGGGGCATTCCGTATCGTGGCTGCCTGCAATTTCAATATGCCAGTAATCGCGCTCAGAGAGCCCTGATTCTATCGAAAAAAGTAACGGGCTACGAAAACAAGTTAGTGCGCACATACCCACCGTTGGATGGCCCGTTCCATGCTTGCGACGCCAATGAATGCGTTCGCGAATCGACTCGTTGCTCAAATTTGTTGGGTTCCCGAGTCCGGCATGTGGTTTTCCAGGCATCGGAAACCCGTACTCAAGCCTCAACGCACCGGGCGAATCAGCGTGTATTGCGCCCACTCGCCTCGGCGGAACAGCACGCTGACCGCCTTGCCCTTGTCCAGGCGCGCCACTACTCCATCAAAGTCCTTCACCGATAGAACCTCCTGGTTGGCCACCTGGGTGATGACGTCGCCTTCTCGCAATCCGGCGCGCGCAGCACCCTCTGTGGCCGCCTCCACCTTCACGCCGCCCTTGATCTTCAATTCCTTCTTCTGGGCTTCGGTAAGGTCGCTCACGCTCAGGCCCAGCAACTGAACCGACGCACTGGGCCGCCCCTTGTCTTCGCGCTCTGCTGGCTTGCGAACGGCCGTCTTTTCCGGTTCAAGTTCTCCGATCACCACGTTCAGCTCTTTGGTGCCGCCGCGGCGAAACACCGCGACGGTGGTGCGGGTGCCGGGTTTGACGTTGCCCACGTAGCGCGGAAGGTCTGCGGCCTTTTCGATGGGCTTGCCGTCAAACCGGGTGATGATGTCGCCCGCCTCGACGCCAGCCTTTTCGGCCGGCGAACCGCTCTCCACGCCTCGCACCAGCGCACCCATGGGCTTGCCCAGACCGAGGGACTCCGCCACCTCCTTGGTCACCTGATCGATCTGCACCCCGATGCGCCCGCGTGTCACCCGGCCGCTGGCGCGCAACTGGTCACTTACCCGAACCGCTTCGTCCATCGGGATCGCAAACGAAATGCCCATGTAGCCCCCGGAGCGTGAGTAGATCTGGCTGTTGACCCCCACCACCTCGCCACGCATGTTGATCAGTGGCCCGCCGGAGTTGCCGGGATTGATCGCCACGTCGGTCTGGATGAAAGGCAGGTAGTCGCCCGTGTCTCGTTGCTTGGCACTGACGATGCCAGCGGTCACGGAGTTTTCCAGGCCGAACGGCGAGCCGATGGCCATCACCCATTCACCCACCTTCAAGCGGTTGACGTCGCCAATCTTCACCGCCGGCAAGCCGGTGGCGTCGATCTTGACGACGGCCACATCGGTGCGCTTGTCTGCCCCGACGATTCGCGCCTTGAATTCACGTTTGTCGGTCAGGGTCACGATGACCTCGTCAGCACCATCGACCACATGGGCATTCGTCATGATGTACCCGTCGCTGGTCAAGACGAAACCCGAGCCCACGCCGCGCGGTTGCTCGTCGTCCTGAGGGCGATTCGGGCGCGGCCCCTGGCGCGGCACATTGGGCATCGGGACGCCGAAGAAACGCCGGAAGAACTCTTGCATGTCCTCGTCGCCCGCACCACCCGGCGCGCCATTGGCACGGCTCTTCTCGAGCGTGCGGATATTGACCACGGACGGCCCGACCTGCTCCACGAGATCGGTGAAATCAGGCAGTCCGCGGACCGCTCCAGGCCCCTGGGCCCACGCCGGAGCCGCCGGTACAAAGGCTGCCACCGAGGCCGCGAAAAATGCGCCCACCAACGCCTTCAGGCGGAGCGTTCTCAAATCAAGCATCAACATCACTTCCCTTTCAAGCTTTCAACCTTCGAATTTCATCGGCGCACCTGCCCCGACGGGCCGCTCCCGCCGACCTAGTTGGGGGCTCCTTTGCGCCGCTCAAGTCCCTGGGCGAAGGCTTGCAAGGTCTGCATCGGCACTTCGCCGACCACGGTCAGCCACCACTCCCCGTCGTTGCGCTCCGGCCAGCGACGCGTCAACGATTGGGTCGCGCCCATCGTGGCCGCACCTTCTCGGCGATGGCGCTGGGGATCGAAATTTTCAACAAACAGCGAGACCGATGCCAACCCGTCAGAAAACACCCATTGCAGCATCCCGGGAGCCTGACCGGCCAGCGCCGGACGCTTCAGGCAGGTCGTCGGCTGAAAGCCGGGCACCGTGCTTCGAATAGACCAGCCTTCGGCCGCAGCCGTCGTCCGGACGACATCGGCCTTCTCCACCCGGTAGCCCCCCGTGCTGGCCATCATGCGGGCCAGCTGGTCCATCTTGACCGGCGCGTCGAGTTGCAGCTCGGAGAAGGCGGACTGCTCCAGCACGCGCCCCGAAGCGTCTACCGTCTGCAGTTTCATCACCAAGCCGGTCTTCTTCTCGCTCCAGACCCGGTAGCCATAGCGCCACGGATCCTTCGGAACAAGCTGCACCCCGTCGGCCTCGTGGCCGGCCACGCGCTCGCTGGCCAGGGGTTGCAGGGTGTAGTGCTCGGCGATGGTCTGCTCACCTGGGATCACCCGGTTCGGGAAAAGGCCCGGTGCTTCCCGCTTTTCGGCGACCGCCCGTTTCTCGTCTGAATGAAAGGTCAGGACCTCATCGTTGCGCCGGAACGTGGTACGAGGTTGCCCGGTCAGGGACTCGACGCGTTCCATCTGCTGCGAACCGTCGCACACATGCCAGATCCGTGCGCTCGACAGCGCGCCCGACGATGCGGACACCACATAGGTGCCGGCATAGGCCCGCCGGCGCGGGCCTTCATGAAGGCGGGCCAGCCAGGCGGTCAGATCGCGGTCGGGTGCGGATGCCGCCGGGATGGCCGCACGAGCCACCGGCTCCTGGCCTGCGATCGCAGGTCCGGCCAGGCCAGGTCCTGCCGACAGTCCAAGCATCGTTGCGGCACAAAGCAGGTTCAGAACTCGCATGGTTGGCACGGAAACGGTCACTGGCCCGGCGCACGCGACCCGCGGGACGCGCCGGCGTCGAACGTGGCATTGCGCAGGAAACCGGACGGATTCTGGAATACCGACGAACCGCCGAACTGCCGATGTGCGGCCAGCAGTCCGTCCAGGTGCGGATCCCGAATCATGACGGCCCCGACCGACACACTCTCGGCGCCGCCCGTCGGCCCGGCCCCAAGGGCCACCTTGACCGGCTCGGGTGCTGATTGACGGGCCAGCAGGGCCTCGCCGGAGCGGTCGCCCAGCCCACTCCAACCGATCGCGGCTGCCGCCACGACGGTGGCCAGTCCGGCAAGCATTTTCCAGCGATAGCTCCCGTCATTCGCCGCAGCGCCTGACTTTCGATCTATTTTGGCTGTTCCCAGCGTATTTCGGTCACTATTCGCTATCAATTCAGGACTTTCGTGCAGGCCGTCCAAGCCCCGCGGTACGCCCGGCTCCGCCTGCAACCTGGCACTGAGGCGCGCGACAAAGTCGCGGTCGTGCTGACAGGTGCCGAGTTCTGACGAGCGCAAGACGTCGCCAATCAAGTGGTACACATGCCAGCTGGCACGTCCGTCCTCGTCCCCCCCTAGCTGCTCGACGGTCGCGGCAAAGGCCACTCCGTGCAACTGACCGTCCGCCAGCGCGGACACTTGCTCACGGAGTTTGAGTTGTTCTTCAGTGTTCATCTGTTCACCCGCCTGTCTACTGAACCCACCGCCCTTACCACCGCTTGCCACTCTGATGCTCCAGCATCGGACGCACCCGGGCGGAAATCGCTTCCCGGGCCCGGAATATCCGCGACCGCACCGTTCCGATCGGACAGGCCATGGCCTCCGCAATTTCCTCGTAGCTCAATCCTTCGATCTCCCGCAGAACCACGGCTTGTCGCAAATCCTCTGGCAGGGCATCCATGGCGGCGTTCACCGCCTGGGCGATTTCCCGGGCTGCGAGTTCAGATTCCGGTGTCTCTTCGGTGGTTTGTTCGTTTTCGCGCCGGTAAGTTTCATCCTCGTCGTCACTGGATGCTCCGTTGACCCCGTAGGCGGCCGGATGTCGCTTCAGGTCCATCAGCGCTTTCTTCGCCGTGTTCACCGCGATCCGGTACAGCCAGGTGTAAAACTGCGCGTCGCCCCGAAACTGATGCAAGGCCCGCCAGGCGCGAATGAAAGTCTCCTGGGCGATGTCTTCCACGAGGTCGACATCACGCACCATGCGGCCAATCAGGCGCTCGATGCGACGCTGGTACTTGATGACCAACAATTCGAATGCCCGCTGGTCACCGGCCACGGCGCGCTCGACCAACAAGTGGTCACTGTTCGCCGGAGTGGGCTCCCCTTCGGGCACGGAGTCATCACTCATGTGTGAACTCCGCGCCTCGCGGGCCGCGTTCGGTTCGGGCATACAGGGCACGGCGCAAGGCGCGCCATGCGTGGGGGTCCGAGGCCGCCTCCAGCCAAAGCCAGGCTCCGGGGTGGCCCGCCCCGTGCAGTTGCACCAGCATCCGGTACTGCCAGTCCAGTCGAACGACGGGGGCTCCGTCGGCCTCCGGCCCGTCCGTGCTCCTCCACACCCGACCGTCCCAGCTCAGCTCCCCCTGCGGCATGCGGAGCCAGAAGTGCACCGCTGCCGCGCCAGTCAGCAAAAGCACCCCCGCCGCAAGGGTCCAGCGCCAGCTGGGTTGCGGCCAGGCCCACGCGAGCGCCAGCACGCCAGACAACCAGATGAGCAGCAGGAGTCGCGCCAACCAACGCGAACGCCCCATCGGAAAACGAACCGATGGGGCGCCAGGCATGGGTTGATGCACCGGAAGCGTAGGCGCGGCCAGGCAGTGAATCTGGCGGCTGCCGTCAGACGCGCTTGAACACGAGCGAGCCGTTCGTCCCGCCGAAGCCGAAGTTGTTCTTCAGCGCATAGTCGATCTTCATGTCCCGCGCCACGTTTGCGCAGTAATCCAGGTCACATTCAGGGTCCTGGTTGAAGAGGTTGGTGGTCGGGGGGCTCACCTGATGGTGCAACGCCAGCACGGTGACCATGCTTTCAAAACCACCCGCCCCACCCAGCAGGTGTCCGGTCATGGACTTGGTCGAATTGACCACGAGCTTGCGCGCGTGATCGCCCAACGCCGCCTTGATGGCGTTGGTTTCGTTCACATCCCCCAACGGGGTGGAGGTGCCGTGCGCGTTCAGGTAGTCGATCTGCTCCGCATTGACACCTGCGTTGGCCAAGGCATTGACCATGGCACGCCGGGGGCCATCCATGTTCGGAGCCGTGATGTGCCCGGCGTCGGCGCTCATGCCAAATCCGACAAGCTCCGCATAGATTCGCGCACCGCGGGCAACGGCATGCTCGTAGGATTCCAGCACCATCACGCCGGCGCCTTCACCCAGCACGAAACCGTCCCGGTCCTTGTCCCAGGGGCGGGATGCCGTGTGGGGATCATCATTGCGCGTCGACAGCGCGCGCATCGCGGCAAATCCGCCCACACCGAGCGGCGAGACCGTGGCCTCCGAGCCCCCAGCGATCACCACATCGGCGTCGCCGTACTCGATCATGCGGCCAGCCTGCCCGATGCAATGCAAGCCGGTGGTGCATGCCGTGACGATGGCCAGATTCGGGCCCTTGAACCCGAAGCGCATGGACACATGACCGGAGATCATGTTGATGATGGAGGCCGGAACGAAAAATGGCGTGATCCGACGAGGTCCACGGTTCATCAGTTCCGTATGCGTCTCTTCGATCAGCGGCAAGCCGCCGATTCCGGCACCGATGACGCAGCCAATGCGCGTGGCCTGCTCCTCGCCCAGCGCTTCGCCGGTGGGCAGACCGGCATCCGCCACCGCTTGCGCAGCGGCAGCAATGCCGTAATGGACGAAGGCATCCATCGTCCGCGCTTCCTTTGCCGACATGTAGCTCTCCACGTCGAAGCCCTTGACTTCCCCTGCAATCCGGCAGGAAAAGTTCGTGGCGTCGAACCGGGTGATCATGTCGATGCCGGACTTCCCGGCAAGCAGGTTGGCCCAGGCATCCGCCACCGTGTTGCCCACGGGGCTGATGCATCCCAAACCCGTGACAACAACGCGGCGACGGGTCATCTCAAATCAGGCCTTCTTGGAGACAGCGTAGTCGATGGCCGACTGCACCGTCGTGATCTTTTCGGCATCCTCGTCGGGGATCTCGATCCCGAACTCGTCTTCCAGCGCCATCACCAGTTCCACCGTGTCGAGCGAGTCAGCGCCCAGATCAGCCACAAAGGCTTTTTCGTTGGTCACTTGTGACTCTTCCACGCCGAGCTGTTCGGCGATGATTTTCTTGACACGTGCTTCGATATCGCTCATATGTCCCTCTGAGGGTTGTGAAAAAAACGGATTTTACCTGTCCTTCTGCCGCCCGCGGCACCGGCCCTGTGCGAGGGGCAGGGAATTCGCCCCATCCACGCGCCAACGCTCCGATCTCATGCCATGAACATGCCGCCATTGACGTGCAGTTCCTGCCCCGTCACATAGGCCGCCAAGGGGCTGGCGAGATAGCACACCGCGTGCGCGATGTCGGATGGCTTGCCCAGATGACCCAGCGGAATCTGGCCCAGCAAGGCTTTCTGCTGTTCCTCGGGCAAGGCGGCGGTCATGTCGGTTTCAATGAACCCCGGCGCCACGCAGTTGACGGTGATGTTCCGGCTGCCGAGTTCGCGGGCCAGCGCACGGGTCATGCCCGCCACGCCCGCCTTGGCCGCCGCATAGTTGGCCTGACCGGGGTTTCCGGATGCTCCCACCACGCTGGTGATGCTGATGATGCGGCCGTAGCGCTGTTTCATCATGGGGCGGATCACGGCGCGGCTCATGCGGAACACCGCTTTGAGATTGGTATCAAGCACCGCGTCCCAGTCTTCGTCCTTCAGCCGCATCGCCAGCATGTCGCGGGTGATGCCGGCGTTGTTCACCAGCACCTGAAGGGCCCCATGCTCTTTCACGATGGCGTCAATCAGCGCCTCGGCGGCCGCGGCGTCGTTCACGTTCAAGGTGGCACCGCGGCAACCCGGGAAGTTCGCAAGGGCCGCCGTGATCCGCGCGGCACCTTCGTCTGAAGTCGCCGTGCCGATGACCTTCAGTCCTCGGGTGGCGAGTTCCAGGGCAATGGCGG
>ERZ795062.2022-NODE-2022-length-13670-cov-4.510393_pt1 | contig 13670 bp, 11 predicted proteins | sample MGYA00375146_ERZ795062 | MGnify/ENA primary metagenome ERZ795062 (study PRJEB30191, sample SAMN05720281) | activated sludge metagenome | isolation source: Anaerobic digester | place: USA | collected 2015-07-16 ... | reverse complement strand
GTGGCGCCTGAGGTTTCGCCGATCCCGCGGTCGCTGTCCAACATCTACACCGAATACTGCCAGGACCTCGGCTATCCGATGCCCGCAAACGGCGATCTCACGCCGTGGGCGAGCAACGGCGTGCTGCTCCTCAACAGGGTGCTCACTGTGCAGCCCGGCGAACCCGGTTCGCACCGCAAGAAGGGCTGGGAGCAGGTCACCGAGTGCGCCATCAAAGCCCTCGTCGCGCGCGAGGGCGAGCCGTTGGTGGCGATCCTGTGGGGCCGGGACGCGCAAAGCCTGGAGGAGTGGCTGCCGGATGTGCCGGTGATCAAGTCCGTGCACCCGTCGCCGTTGTCCGCCAGTCGCGGGTTCTTCGGCTCCCGGCCCTTCAGCAAGGCCAACGAGGCGCTGGAGGACCTGGGGGCCGATCCCGTCGACTGGCGGCTGCCGTAGGCGTCAGCCCCAGTTGGGCTTGCGCTTGCCGACGAACGCGTCGACGCCCTCGATGCCTTCGGGCTGTCCGCTCAGGACAGAGATGGACCGGGCTTCGGCGTTGAGCTGGTCGCTGAGCGAATTGCCGACGGACGCGCTGAGCAGTTTGCGCGTGGCCCTGATCGACTTCGCCGGTCCGGCGGCCAGTTTGTGGGCGCGTTCGAGGGCCACAGCATCTACCTGGTCGTCGTCGACGATCTCTGACAGGATGCCCCAGGCGAGAGCCTCGTCGGCGGTGACGGTGCGGTTGGTGAGGATGACATTGCGGGCGCGGGCAGCACCGATCGCGCGCGGCAACGTCCAGCTCATGCCGCCGTCGGGAGACAGGCCGATGCCACCGTACGCGGGCTGGAGTTTGGTGGACGGTCCCCCGATGACGATGTCGCCGTGCAGCACGAAGCTCATACCGACGCCCGCGGCCCACTTCTTGGCGGCGACGACCACGGGGATGTCGGCTTCGTAGATGGCGCGGACGAAGGCGTGCGCGTCGTCTGCGAGGCCGCGCAGGAAAGCGGGACGGTCGTCGGCGGCGGCGAAGGCGCGGACATTGCCGCCGGCGCAGAAATTGGGGCCATGGCCGATGAGCAGCAGGACCCGGGCGTCGCGGTCGCCGCGGGCGATGGCCTGCAGGGCGGCTGTTCCGTCGAGAACGGTGTCGCGGGACATCGCGGTACCGGCCCCGGGATCGGAGACGGGGACGATCAGGACGTGACCGTCCTGTGTGACGAGGCTGCCCGACGGGGCGTCTGTGGTTGCGGTCATAGCGAGAACACTATCCCGGACACACAACGACCCGGCCGTCGGGCACGAGCGAATGCTCGGTCGGCGGCCGGGTCGTGTTGTCGGCAAACGCAAACATCGACGGCCCGCCCACGAGGTGTGGGCGACCGCCGATGTCGGTCAGCTCAGGCTAGACGGTGGTCTTGCCGGCCTTCAGGCATGAGGTGCAGACGTTCTTGCGCTTGCGGTTGCCCGGGGCGACCTCGACGCGAACGGACTGGATGTTCGGGTTCCACCGACGGTTGGTGCGACGGTGTGAGTGCGAGACGGACTTGCCGAAGCCCGGGCCCTTGCCGCAGATATCGCAGACGGCAGCCATGTTCGAACTCCCTTTGTTAGATGAATGGTCGGTGTTCCTGCCTCGGGCGCATCTACGGTGAAGACACCGTGAACGTCGCAAGGCAACCCTGCAAGAATAGCCGGACTGCCTCGCCGGGACAAAATCGGCCGGTTGGCAGCGTCTTGTGAGAGCCGCTACGCTGGCTCGAAGCGGACTACGGTCCGTTTGTTTGGTCGGGACTACTGTCGACGAGATTGGGAGAACACAGTGCTCGGAATCAACAGCGGCGCCCACCTGGTGGCGCGCGTCATCCTCGGCTACATCTTCGTGATGCACGGCTGGCAGAAGCTGTCCACCAACGGCATCGACGCCACCAAAGGCATGTTCGACCAGATGGGCGTGCCGGCTCCCGACCTGGCCGCGTACTACGCCACCTGGGTCGAGCTCATCGGCGGCGTTCTCCTGATCGTCGGGCTCGCCCTCCCGCTCGTGGCGATCCTGCTCATCGCCGACATGATCGGCGCCATCTTCTACGCCCACATCGACCATGGCCTCTGGTCCATGAACGGTGGCTACGAGTTCCCGCTCGCCCTCATCGCCGGTCTCATCGCCGTCGGCTTCGTCAAGTCCGGCCCCGCCGCCATCGACCACTACATCCTGCCGAGCCGACGGGCGCAGGTGAGCTGACCGGCGCGCAGACATCTATTCGGAAGGAGGTGCCGGTATTTGGCACCGGCATTCCGAATAGATTGCGCGTAAAGGTATTACCCGGCCAACCGTGCGTCGAGGAGTTCGACGATGCGGGGCCACGAGACCACCTTGCGGAACGCCCCGCATTGCGACGCCGGGTTGGAACCGGACTCGGCGGAGCGTTCGATCGCGGTGCGGCAGGTGTCCGGGTTCTCGCCCAGTGCCTCGGCCAGCCACAGCAATCCAGGTGCGCACTTGAACCGGCCGTAGAACGCCTTCGAACTGGTCGTCGGCTTCTGGCGGTTGTAGTAGCCACGGCCGGAGTATTCCTCAAGCCAGCCGGCGATATGCTCGCGCTGTGAACTGTACGGGGCCGAACTTGAGTAGGGGCCTTCATATTCGTCGGTGACCGGCTGGCGAGCCGGCAACGAGAGGATGAGATCCCGGAGATCGTCGACGGGCAGGTTCGCGGTCTGTGCAAGCTTGCGGCGCATGGCCGTTCGTTGGGTTTCGGTCAGTTCGGTGACGTCGTCGACGGTCATGTCTTCCTCGATAAATTCGTCGGCCAGGTCCCAGTCGTTGATCCTCTCGAAGAGGAAGTTCACCAATTCACCGGTGTCTGCCGGGCGCAGTGCGGCATCTCCTTCGAGAATGCCGGTCCGGGACCGGTCGATGGTCCATTCGCCGTTCCGGTAGGCCGACACGACGACGATCGCCTGACCGACCGGGTCGCCGTCCTGATCGACGCGGCGGGCCGTCAGGGTGCACTCATGGTCATCGCCGACGAGACGGTTCTTCACCTCGACATCGAATCCGGAAAGAACCGCCACCAGGCGGACGTCATAGAACTCGTCGGAGTGCCGGGCGTGAACGAGATGGTCGGTTTCCGCCTCGATGATCTGGTCGACGGTACCGCCGGCGTGGCGCGCGTCGTGTTCGGCACGGATGCGCCGATCCTGCTGTGGATCGCCGGAATCGGCGAAGTCCCAGTCGTTGATGTTGGAGCCGATGCGACGAATGAGAGTGGTGATCGGCGTCCGGCGGACGGCCACTTCGACTCCCACCGCGGCATCGGGCAGCGTGCCGGTGCCCTGCGGGATCATCGTCCAACCTGCACCGTGGTACTCGGCCATCCCGATGATGTACTCGGAGCCGTGCAGTTCGCCGTCGGCTGTAACCCGGTGAACGACAGTCTGGTACGTGAGACCGCCGTCGTCGAGCAGTCGGCTGGAGATGTCGACGTTGTAGCCGGCGACAAACGCCAGACCCTGAAGGTTCACGAGGTGGTCGGGCAGGCAATACCGTGCCAGGTGCCGTAGCGGGTCGCCTGCGAAGTCCTCGTCCAAGTCGGTGATACGCGGTGCTTTCGTGCTCATCGCTGAGTCCTCCTGTGCGGTGAGGTGTGCGGAACATGTTCCGGTGTAGATGAATTGGTACCGAAGACGCGCACGGCGGAGATGGATGCCGATCTCGGACTCTCCCTGTCGGCGCTGCGCGGCCGGTCAGTAGTCGCGGTCGCGACGACCGGTCTTACGGTTCTTCTGGTGGTACATGTCGCGCGTACGCTTGGACATTCGCGACGAACTCGAATCCATCGACGCGTCGAACATCTGCTTGACGTTGTCGATTTCCGAACGGTATCGGTCGGCTTCGGCAGCAGGCGCCGCTGAGACCGCCTCGTCGAGTATGTGTGAGGTCATCGCCAGGTACCGGCGTCCGGTGAGCATGTCGCCCTCCTCGAACGCCTGAGACGCCTTGAGAACGCCGGCCTGGGCGTCGTGGAAGAGGCGTTCGGACTGCACCCGCGGGTCCCGGATCCGCCCGGACAACTCGTCGCCGGGTACGACGTTCACCGAAATCGGCAGTGTGACGGTGTGTTCGGTGAGAGTTGCCGTCTCGACGTAGGTCAGTTCGAATGTGGCGATCTGCGCCGGGCCGGATGTGCCGACATCCGAGAACCGCAATCGCAGAAGCAGTCGACGCTCCTCGGCCGCGTACAGGTCGCCCAACTCGGCCATCAACTTGCCGTCATCGAGCTGGTGCGTGGGGATGTCGTTGTACAGGGACACCTCCGACACCTCCGGTCCACAGGTGACCGTGAGCGTGACGGCCTGAGCGGCCTTGGACAGCAGACCGTCCACCTCACCGGCGATGGCCGCGCCGGCGGTGTCGGGGTCTGCGGCGAACACATGATTGCCGCTGCCCGCCCGCGCCAGAATCGACAGCAGCGTCTCGTCGTACCCCTCGCCGTAGCCGAGTGTCGAGGTCACCACACGCTCAGCTGCGGCCTTGGACGCGATTCCGGCGAACTCGCCGGCATCGCGGATGCCGGCGTTGACGTGCCCGTCGGACACCACCAGCATCGTCGCACCACCGGCCGGAACCGACGCGCGTTTGAGCTCGCGGAGCCCGCGCAGATATCCCGACGACAGGTCGGTGCAACCACCGGCCCGGATGCCCATGATCCGGTCGATCACGGCCTGCTTGTCGGTCAGCGGTGCCGCCGGCACCACGACCTGTGCCGAGTCGTCGAAGGTCACCACGCCGAATACATCCGACGGAGCCAGGCGCGCGACGGTGCCGGCCAGCGCTCGCTTGGCCCCTTCGAGAGGTGCCCCACCCATGGAGCCGCTGCGATCGAGAACGATCTGCAGGGCGCTCGCCGGCCGGTCGGTGGTGGCGGCGTCGGGTGCCTGCAACTCGAGCAGGACCGTCACCTCGTCGTCGCCTTCGCAGGCCACCAGGTCGACGTCGAGTGCTGCGGAGAACTTCATCTCGCGCTCCTTTCAGGGCGGTGGTCGGATGGGGCAACCGCTTGCCTCCCGACTCTGCGCAGAGCATTGCATCCGCCTACGACATTTCGGGCCTGAGCTGCGCGGGAGTCATCTCGACGGCATGATCGGCGGACGATCGCACCGGGCGCCTACAGATCGACGACGTAACCGGTCCGGCGCCGCCGCCACCAACAGGCAGGGTGCGGCGCATGCGCAGGTAGTCTCAGACCACCCGTCGGCAGCGACAGTGACCGACGGCCGGCAGATGGAGAGGTGCACCGATGACGACCCCGGACCGACCCCCGGTCGCCTCGGTGAATCCGCACGTGGTCCGCGACTGGGCCGATGCGTGCGTCGCGGGACTGGACGAGCTGCGGGGGGAGATCAACGACCTCAACGTCTTCCCGATCCCGGACTCGGACACAGGCAGCAACATGCTGTTCACGATGCGGGCCGCCGCCGACGCCGCGCGCACGACCCCCGACGACGCGAATCTGGCGGTGGTCACCCGCGCGATGGCCGACGGCGCGGTGTCGTCGGCACGTGGGAACTCGGGCATCATCCTGTCGCAGGTGCTGGTCGGTATCGCCGATGCGGCCGACGTGCTGATCGCCGATCCCGATTCGACGTTCAACCAGCTGTACTCGTCGGGGCTACGGCTCGCCGCGCGTGGGGCGATGCGGGCGGTCAGCAACCCTCGTGAGGGCACGGTGCTGACGGTGATCGCGGTGGCCGCGCAGACGGCCGCCGAGCACGTCGGCGATTCGCCGGCCGACCTGGCGCGGATCGTCGCCGACGAGACGGCCGAGGCCCTTGAACGGACACCCGAGCAGATGCCCGAGCTGGCGTCCGCGGGAGTGGTGGACGCCGGTGCGCGCGGTTTCCTAGTGCTCACCGACGCGCTGGTGGGCGTGCTGACCGGGGCGATGCAGCGGCGTCGCCGATATCGCGGGATTCTCACCGGCGGCGGGGAACCGGGCCATTCCGCCGACGAGGCGTGCGCGTCGTCGGATATGGACTACGAGGTGATGTTCTTGCTTGACGGCGCGGCCGGTGAACATGTGGCGACATTGCGGACCCGGCTCGATGAGATCGGCGACGCCGTGGTGATCGTCGGAGACAGCTCCGGCGATGCGGGAGAACGCTTCTCGGTTCACGTGCACACCAACGAACCCGGTCTGGCCGTGGAAGCAGGCATTGCCCGGGGCGTCCTGTCGGACATCCGGATCTCCTGCTTCGCGCTCGACGAGATCAAGAAGCAGACCGTCAACGACGGCCCACCGCCCCGGCACAAGCGTGCGGTGGTGGCGGTCGTGCACGGTGAGGGTGCCGCCGAACTGTTCGCCGAGGCGGGGGCGTCGGTGGTGCGTGCCGACGACGGCCTGACCCCGGACATGCTCGCCGACGCGATCCGAGCCACCGACAGCGCGCATGTGGTGGTGATGGCCAACGGTGCGATGTCCTCGCCCGACCTGGTGTCGGTGACGGCCGAACTGCGGTCCCCGCAGCGGTCGGTGGTGTCGCTGCCGACGCTGTCGATGACGCAATGCCTTGCGGCGCTTGCTGTTCACGATCCGTCCGAGTCGCCGGACGCCGATGCCTATGCGATGGCCGAGGCTGCCGCGGGTGCTCGCTGGGGTTCACTGGCCATCGCCGACACCAAGATGATGACGCTCGCCGGAACCTGCGAGGTGGGTGACATCCTCGGCCTCATCGGCAGCGACGTACTGGTCGTGGCCAACCAGCAGTCCGAGGCCGCCACGGCACTCGTCGATCTGATGCTGGCCACCGGCGGTGAGATGGTGACCGCCCTGGCAGGTGCGCAGATCGCCGACGACACCGTCGCGGTGATCGACGAACACCTGCGGCGGTCGTACCCTGGTGTCGAACTGCTCGTGTACCAGACCGGGCAGCAGGGCGATCTGATCCAGGTGGGAGTCGAATAGTGGTGTCGTTGCAGGACTCGCCGGGCGTCCTTCTCGATAAGAAGACCACCGCCGGTCTGGCCTCCCTCAACATCACCACCGTCGGTGAGTTGCTGCGCTATCCACCGCGCCGCTACATGCAGCAGGGCCACCTCGACCAGCGGGAACGCCTCGAAGCCGGTGAGTGGACCACCGTGGTCGGCACGATCACCGCCTCGCAGATGATCTCGATGAAACGTAAGCACGGCCAGTTCCTCAAGGTGGTGGTCGATGACGGCCATCAACGGGTCGAGGCCACGTTCTTCAATCCGCGGGCCATCCGCCGCGCCCTGCAGCCCGGAGCGCGGGTCATGTTGGCGGGCAAGGTGAAATACTTCCGGGAGCAGGTGCAGCTCTCGCATCCGCAGTGGGCGGTGATCCCCGACGGCGACGCCGACACCGGCAAGGTCATCGGTTCGGCGATGGCCACCGAGATGTACACGGCCGACAACGAATTGTCGGAACAAGACCAGGAGGCGCCCGCGTTCGACCGGCCCATCATCCCGATGTACCCGGCCTCCAGCGACATCCAGACGTGGACGATCTGGAACGCGGTGCGCCGTGTACTCGTCCGGCTGCCTCCGCAACCGGATGCACTCGATGAGCGGTCGCGGCTGTCGCGGGGCCTGATCACCGCCGACGAGGCGCTGCGCAAGATCCATCTGCCCGACACCGAGGACGATATCGTCGCCGCGCGCGAGCGCCTGAAGTTCGACGAGGCCCTGGCCATCCAGACCGTGCTGGCGCGGCGGCGGATCGGCGGTCACCGCGAACGCGCGGCATCCTGCCCGCCCGTCGCCGACGGGCTGGAAGCGAAACTACTGCGACGACTTCCGTTCGAACTCACCGCGGGGCAGCAGGAAGTGGTGGCCGAGATCGGCGAGGACCTGGCCGGTGAGAGCCCGATGAGCCGGTTGCTGCAGGGTGAGGTGGGCTCGGGTAAGACGCTGGTGTCGTTGCTCACGATGCTGCGCGTCGTCGACAACGGCCACCAGTGCGTGTTGATGGCCCCGACCGAGGTTCTCGCCGCACAGCACTACCGGACCATTCGCTCGATGCTCGGCGACCTGGCGGAGGCGGGGGAGCTGACCGCGGCCGAGGGTGCCACCAAGATCGCGCTGCTCACCGGATCGATGAGAACCAAGGGCAAGCGGCAGACACTCCTGGACGTGGTCACCGGTGAAGCCGGCATCATCATCGGTACCCACGCACTCCTCGAGGAGAACGTGACCTTCTTCGATCTGGGCATGGTGGTGGTCGACGAACAGCACCGGTTCGGCGTCGAACAACGCGACATTCTCCGGGGGCGGGGCAAAGACGGTGCGCAACCACATTTTCTGGTGATGACGGCAACACCGATCCCGCGGACCGTCGCCATGACCGCGTTCGGCGATCTCGACACCTCGACATTGCGGGAGCTTCCGCGCGGCCGGCAACCGATCAGCACCACGGTTGTCCCGATGGGTAACGGCAAATGGGTTGATCGGGTGTGGGCGCGTGCGGCCGAGGAGATCGGTTCCGGTCGGCAGGTGTACGTGGTCTGCTCGCGTATCGGCGACGACGGTCCCGAGGACGAACTGCGCAAGGCCGACGACGACCCGGCGCTGCGTACCACTTCGGTGTCGGAGATGTTCGAAGAACTGTCGAACGGGCCACTGGGCGGGCACAGCATCGAGATGCTCCACGGACGGATGCCCGCCGACGAGAAGAATCTCGTGATGGACCGTTTCGGTGCCGGTGACGTCGATATCGTCGTCTCCACCACGGTCATCGAGGTCGGTGTCGATGTCCCCAACGCCACCATGATGGTGATCGTCGACGCCGACAGGTTCGGGGTGTCCCAGTTGCATCAGCTGAGGGGACGCGTCGGCCGCGGCGGGCACGCCGGACTGTGCCTGTTGATGACCAAGGCCAACCCGGTGTCGCAGTCGATGGAACGTCTCACCGCGGTCGCCGGGTCTGGTGACGGATTCGAACTCGCTCGGATCGACCTACAGCAACGCCGCGAAGGCGACGTGCTCGGTTCGCTACAGTCCGGCGGTAAGTCGTCGCTGCATTTCCTGTCGCTGCTCGATGACGCCGACGTGATCGCCGACGCCCGCGAACTCGCCGAAGAGATCGTCTCGGCCGACCTCTCCCTCGCCGACCATCGCCCGCTCGCCGAGCTCGTCGACGGCATACTCGCCCCACAGAAGGTTGCCTACCTCGACAAGTCATGACGTCAAGGTGCCGGCGGCGGCATCTTCGGGAGTGTCAACTTCGTGAACTCGATTGCCAGGTTGCACAGTTCGGACTCGGGAGGTGGATTCCAGAGTCGGGTGACGATTGTCGAAACTGACGCGTGCTCGACCTCGACAGTGGTTATGCAGCGGGACGAATCCCAATAGTCGACCAACACCAGGCGTCCGTCGATCGTAATGTCGTATGACTTCTCGTACCACGACCGGTCTTTCTTTTCTTCTTCAAATGTCGGTTTGTCGCCCGTGAAATGACTGACCCCTCCCATCCAGCGCCCACGGTATGACCAGATACAGCCACGGGCAGTTTGGTGGTTGGCCAAAGCGACGTCTTTGACGGTCGTGGGGTCGACACCCAGAGCGGACAACTCGGTGTCGGTGAGGGATGTGCACGGTTCGTACGTTGTTCCGTCGTTGTTGGCCGACCACCGATCTGGGAACTTTGTCGTAAACGGCAGTTCCTTGCCGTGGTCGTCGGTTTGGCGAATAGACGTCGGCGTACTGGTGGTGTCGGTGCTGTCCGCAGATGGTGATGGTACACCGGCGATCGCGCAGGATACCGTCGCGAAAGCGGCTCCCAGCGACCAGAGCATACGCCAACGCGGCCGGCTAGACATGTTGTGATACAAGATGACTAGCTATAAGATTGGATCTTATCCGCAGCCTCGCTGTCGGCCGCCGAGATTGTGCGCGCAGCCGCGTAACACGATTTGGCCAGGTTGTGGGCGGAAGCTGCTTGATCTCGAAGGTCTAGCACCCACGTGTCTACGATTCCGCGGAACAGCTCGTGGGTGGCGCGTCCTTCCACGCAGTCGCCCCAGTGGTTTTTTCGGAAAATCGGATCGACCTGCTCGATGAGGGCGTGCAGGTCGTTTGCGGCGGTTTCGGCTGCTCTGCCTCGCGCCTTCCACCATCCCTCACTGGACTCCAGCAGGTCGCCGGTGTCGAAGTTGTACTGCTGCCCCCGTGATTCATTGTCGCCTGCCATGGCATCCCCGTGTTGTGGTATCGAACATTCTTTGTCAAGTGAAACCTGTTGATGGATCACTTAACTCGTCACAGTGAACACGGTAGAGTCGTCGCTGTCCAGAGCGTGACAGGTGCCGTGAACAGATTCGGGGGTGGCTGTGGTGGGGAGTCCGTGGGCTTTGATGAGTATTGGCGAGGTGCTCGTCGTCGTACGATCGATGAATGGAGGCGACGTCACCGGTGACACTGATGCGTTGAGCCTCGCGATCTCGGAGGCGCATCGCATCGGCTTCGAACTGAGTGGGAGTTTCAGCGATGCCGGTGCGAAAGGCGTTGGTGTGGAGGCATGCCGGGATGCGGGCGACATCCTCGGATGGAACCTGCGGGTCCGAACCGAGCGGCCTGCCGTAGGCCGGGATTCGGCGAGCACGGCGCGGGGTATCGTAGGTGCGACGGTCGGGCGTGAACCAGATTTGGTAAGTCTGCAAGGGTATGCCACCTCCAGTCTTGGACGGTTACAGACCGCGACCATTCGGTCCTACCTTGAGCAGACGATGAATTCCACGTACACGTATCCGATCACGGGTATCAATGTGTCGACCGAACGCGAATTGCGGGACGCCGACAAGCGTATGGCCACCCTCTCGTCGTTCGCCACCACACATGCGTCCGGAGCCATCACCGCAAGCGTCCATCCATCGGCGTCCGTACCGTCGACGACCACCGCGCCGAACAGAATATCTCCTGTGACACATACTGATTCGAGCGATGACACGACGACCTCCGGAAACTCCCCGGCGGCGACGGCGCGGCAGACCATCACCGGACAACCACACACCCGGACAACGCCGAATACCACCACGACCACCGACACGTCGCCGAACACGGCCCGCGACACGACGAATACCACTACACGTCAACAGGATACGAACAACGTCGACGACCGGAAGGTCGCCGCGGCCAGGGACACCACATCGCCGACGGCCTCCCCGAACAATGCGGCTCCCAACACCCCAGGTCCCAACACCGGCGGCCCGCACGGCACCGGGCCGGGCGATCGGAGCCTGAACCTGTCGGCACCGCTGTCGTTGCCGGGACTGAACACGCCCACCGGCACACCGGGATCGCCGACGTCCACGCCACGGACGATCAACGGTCCGGTCACCCCTGGAGGCCCGCGTACGACGATATCGCCGCGAGGTGCCGGTCCCGTCTCCACCACGACGGGGACCCCGCCGACATCGACGGTGCCCGGAACGACCCGGCCGACGGCCGGTGGCACCGTGCCACCGGGAGCCCGCTCGGCCGGATCACGAGAGGGTGACGGCCGGCATACGGTGGCCGGCTACCTGCGCACCCAGGGAAACGGTGCGGAAGCGGTGGGGTCGCTGCCGCTGGTATCCCCGCCGGTTCTCGGTGACTGGTCGGCAGGTCCGGAAACCGCTGAACGGGACGACGATTCCGGCACCGACGATCGCGACCGCTGACCGAGAGACGGGGAACGAGGGATTCGACGGTGCCCGGTGGACGGTCCCGCCATTGCCGGACATGCCGCTGCACAGCGTATTCCACTGTTCGGCGATGGCAACTGGTGGTGCACCGGTATCGCCGGTGGCTGATGCGCACCGTGTCCTCGTCACGGTGGCCGGTCACTCGTTGGCTCGCCGTGTGGGCAGCGGCGGTGACCGCGGTGATCGTCGCGATCGGTGCGGTACTGGCCGACACCGGAGCGGGCGCCGATCCGGCGCTGCGCCGGGCGGCGGACCGGGCGGCCGCGACCCTGGCGCGCATCCCGACAGTCGAGTACCGTGCCGGAGCCGACGGCAGTTACGACCGCGCGCGGTTCGGCAGCGCCTGGACGGATGCGGTATCGGTGACCGGCGGCGGCAACGGTTGCGACACCCGCAACGACGTCCTCACCCGCGACCTGTCCGACATCACCACCGGTGTCACCTCCTCGTGTCCGAAAGCGGTGCTGTCGGGGGAGTTCCGCAGCCCCTACACCGGCGAGTTCATCGTGTTCTCGCGGGAACGGGCGGCATCGGCGGTGCAGATCGACCACATCGTGCCGCTTGCTTTCGCATGGGCGATGGGTGCGCGCGGCTGGCCGGCGGCGCGACGGTACGCGTTCGCCAACGACCCGGCGAATCTCGTTGCCGTCGATGCCCGCGCCAACCAGGACAAGAGCGATGCCGAACCGGCACGGTGGATGCCGCCGCTCACCGGGTTCCGATGTCAGTACTCGATACAGTTCGTCGCCGTCGTCGATGCCTACGGCCTGGCACTCGACCTGCCGTCCCGAAAGGTGCTCGCGCAGGTATTGCGTGGCTGTTGATCAGATAGTGGACGGCCGGGTGGACCTGCGCCGAGCGGGGTTCGCAGTCGACGACCTTGACGCGCTTCCGGTGCGGACCAGTCCGCACCGGCCGCCTGGTGCCAGGGTGTGGGCGCTTCGCGAGAATGTCACCCCGTACGACGCGCTCTACGTGGCCCTTGCCGGGGCACTTGAGTGCGTGCTCGTGACCACGGATGCACAGCTCGGTCGGGCCCCGGGAATCGGCTGCCGGTGTGAGGTGCTCGTCTCCGAGAGATAGGCACATGCGTGTGCCTGTCTCCCACTGCACGGACTCCCTTGGCCGGTGGGGATCTGCACCGACTATAGGGGGACGTGCCAGGAAGACACCCGGGCTCGGATACGCTGGTGACCGACCGATTGCCGACGTCAAGCGAGGATTCATGAGCGCACCCACCGCAGAATCGGTCGGGACCGACATCGAGAGCGTGGTGTTGTCGCAGGCAAGCGCCGCCAAAGCCGCCTCGCGCAGCCTGACCGGGCTCACCACCGCCACCAAGAACGAGGTGCTGCTCGCCGCCGCCGATGCCATCGAGGCCAACGCCGATTCGATCCTGGCGGCCAACACCTCCGACGTCGGCCGCGCAGAGGCCGCCGGCACCGAGGCCGGTCTGATCGACCGGCTGCGACTGACCGCCGACCGGGTCAGCGGTATCGCCGATGGCCTGCGTCAGGTCGCCGCCCTCGCCGACCCGATCGGCGAGGTGATCTCCGGCAAGACCCTGCCCAACGGTCTGGAACTTCGGCAGGTGAGGGTACCGCTCGGTGTGGTGGGCATCGTGTACGAGGCCCGCCCCAACGTCACCGTCGACGCCTTCGGCATCGCCTTCAAATCCGGCAACGCGGTGCTGTTGCGCGGGTCGTCCTCGGCGGCCGGCTCCAACGCCGAACTGGTCCGAATCCTGCGCGAGGTACTCCTGGCACAGGGTGTGAACGCGGACGCGGTGGCCTTGCTGCCCAGCGAGGACCGGGCCAGCGTCACCGCGTTGATCCGCGCCCGTGGCCTCGTCGACGTCGTCATCCCGCGCGGAGGCGCCGGACTGATCAACGCCGTCGTGTCCAACGCGACCGTGCCGACCATCGAAACCGGCACGGGCAACTGCCACGTGTACGTGCACGCCCTCGCCGACATCGATGTGGCCACCCGCG
>ERZ795062.2020-NODE-2020-length-13689-cov-6.557063_pt1 | contig 13689 bp, 17 predicted proteins | sample MGYA00375146_ERZ795062 | MGnify/ENA primary metagenome ERZ795062 (study PRJEB30191, sample SAMN05720281) | activated sludge metagenome | isolation source: Anaerobic digester | place: USA | collected 2015-07-16 ... | reverse complement strand
CGCCCGCCGACGCCACCGTCCCGGCCGGAGCGCTGCCGCCGAGACGCTGACGATCCGATCGGGGAGCGGTCCGGCGAAGAGATAGGCGGGGTGCACCTGATTCACATGCCACAGGACACGCGCGGTCGACCGCTTCCGGACGCTCATGGCGTCGAGATGGGGGACGAGGGCACCGGTGTGGACGATGTCGGCACCGATGTCGAGTGCCAAGTCGTCGAGTCGACGCCCCTCGTGACGTCGCGCATCGAGCGCTGCACGACGGGGGAGACGAGACCGGGGCGTGAGCATCCGACGTTCGTCGAAGGCGAACTCGTGCCATGTCATGCCCATCGCCGTGCCTTCGGTCGCCAGCGGCCCGGGAGGACAGGCCAGATGCAGTTCGAACCCGGCCGTCGTGAGTGCGCCGGCGACGTCGAGCATGGACGTCTTCCCGCCACCGATCTCGGCGATGTCGTTGACCATGAGGACGCGGCTCATCGGGAGCGGCTCCCGACGGCAGCACCGGTCAGCCACGGCACCATCATCGCGGCACGGAGCGCGATGTAGGCGAGCGAGGTCCGCACGCTCGCGTCGGCGCGGTACCTCCGGTAGGTGGAGTGCCAGTCCGACGGGCTGAGGCGCTTTCGGGTGCTCGCGCCGAGATCGTCGCGCCGCTCCGCGTGTCGGTCGGCGAGCCGTCGCTCAACATGAAGACCACCGGCTTCCAGTCACCCTTCTGGTCGGCAGTGCCTTTTTTCACTTCACGCTGCACGCAGTCTGCAAGAAGGGCCAGGGATTCGCCCATGGCAGTGGTGCCCGCGGCTTCGATGTTGGGAGCCTGAAACTGGGACAGTTCGGTCAGCGGAACAATCTGCTTGGCATCGCTGGAGAAGGTGATCACCGAAATGTATGCCGTTTCCAGCGCGTAAGGGTCCTGGCGGAGGCTGGCAATCAGCATTTGCAGACCGGACTTGACGGCCTCAATAGGATCGCCGGTCATAGAGCCCGAGGTGTCGAGCAGCAGGTATACCGGAAGTCGTCTCATGATGTTTCCTTTCGCGAAAGTTAGAAGCCGCTAGCGACCTTGAGTGCATGAGTCCCGTGGTAGACGGCGAGAACGTAAGGTACGGCGAGCAAATCATCGAGCATGACGCCAAAGCCATTCTTGAATCGGGCATCAGCGATCCGAATCGGCCATGGTTTGACGATGTCAAAAAAACGGAAGAGCAGGAAAGAAGCAATCCATGCTTCTGTCGTAATAGGGACGAAGAGAAGAATCAGAGCGAATGCGACGATCTCGTCCCAGACAATGCTTCCGTGATCCGGAATACCGAGCGCATCGCCAGCTTGCTGGCACACGTTACACCCCACATAGACGAACACCGCGAGAGTCAGTAGTGCCGCCCACAAGGGGACATGCAACAGAGCCCAAGCGACCGGGAAGCCGCCGAGCGTACCGAAAGTTCCAGAAGCCCGGGGAACAAGACCCAGCCCAAAGCCGAGGGCAAAAAAGTGGCTAGGGCGGGAAAGCAAGAAAGACAAAGTCGGGGTAATAGCCGGGTCCTTGAGCGGGCACGATGGTGTGACAAAAAGAACAACGGTCTGACGCGTTATGCCGTTCGTTTTGCTGTGCAATAATGTACCAAACATGGTAATTTTTCAATCCGTCTAATTAACTTGTTTTGATATTGATCAGCAATCCAAGTAATTTACATGCTAGTGGGTTTTCGTTAGCAGAATGCCCGTGTAGTATGACGGCGCGGTGCAATATTGCATGTTTTGGAGACCTCTATGCAGCATTTCGGCTTTCCCATTGAGGCGATCGCGATCTTTTTTGCGGTCATCGGCTTGTCGGTGTACCTAGACCTGTTCGCCCACCGCAAAGCGACAGAGATCTCCGTTGGTGACGCTGCACGCTGGTCCGTCTTCTGGATCGCTCTCGCCCTGTTGTTCTACGGCTACCTGGCTGTGCGGTTCAGTAAGGACTGGGCGGATCTCTACCTCGCAGGTTATGTGCTCGAGAAGAGCCTGTCGGTGGACAACCTGATGGTCTTCATGGCGATCTTCGCTTCCTTCGGCATCAAGGGAGTGTTGCAACACCGAATACTCTACTGGGGCATCATTGGTGCCCTTGTACTACGTGCGGTGTTTGTTGCCGCCGGTACCGGGCTATTCCTCGCCAGCCCCTATGTCGGCTTTCTCTTTGCCGCCTTCGTCATTTGGAGCGCCGTCAAGATGCTGCAGTCCGGTGGCGATGACGACGAGGAGATCGAAGATTACTCCAACCACTGGAGTGTGCGTCTGACGGGCAAACTGATGCCCATCTATACCCGCCTCCATGTGGACCGTTTCTTCGTTAAGCACGATGAGGTGATTGCTCATGGCATGGAGTCAGCCACCACGCGGTCGGGCCTCCTCTACGCAACACCTGCTTTTCTCTGCCTGATGGCCATCGAGACGTCCGACATCGCCTTCGCCTTCGATTCGGTGCCGGCTGTCATTGCCATGACTCAGGAGCCCCTGTTGGTGTATGCGGCCATGATTTTTGCCATCCTGGGCTTGCGCAGCCTGTATTTCGTCCTGGCTGCCCTAACCAAGTATCTGGTGCACCTCGAGAAGGCAGTTATTGCTTTGCTGTTCTTCATTGGCATCAAGATGGCCTTCCAGTCTTGGAATCACGCCATCTTTGACACCGGCGTCCACATCTCTCCCAGCAGCAGCCTCGCCATTGTCCTGGGTACCCTGGCATTTGGCGTCGTGGCCTCTTTCATTTTTCCTGGCAAGGAAGAGGAAGCGGAAGTGGTCGCGAAAAAGGACAACGCTTAAACACGAAGGAGATCATTCATGGCTGTATCGCTTAAGAAGGGCGAGAACGTCTCGCTTTCCAAAACCGATCCCACTCTAAAGAACGTTCTCATTGGCCTCGGCTGGGATGCCCGTGCCAGTGATGGCGCGGACTTCGACCTGGACGCAAGCCTCTTCATGGTTGGCGAGAACGGCAAGGTTGCCGGGGACGATTGGTTCATCTTCTACAACCAGTTGCGTTCCCCCTGCGGTTCCGTTGAACACACGGGCGACAACCGCACTGGTGCGGGCGATGGGGATGACGAGGCAATCAAGGTTGCCTTGGAAAAAGTGCCGGCGAACATCTACTCCCTCGTTATCGCCGTCACCATCCATGACGCCGAGGCTCGGCGTCAGAATTTCGGCATGGTTCGCGATGCCTTCGTGCGCCTCGTCAATGCCGATTCCGACCAGGAGGTCCTGCGCTTCGACCTCTCTGAAGACTATTCGACAGAAACCGCTATGGTCTTTGGGGAAATCTACCGACGCGGCGGTGAATGGAAATTCCGTGCAGTCGGACAGGGCTATGCCGGCGGCCTCTACTCCCTGTGCATGCAGCACGGGGTGAATGTCGCCTGAGTCACCTCCAATCCACCCTCGTTTAACCCACCGAAAAGGAGCAACATATGGCTATCAGTCTGCAAAAAGGCGGTAACGTCAATCTGAGCAAGGAAGCCCCGGGCATGAAGAAGATGACCCTGGGCCTGGGTTGGGATACCCGTGCCACGGATGGCGCCGAATTCGACCTCGATGCCAGCGCCTTCATGCTTAACGCTGCCGGCAAGGTTCGCAGCGATGCGGACTTCATCTTCTACAACCAGCCAAAGTCCGTGGAAGGCGCGGTCCAGCACTCCGGCGACAACCGTACCGGTGCTGGCGACGGCGACGATGAATCAATCATCGTTGACCTTTCCCTAGTCCCTGCCGATGTCGAGAAGATTGCCGTCTGCGTCACCATTCACGCCGCCGAAGAGCGTCGTCAGAATTTTGGCATGGTGTCCTCCGCCTATATTCGCTGCATCGATGCCGGGAGCAACGCGGAAGTCGCCAAGTACGACCTGTCGGAAGATGCTTCGGTCGAAACGGCCATGATTTTCGGTGAGATCTATCGCAACAATGGCGACTGGAAGTTCAAGGCCATCGGTCAGGGCTTCCAGGGTGGTCTCGGCCCCCTTGCCAAGAATTTTGGCGTCAGCGTCTGACGACCCATGGGGATGGGGCCTTTCGGCCGCATCTCCTGTCAGCTCCTATCTAGATGCCCATGACGCAATACCTGCAGCGCGGCCAACGCGCCCGACTCGATGCCATCGGTGCTGGGAGCGATTTCATCGTCGAACTCTCCCTCGGTGCTGGCGGCCCCCTGGTGGACTGCGCCTGCTTCGGGCTGGATGGACAGCGAAAGCTTTCCGATGAACGTTACATGACGTTCTTCAATCAACCACAGACCCCCTGCGGCGGCGTCGCCTTCAGCGCGCCGGGGCGCTTTACGTTTAACCTGGCGGCCTTGCCTGCATCCATCGAGGTGCTGACCATCACCCTGGCAATCGATGGCCAGGGGCAGGTGACCCAGTTGCCGCCTAGCCACCTCGACATTCTGGCAAACGACCAGGCCATGGCCCGCTTTGACTTCTCCGGTGCCCTGTTCGCTGGCGAGCGTGCCGTGATGCTTTTCGAGTTCTACCGCAAGGACGGCGCCTGGCGCCTCTGTCCGGTCGGGCAGGGGTTCGATGGCGGTCTCGATGCGCTTGTCACGCATTTCGGCGGCGAAGTCGCGGTTCCATCGCCAAAACCGATCTCCGCGCCGTCGCCAGCGAAGGTTTCCCTGGAAAAACGGATCGAGAAAGAGGCGCCGCAGTTGGTGTCCCTCGTCAAGCAGGCCAAGGTAAGCCTGGAGAAGACCGGCCTCGGGCGGCATCGTGCCCGGGTCTGCCTATGCCTCGACATTTCCGGCTCCATGCACACGCTCTACAAGCAGGGAGCCGTGCAGCGTTTCGCCGAGCGTGTCCTCGCCCTGGCCTGCCACTTCGATGACGATGGCGAGATTGACGTCTTCCTCTTCGGGGCTGATGTGCATCATCCCGAGCCACTGAATCTCGGCAATTGCCGGGACTACATCACCGGCATCAACCGGCGCCATGGGCTTGAGGGCGACACACGCTACGGAAAGGCCATGGGCGCCATTCGCGACTTTTATTTCGATCCGAGTGCGGCGCCCGGGACCATCCAGCACGCCGAGACCCCGGTGTACGTAATGTTTGTGACTGACGGTAGCACCAGCGACAAGACCGTGACCGAACGCCAGCTGCGGGAGTCGAGTTTCCAGCCCATCTTCTGGCAGTTCATGGGGATCGGCAAAGGCCGCAAGTCCAGGAGCAAGCTCCTCATGGCCTTTACCGACTCCAGCTTCCCGTTCCTTGAAAAACTCGATGAACTCCCCGGCCGGCTTCTGGACAATGCCGCTTTCTTCTCTGTGGAAAGGCCGGATGAGCACACGGACGATGCCCTCTACGACCTTCTGATGGAGGAGTACCCGGAATGGGTCAAGGGGGCCAAGGCCAAAGGCATGTTTTCCTGATCAGCCATGGATCTATAGATGCCAGAATTTACCATTACCGGAGACGTTGATCCCTTCCTCCACGTTTCCCTGCGCCGGGGTGAATCCATCTCCTGCGAGAGCGACGCCATGGTCATGATGGAGGATACGCTGGACCTCACCGGGCGTATGCAGGGTGGCTTCCTGCAGGCAATGATGCGTCGTCTGACCAACGGCGAGAGCTTCTTTCAGCAGCACATTCAGGCGGTACGCGGCAATGGCGACTGCCTGCTCTCGCCCAGCCTGCCCGGAGCGATGCAGGTGCTGGATGTCGGCAAGGTGCAATACTGTATTTCCGACGAAGCCTACCTAGCGGCCACCGATGGCGTTCAGGTCACCGCCCAGATACAGAACCTGGGCAACGCCCTGTTCGGGGGCACTGGGGGTTTCTTCATCGGCCGTTCCAGCGGCAGCGGCCAACTAGTGGTTTCCGGATTCGGCTCCATCTTCTCCATCGATGTCAGTCCGGACAAGAGCGTCGTCATCGACAACGGCCATGTGGTTGCCTGGGACAGTTCGCTCCATTACGAACTGGCGGCCAGCACCAGTCAAGGCCAGGGCCTGCTCGGCAGCCTCGTCAACAGCGTCGCCAGCGGCGAAGGCATCGTCCTCAAGTTCTCCGGGAATGGCCGAGTCATTGTCTGCTCAAGAAACCGCAGCGGCTTCCTCACTTGGCTGGGAGCCAAGCTGGGCCTGCGAAAAGCCTGACCCTGGCCCTTTCCATCTTTTTCCCTTCTGGAGGTTCCATGTCGTTTCTCGATACCCTGAAGAAATCCGTGCGCGATGTCACCCAGTCGCTGAATACCGAACTCAAGAAGTTCCGCTCCAAGGAACTGCTGCAGGCCATCGTCGCCGGTTCGACCATGATCGCCTTTGCCGACGGCACTGTGAGCGCTACCGAGAAACAGAAGCTCATGGGCTATGTGCGTAACTCGGAACAGTTGAGCGTCTTCGACACGGACAAGGTCATCGAAGCCTTCAACCAGTGTCTGAGCCGTTTCGAGTTCGACGCCACTATCGCCACCGGTGAAGCGCTGCAGAAGATATCGGCGTTCAAGGGCAAACCGGAGGCCCACCTCATCGTCCGTGTATGTCTGGCCATCGCCAATGCTGACGGGCATTTCGATACCACCGAGCGCCAGGCACTGGAGCAGATTTGCCGTGCATTGGAGCTCGATAGCAAGACGTTCATCTAAACCACACAGCAAAGGAGAAAAGAATGGCGGTCAATCTGCAAAAAGGCCAGAAGATTAGTTTGGAGAAGGAGGCCGGGGGTACGTTGAGCAGCATCGTTATGGGACTCGGTTGGGATGCGGTGAAGAAGTCGGGAGGTTTTTTTGGATTTGGCGGCGGCAGTACCGAGATCGACCTCGATGCCTCCTGCCTTCTCTTCGACGAAAACAAGCAGGTTCTCGACTCGGTGTGGTTCCGCCAGCTTCGCAGCCGTGACGGCAGCATCACTCACACCGGTGACAACCGCACCGGGGATGGTGATGGCGACGACGAACAGATCATTGTCAATCTCAACAGCGTTCCCGCCAACATCAAATCCCTCGTCTTCACAGTGAACTCCTTTACCGGCCAGGACTTCTCGCAGGTGGCCAATGCCTTCTGCCGCATCGTGGACAAGTCCTCCGGCAAGGAAATTGCACGCTATGACCTAAGTGTTCAGGGGCACCACTCGGCCCAGATCATGGCAAAGCTCTATCGCCACAACGGCGAATGGAAGATGCATGCCATCGGCGAGAACGGCACCGGCCGCACGTTCCAGGACCTGCTCCCACAGATCCTGCCGCATCTGTAGGGATCCGCGCGTGAAAGTCTGGTTCAATAAGACCTTCTCCTCGGTTCAGAACGCCCTGCGCCTCATCCGCCAGGGCGACAAGGAGCAGGCCTATACGCTGGTTGCCTCCAGCCCGAACCCGCACGCGCTGGTTCGGCTGGCGGCGGACGAGTTCCACCAGGAGCCTTCTGGCCTCGCCGGCGAAGCCTATGCCGAGTGGTGTGCAGATTTCTGTAGTCGCCACAAGATCGGTATCTTCGTACCCGGCAAGGAGGCGGCGCTTCTGGCGGACGCAGAGGATACCTTTGCCGGTTTTGGCACCCGGATACTGAGCAGCGCCCCGCGTGCAATGCTCAACCTGTTGCACGACAAGGGACGCTTCTATGCGACCGTGGAGTGCCCCCAGGCACCGGCGCCGGCGTGGCAGGCCTGTGCCTCTCTGGCTGAATTCGACGCCGCTTATGATCGATTACGAGAAGCCCACGACCAGCTTTGCATCAAGCCATCCGTGTCGGTGTATGGCATCGGCTTTCGGCGCATCCGTGAAGATCGCAGCGCCTACGATATCTACGCCGATGGCCATGATTACCAGATTGATCTTCCCTCGCTACGCATCATGCTGGCGCAGCGGGAGACGTTCCCGACCCTCTTGGTCATGGAATTCCTATCGGGACATGAATTCAGTGTGGATTGTGTTGCCGATCGGGGTGTCCTGCGCTGTGCGGTGGCCCGCCGCAAACCACTTCGTGCCGGGCACGGTCAGATCATCGACCCCCGCGAGGATATTCAGGCGGCTTGCGCTGCCATCATTCACCAGTTTTCCCTGAACGGCTATGCCAACATCCAGTTCCGTGAGGGGGTGAGCGGTCTTCGCACCCTAGAGGTCAATCCACGCATGTCCGGGGGTATTGCCATGGCCTGCCTTGCAGGCCCCAACCTTCCGTACCTCGGAGTGGCTGGTTTCGACAGTGGCTATGCCACCCTACAGATTCCCGTTGCTGTGCCCGGCCTGCGCGTCGGGGAAGTGACCCAGGCGGTGGAACTTGTCTGATGCATCCTGGCATTTTCTACCCGGCTACCCTGGTGGGCAATCTGCCTCAGGGGCGCATTGAGGTAAGCATCGAGCGGGCGGAGATGGCACCGGAACGTCTGTTCACCTTTGCCACCCGCAACAATCCGAAGCGGGCCTTCCTCTTCCTCTCCCATGTGCTCGGCAAGCATCTGCCTGTGCCCCCTGCCTTGATGGCCGAGGTCCACGAGCGCATCGCTGCCCATATTCCGGATCTTCCGGAGCCGATCCTTTTCGTCGGCATGGCGGAGACCGCCACCTGCCTCGGGCAGGGGGTATTCGAGGCTTGGCTGCGTGACCATCCTGGAAAGCAGGCGCTGTTCCTCCATACCACGCGATACGACGTGGCCGGGGCGAGCCCCATCGTGTTCGAAGAGTCCCACAGTCATGCGCCCATGCAATGGCTCTTCGAACCTGTCGATCCGCAGATGAGGACCCGCTTTGCCGCTGCGCGCTCCCTCGTTCTCGTCGATGACGAAATCAGTACCGGCAATACCTTCATCAACCTTGCCAGGGCCTGCCGCCAGCGGGCGCCGGGAATAGAGCACGTCCATCTGGCGGCTATCACCGATTTCACCGGTCCGGAACGTCGCGCTGATTTGCCGACCACTATTGCCTTGCCGGTCACTTTCGGGGCGCTGCTGTACGGCGAGTGGCGTTTTATCCCCGGAGATGGCGCCGTCTCCGGGGTGGAGTCGGCATCCTCGCAGGCATCCGCTGCCTCGCAAGTGGCCGACCCTGGCTTTGGCCGCCTCGGACGGACATCTCCCCTTTTCCTCGATCCTGGCACGGTGGCTTCGCTGGCCGGCCGGCTTCGGCCGAGCGACCGGGTTCTGCTCTTGGGTACCGGAGAGTTCATGTATCCCGCCTTCGTGCTGGCCCAATTGCTGCAGCAATCCACCCGGGCCGAGGTGGTCATGCATGCCACCACGCGCTCGCCCATTCTGACCTGGGGGCCGATTCGCGACGTCATGTCCTTCCCGGACAACTACGGGGAAGGTGTGGCGAACTACCTCTACAACTGCGGCGAGTGTCGCTACGACCATGTATTCCTGTGCCACGAAACCGGCGTTACCGAAGGCTTGCAGGAAGTCGCCCGCCGCCTGGATGCCATGCTCCTGCGCTTCCATTCGGAGACTCACATTGAAGAAATTACTCTTCGCTGACCTCGATGACACCCTCTTTCAGAGCCATCGCAAGGTTACGCCCGGCGCTGGATGGGAACCTCTTGCCTACCTCCGGGACGGTCAGCCGATCTCTTACGCCAGTCCACAGCAGCAGGCGCTCCTTTCGTTTCTGCTGCAGGAGACGACCCTCATTCCAGTAACAGCACGCAATCACGATGCCTTCTCGCGGGTACGCATCCCTTTCCCAGCCCAAGCCATTATCAATTACGGCGGCGTCATTCTCGAAGAGAACGGTACGCCGGAAGCCGAATGGCTGGAGGCCAGCAGAGTGTCCGCTCAGGGCTGCGCCGACAACATGCGGACCTGCATCGATGCCCTGGAACGCGAAAATGCTGTGCTCGGAGGCGATGCTCACATCCGCCTTATTTCGGACTACAGCATCCCGTTCTATGTAGTGGCCAAGTCCACCAGCGGCGACATTGCTCTCATTGCCTCCCTCTACCGCTACTGCAGGGACGCAATGGCGTCAGGTAGTCTGCCGGACCTGACGTTGCACAACAACCACAACAACCTTGCCCTAATTCCCCGCTGGCTGGACAAGCAGAATGCCGTCAGTCATCTACGCAGACGCTACGAAGCAACCTACGGCCCAGTTCTTACCTTCGGCATGGGCGATTCCCAAGTTGACCTCAATTTTATGCGGGCCTGCGACTACCAAATCATTCCTGCAGGCAGCCAGATTGCCGTCGGCCTAGAAGGGAGTCTTGCTTGAGTTTCCATGGCTCTTACCGTGCCGAGGATGTCGAATTTCTCCTCAAGCCGATTCCTGTCGCCATGATCGAGGATACCTTGGAAAAGGAGCACCTCATCCAGACCGGAAAACGCCACTACAGCGAGATGCTGTCACCGGAGAAGCTCCCATCCGAGCAGTATCGCCGGCTGTTCTTTGCGGCCCACGAGATGAACCGGGAACGCATGGCGCGCGACTGCCTAATTCTCGCGCAACTCATTCTACAGAAGGTTGGCAGCCGTCCGACACTGGTCTCACTGGCCAGGGCAGGTACTCCGGTCGGCGCCATTGTCGCCCATATCCTGCGTCGCATCACCGCTCATGCCATTCCCCACTACTCAGTTTCCATCATCCGAGATAGGGGTATCGACGCCAACGCCCTCGATACCATCCTGGCCCGTGGTGCCGAGCCCGAATCCCTGGTGTTCATCGATGGCTGGACCGGCAAAGGGGTGATCACGGCGGAACTGTCGCAAGCCATTGCTAACTACAACGCAGCGAGGGGTACATCCATCCGCTCAGATCTCTATGTCCTGGCCGACCTTGCCGGCAAGGCGTTCTGTGCAGCCACAGTTGAGGACTACCTGATACCGTCATCGATCCTGAACGCGACCATTTCGGGGCTAATCAGTCGCACTGTGCTGAACGAGGCGATCGGCGAGGACGACTACCACGGATGCGTGCTGTTTACCGAGTTCGCTCCCCATGATCTTTCCGTCTGGTTCGTCGATGAGGTCGTCCAAATCGTCTCAGCTTTGCTGTCCGCTTCGGAGCACTGGCAGACGCCACAGGCCGTCGATTGGGCGGAGCAGTCACAGCGGAGCGATGCCTTTATCGCCGAGGAGATGGCACGCCACGGCATTTCCGACCGTAACTTGGTCAAGCCCGGGATTGGCGAGGCTACCCGTGTTCTCCTGCGCCGCCTGCCAGAGCGTCTAGTGCTACGCGATCGAGAGCTTCCTGCAGTGCAGCACCTCATCACCCTTGCTCGGGAGAAGCACGTGCCTATCGAAATCCGGCCCAGCCTTCACCTTAATGCCGTGTCTATCATTAGGAGTGCCGCCGATGCGTAGCAAACCGCAACTTGGGGCATCGCTATACGTTCCAGCCACCCATCCCGATCTGGTGGCTATTGCCGCTGGCGAAAAGCTGGCCGACATCCGCTCATTGATCTTTTGCACCGAAGATGCCGTCGCCGACGCGGATCTGTCTCGCGCGCTCAAGAATCTTCAAGTTGCCCTGCGTCAGTTGCGGCCACGCGACGGATATTTCCGCTTTGTCCGCGCCCGCAGTCCGGCTATTCTGGGCCATCTGATCAGCCGGCCTGGCATCGATGCAGTTGATGGCTTTGTGCTACCCAAAGTCACAGCTGACAACATTGAGCACTACATGGGCCAGATGCCCGCCACCAGCAGACATTGGGTCATGCCCACCCTGGAGACCCGCGAGGTATTCCAGGATGCCGACATGCAGTATCTCGTCCGCCTGATGGATGCCGCTCCCTGGCGTGACCGCATACATTCACTGCGCATCGGGGGCAACGATCTCTTGTCCCTTCTGCACATGCGCCGTCCCCGGGGGAGGACCATCTACGAGACGCCCGTCGGTCATGTTATCGCCCGCTTGGCGACGACCTTCATCCCATATGGCTTTTCCTTGTCTGCGCCGGTCTTTGAGCATTTCGACGATACCGAGACCCTGGGGCGCGAGATCGAAGTCGACCTCAATCATGGCTTGGTCGGCAAGACCGCCATTCATCCGACCCAAGTGCCCTTCATCGAGAATCACTACCGTGTTGACCAGAAGGATCTGGAAACCGCGCTGCGCATCCTCAATCACGATGCGCCTGGGGTCTTCAAGCTGCACCAGTCAATGTGCGAGCCAGCAACCCACCGGCCGTGGGCTCGCTCGATTCTCGATGCGGCGCGTTGTTTCGGCTGCAATTAGGCGTTCGGAGGAAAGAATGGGAGCTTGCAGTCACTGTAGTCAACCGGCGGGGCTCCTTCGCTCGGTACACAAGGAGTGCGAACAGCAGCACGCTGCTGCCCAGGCTGCAATACAGCGTGCAGTGGTGCAGTTCATTATGCACCAAGCCGATGCCGGTCAGGTCAGATCAATGGTGCTGCCCTTGGCTAGGCAGGGCTTCGTCCGCACAAGCGAACTGGACGGCCTTATGGTCGAAGGATGGCGCCAAGCTGTCGATGCCTGCCTAGAGGACGGACTGCTGACGGCTGCCGAAGAAGCGGCACTAGTCAATTTCGCAGAAAAGACCGGACTGATGCCAAACATCTCTCGACTGCCCGCCTACGGACTACTGGCCAAGGCCGCTCAGTTGCGGGATCTCGGCGAGGGCAAGATCCAGAGCCGCATGACTTTCAACGGCCCCACCGGTCTTAACTTGCAGAAGAATGAAGTCCTGATCTGGGCGTTCCCCGGCACAGAATACCTCGAAGATCGTGAGCGCCGAGAAATGGTAGGAGTCAGTCACGGCGTTAGCGTGCGCATCGTGAAAGGAGTCTACTACCGCGTTGGCGCTTTCAAAGGTCGTCCGGTTGTGCGTCAAGAGCGAGTCAGCCTAGGTATGGGCACGTTATATGTGACCACGAAGCATATCTATTTTTCCGGTCCGCAGAAGTCGCTACGAATTCCTTACTCCAAGATCGTCTCGTATGAGCAATATTCCGACGGAATTGGTCTAATGCGGGATGCCGCAACAGCCAAGCCTCAGGTTTTTGTCACGAACGACGGTTGGTTTGCCTTCAATCTGATCAACTTGGTATCGCAGCTATGAATGAAGCAGATCCATTCGTAAATAACCGAATTCTTCGGGATCTGGTGGAGGGCAGCGAGTTGACGCTCGCAGAATTGCTGGGACGGTTTAACGCTCGGCAGGCCCGACCGCTTGCCATGCGTACACTCATGAGCTACTTGGCAAACCCTGGCGCCAAGACCCGAGTGCGTTGCCCCGATAACGTGCTAGAACACATGCGCAACGTTGCGCTGCGCATAGAGAAGAAAGCTTTCTCCAAGTGAAAGCCGTACCAAGAATTAGAGGTATTTCTTCTTGCCGCCAGAAGTAAAGCAATAACGTCCGCCTCGTGGGCCAGGACATGCGAAGTCGCTGCTACAGGGACAAAACTGATGGTTTTCTTTTCGCACTTTGGCTGAAGAGACGTCCCCGCCATGTCGGAAATCCCACGGAGCAATCGGCTGGTGATCCTGCCAGAGGCCAGTGCGTTTCACACGGGCGCCCGATTCAGCATGGGCGTATGCCTCCCGGTCCGCGATCGACTGTTCACTCTCATAAGCCTTGTAGTGCCATGCGAGCCCGCTCTGTAGTTGGCTTAGATTGGCATCCTGGCTGCCGACGATTACCTTGCCAATAATTCGCCCATACTTATCGGTCTTGCGCCAATCCACATCAACGGTTTTCCCGAAGACCAATTCGCTTAGGGAAACGCTGATTTATTCCCCGGCCGCTTACATGCATATGGGATAATGAGG
>ERZ795062.2013-NODE-2013-length-13712-cov-10.876034_pt1 | contig 13712 bp, 11 predicted proteins | sample MGYA00375146_ERZ795062 | MGnify/ENA primary metagenome ERZ795062 (study PRJEB30191, sample SAMN05720281) | activated sludge metagenome | isolation source: Anaerobic digester | place: USA | collected 2015-07-16 ... | reverse complement strand
CTGATCTGGATGTTGCCCGGGTGCATGTCCGCATGGAAAAAACCGTCGCGAAAGACCTGCGTGAAGAAGATCGTGACGCCGTCGCGCGCCAGCTTGGGGATGTCCACCCCGGCCGCCCGCAGGCGCTCGATCTGGTTGACCGGAACGCCTTTCATGCGCTCCATCACGATGACGTCGGAGCGGCAATAGTCCCAGATCATCTCCGGGATCATCACCAGGTTCAGCCCTTCCATGTTGCGGCGCAGCTGCGCCGCGCTGGACGCTTCACGCACCAGATCCAGCTCGTCGTGGAGGTACTTGTCGAACTCGGACACCACCTCCCGGGGTTTCAGGCGGCGTGCGTCGGCACTGAGGCTCTCCAGCCAGCCTGCCAGCATGCGCATCAGGCTGAGGTCCTTCTCGATCACCGGCAACATGTCGGGACGGAGCACTTTCACCGCCACGTCACGCTCAAGGCCGTCACGGCCTTTCAGGGTGGCGAAGTGGACCTGGGCGATTGAGGCACTGGCCACCGGCTCCCGCTCGAAGCTGCTGAAGATCTGGCCCACCGGCTTGCCAAAGGCGCGCTCGATCGAGGCCACCGCCACGTCGGAACTGAACGGGGGCACCCGGTCCTGCAACCGTGCGAACTCATCCGCAATGTCTTCCGGCAGCAGGTCGCGTCGGGTCGAGAGCACCTGCCCGAACTTGACGAAGATCGGCCCCAAGCGCTCCAGCGCCTCGCGCATGCGCTGTCCGCGCGGCGCATCCAGCTTGCGCCCTACTGAGACCATCCTGGCGACCACCCGGAGCCAGTGGCGGTCCAGGCTGGTCAGGAGCAGCTCATCCATCCCATAGCGCAGCGCGATCCAGACGATGTACGTGCCGCGGAACAGGCGACTCATGCGGGGGCCTTGTCTGCGTCCGCGCGCGGCCGGCCACGCACGAACTGCTGCAAAGCGCGCGCGGCCTCTCGGGATGCACGCCCGAGCGCGTGGGCCGGCGCGTCGCCGATCACACGCGAAAGGTCCTCCTCGATGTCCCAGCGCAGGTGATCCACCAGCCAGTTGACGTCGGCGGCGAGTTGCACGTCGCCTTCGACCCGGACCCCCGGGCGTTCACCGCCCAGCACGGACTGAACCAGGGCCAGCGGCGATGCCTCGGTCACGGTCAGAAGCAAATCGGGCCGCAAGCCGTCGGACGCGATCTCCAGCAAGCCGGCAGGCGTGGCCACAAAGGGCAGGGTGAAGTCTCGCCATTGCATCCGCACGCACCGGCCTTTGTGCCGCACCAGGCGTTCCTGCGCCTGCGGCTCCTGCATCAGCACATGATTCAACAGCAGCACCAGACGTTGCCGGAGTTCGTCAACCATCCAGGCTGGCGGCTGCAAATTTGCACCCAACTGCCCGAGTAGACCCGCTGCCAATGAAAAAGGGGACTGTGTTGCCATAGTCCCCGATTATTCCCTGAATTGCGCAGGGCCAGCCTGCCAGCGGCTACTGAAGCGCCTGCACACCCGCCACGAGCCAGCCGCTGCCCCCGCTCTTGGGTTTGGACATGTTCCAGACCTCGCGAAACGGGTTCGGACCGGCTGACGGCTCCTCGCGAATCATGCCGTTGAATTCCACACTGGCCAGGTAGCTGTCGCCGAGATCCTCGATCCCGAGCAACTGGGCGTCAAGCAGGACCACTTCAGTCTTGTTGGCCTGCCCGGACGCATGCGCTTCCCGTTCGGCCAGTTGGGACTTGATCTCGGACAGCATGCCATCCGTCATCATGGAACGCAAGCGAACAATATCCGAGCGGTCCCAGGCGTCCTGGAGCGCAACGAAATTGCGCTTGGCTGCAGAAAGAAAGCCCTCAGTGTCAAAGTCCGCCGGAATTCCCCAGCTCTGGGAGCCACCGAGTGCGGATCCGATCATGGAGCCGCCAGCCGCTGGCCGGGCCGCATCAAATGCGCCACTGTTGCGTTCCCAGGGACGGGCGGATGCATCATTGCCGACATGGTCGGGGCTGTATTGCCGCGGCAGCGCGACGGGCTGCGCGGCCCCTCCTGCCCCCTCAAAGGCCAGCGGACCTGCCGGCACCGCTGGCGCGGGCCGGGCGCGGGCACGCATGATCCAGCCCACGACCATCATCACGGCCAGGGCCAGCAGACCGAACAATAGAACCTGCCCCAGTGCCCCTCCCATACCCAACGAGCTGGCCAACCACGCCAACCCCAGCCCGGCTGCCAGGCCACCGAGCATCGCGCCCCAAGGCCGCTTCGGCGCCGGTGCGGGCGCCGCCGGCGTCGCCGGTTTCGGGGCCGCATTCGGAGCGGCCTGGTTGCTGGGCGCTGCCGGCGCGGTATTGCGTTGGGCGACGTTGCCGGATTGCTGTCCGATGGACTTGCCGCCGCCCAGGCGACGGGCAGCTTCGGCGTTCAGCGAGCCGAGCATCAGCACTGCAGTGAGCATCAGCCAAAAGAGACGTTTCATGGTGAGCCTTTGTCTGGAAATGGTTGGGTCAGCACTTGATTCCAACATGCAAGGCCACAACCCCGCCGGTGAGGTTGTGGTAATCCACATGACCAAAGCCAGTTTGTTTCATAAGGGCTTTCAGTTCGGCCTGACCGGGGTGCATGCGGATCGACTCGGCCAGGTAGCGGTAACTCGAGTCGTCACCGGCCACCAGCTTGCCCAGCCGCGGCAGGACCTTGAAGGAATACCAGTCGTAGGCTTTCTCCAGCGGTTGCGCGACTTTGGAGAACTCCAGCACCAGCAGCTTGCCACCCGGCTTGAGCACCCGGCGCATTTCCGCCAGGGCAAGATCCTTGTGCGTCATGTTGCGCAGGCCAAAGGCCACCGTGACCACATCGAAATGGTTGTCCGCAAAGGGCAGACGTTCCGCGTCGCACACCAGGGTCGGCAACACGACACCCGCATTGAGCAGGCGGTCGCGCCCCGTCCGCAGCATGGCCTCGTTGATGTCGGTGTGCACCACGCTGCCGGTCTTGCCGACCTTGGCCGCAAAGGCCAGCGCCAGATCTCCTGTGCCGCCGGCAATGTCCAGCACGCGCTGCCCTTCGCTCACATTGGCCACGGTCACGGTATAGGCCTTCCACAGGCGGTGCAATCCCATGGACATGAGGTCGTTCATGACATCGTATTTCGAGGCCACGGAATCAAACACCCCACGCACATGCCGTGCCTTCTCGTGTTCGTCGACCGATTTGAAACCGAAATGCGTCGTGCTCATGGGGTGGATGCTAGACAAGAGTGCCCGCTCAAGGGCGAGAGAACGCACCAAAACAGTGATTTTGTTGCGATTTTGATGAAATTATGCCACTTCCCAGCGTCGAATGGTCATAGTTAGCTACCATTATTGTAGCTATCTTTGGCTTTTTCAGTGGCTGCCGCAGGCCGTGCCAGCCTTTTCGGGCATCGGCGCATCACGGTCGATGCCCGCCGCCGCCAACCGCGCAAGGTAGTCGGACCAGAGCTGATCCTGCTGAGAACCCAGAAAGTAGAGGTAATCCCAGGAAAAGATGCCCGTGTCGTGCCCGTCGGAAAAAGCGGGCTGCACCGCGTAGTTGCCCACCGGCTCCAGTCCCGCCAGCTCGACCTCGCGTTTGCCGGTCTGCAGGACCTCCTGGCCCGGCCCGTGTCCCTGGACCTCCGCGGAGGGCGAGTACACCCGCATCAGCTCGAACGGAATGCGAAATCGGGCGCCATCGGAAAACCCGACCTCCAGCACCCTGGACTGGCTGTGCACCGTCAGGTCGACGGGGGTGGGCGCATTGGCCTGAAGACCTGCCATGACTTTATCCTTCAACAAAATGTGCGCCGGGCAAACACACCGGCACTGGCTCAGACCAGCACCCGCTCGATGCCGCCGGCATTGGCCTTGGCCACGTAATCGGGCAGCCACTGCTCGCCCAGAATCTGATTGGCCATTTCAACCACGATGTAGTCGGCCTCCAGCAGGCCGTTCTGCAGGTCATTGCCATAGCGAGTCAGTCCCTGCAGGCAACTCGGGCAGCTGGTCAGAATCTTGACATGGTCCTTTTCGCCCAGCCGGCCGGTTGCGCGCAAGGCTGCCTCACCCTTGCGGATCTCTTCTTCCTTGCGGAATCGAACCTGCGTTGAAATGTCGGGCCGGTTCACCCCCAGCGTGCCTGACTCGCCACAGCAACGCTCGTTCTTGAGCACGTTTCCGCCCGAACTGCCCGCCAAGAGACTTCGCACAGTCTGCATCGAGTCACCAAGCTTCATCGGGTTGTGGCAGGGCTCGTGATACAGGTATCCGCCCTGCTCGCCGGCCAGCTTGATGTCCTTTTCCAACAGGTACTCGTGGATGTCGATGATCCGGCAGCCCGGGAAGATCTTGTCGAATTCATAGCCCTGGAGCTGGTCGTAGCAAGTGCCACAGCTCACGACCACGGTCTTGATGTCCAGGTAGTTCAGGGTGTTGGCCACCCGGTGGAACAGCACCCGGTTGTCGGTGATGATTTTCTCGGCCTTGTCGAACTCGCCCGAGCCGCGCTGCGGGTAGCCGCAGCACAGGTATCCCGGTGGCAGCACCGTCTGCACGCCGGCATGCCAGAGCATGGCTTGCGTGGCCAGGCCCACCTGGCTGAACAGGCGCTCCGACCCGCAGCCGGGAAAATAGAACACCGCCTCGGTCTCCGAGGTGGTCCCCCGAGGGTCTCGGATGATCGGGACGTAGTCCTTGTCCTCGATGTCCAGCAGCGCGCGGGCCGTCTTCTTGGGCAGCCCACCCGGCATCTTCTTGTTGATGAAGTGGATCACCTGCTCACGCAGGGGCGGGGGGCCCACGGTCGCCGGCGGGCGCGCCGTCTGCCGCCGCGCAGCCACACGCAACAGCTGATTGGCCAGGCGCTGCGCCCGGAAGGCCACACCGGTCATCGCCAGGCGCACCAGCTTGATCGTCTCAGGGCTCGTCGCGCCGAGGAAGAACATGGCGGCGGCGCTGCCGGGGCGGAACGATTTCTGGCCCATCTTGCGCAGCAGGTTGCGCATGGCCATCGTCACGTCGCCAAAATCGATCTTGACCGGACACGGCGACAGGCATTTGTGGCAGACGGTGCAATGGTCGGCCACATCTTCAAATTCCTGCCAGTGCTTGATCGACACGCCTCGCCGGGTCTGCTCTTCGTAAAGAAACGCCTCCACCAGCAACGAGGTGGCCAGGATCTTGTTGCGGGGGCTGTAGAGCAGATTGGCCCGTGGAACATGGGTCGCACACACGGGCTTGCACTTGCCGCAGCGCAGGCAGTCCTTGACGCTGTCGGCGATCGCGCCGATATCGCTCTGCTGCATGATCAGCGATTCGTGCCCCATCAGGCCAAAGCTGGGCGTGTAGGCATGCTCCAGGTCGGCTGAATACACGGGCGCGCCGGGCTGGCCGGAGACGGCCTCGCGCAGCAGCTTGCCCTTGTTGAAACGGCCTTCGGGATCCACCCGCTGCTTGTAGTCGGTGAAGGGTTGCAGTTCGGCGTCTGTCAGGAATTCAAGCTTGGTGATGCCGATGCCGTGCTCGCCGGAAATCACCCCGTCCAGGCTGCGCGCCAGCACCATGATGCGCTTGACCGCCTCGTGCGCGGTCTGCAGCATCTCGTAGTTGTCGCTGTTGACCGGAAGGTTGGTATGCACATTGCCGTCGCCGGCATGCATGTGCAGCGCCACCCAGACCCGGCCCTTGAGCACGCGCTGGTGGATGGACAGGCACTCGGTCATGATCGGCTCGAAGGCCACGCCGGTGAAGATGGTCATCAAGCGGTCACGGATCTGGGCCTTCCAGCTCGCCCGCAACGTATGGTCCTGAAGCTGCGGGAACAGGACTTCCACATCCCGCAGCCACCCTTGCCAGAGGCTTCGAACCTCATGCACGACCGCCAGCGCCTGCGTGACTCGGTCTTCCAGCAACTCGGCAGACGCGATCCCGACCGCATCGTCCTGTTTGCCCAGGGGCAGGTCGCCCTGGCTGAAAAAAGCGACGAGCCCATCGCACAAGGCGATCTTGTTGCGCAGGCTCAGCTCGATGTTGATGCGTTCGATGCCATCGGTGTACTCGGCCATGCGCGGCAGCGGAATCACCACGTCTTCGTTGATCTTGAAGGCGTTGGTGTGGCGACTGATCGCGGCGGTGCGCTTGCGGTCAAGCCAGAATTTCTTGCGCGCCTCCGGGCTGATGGCGATGAAGCCCTCTCCGGCGCGTGAATTGGCAATGCGCACCACCTCGCTGGTGGCTCTGGCCACGGCGTCGGCATCGTCCCCGGCAATGTCACCGAACAGCACCATTTTGGGCAGGCCGCCACGTTTGCTCTTGGTGGCGTAGCCCACGGCCTTCAGGTAGCGATCGTCCAGATGCTCCAGCCCGGCCAGCAGGGTGCCGGTGCGCTTCTGTTCCGCGAACATGAAGTCCTTGATCTCGACAATGCTGGGCACGGCGTCCTTCGCGTTGCCAAAAAACTCCAGGCAGACGGTGCGGGTGTGCACCGGCATGCGATGCACGACCCAGCGCGCGCTGGTGATCAGCCCGTCGCAGCCCTCTTTCTGCACTCCGGGCAAGCCGGCCAGAAACTTGTCCGTCACGTCCTTGCCCAGGCCTTCCTTGCGGAACGTGGAGCCCGGGATGTCCAGCTGCTCGGTTTTCAGGAGTTTCCGGCCACTGGCATCAAAGGTCTTGAGCTCGAAGCTGGCAACCTCGACATCGTGGATCTTTCCGAGGTTGTGGTTCAGGCGCGTGACCTCCAGCCACTGTGCCTCGGGCGTCACCATGCGCCAGCTGGCAAGGTTGTCCAGCGCCGTGCCCCAGAGCACGGCCTTCTTGCCGCCCGCGTTCATGGCAATGTTGCCGCCGATGCACGAGGCTTCGGCTGACGTGGGATCCACCGCAAAGACATAGCCGCCACGCTCGGCAGCATCGGCCACCCGCTGGGTCACAACACCGGCTTCCGTCCAAACCGTGGCCACGGTTTGGCTCAGCCCCGGCAGTGAAACCATTTCGACCTCGGTCATGGCCTCAAGCTTCTCGGTGTTGATCACCGCCGACTTCCAGGTCAGCGGAATCGCCCCACCGGTGTAGCCCGTGCCACCCCCGCGTGGCACGATGGTCAGGCCGAGTTCAATGCAGCCTTTCACCAGACCGGCCATCTCCGCCTCGGTGTCAGGCGTCAGCACCACGAACGGGTATTCCACGCGCCAGTCCGTGGCATCGGTCACGTGACTCACCCGTGACAGGCCGTCAAATTTGATGTTGTCTTTCGCCGTGAGGCGGCCCAGCGCTCGCTGCGACTGCTTGCGCAGGGTGGCGACTTGCTGGAACGCCGCATCGAAGGCGCTGACGGCCTGGCTCGCGGCCTGAAGCAGTTCTGCCACCAGCCCATCGCGGGTGGGGTCCACATCCGGCGTGCGGCGCTTTTCGACCTCGCCCAGTCGGTGGTGCAGCGCCTCGACCAGCGCCTTGCGGCGCCCGGGATTGTCCAGCAGGTCGTCCTGCAAATACGGATTGCGCTGTACAACCCAGATGTCACCGAGCACCTCGTACAACATGCGGGCCGACCGGCCGGTGCGGCGTTCCTCGCGCAGACGGTTGAGCAGGTCCCAGGCACGGGACCCCAGCAACCGGATCACGATCTCGCGATCCGAGAACGAGGTGTAGTTATAGGGAATCTCGCGCAGTCGCGGCGCTTCCTCGGCGGCGGCAGCAAGGTGGTGGTGCGGGATGGGAGCGTTCATCGGTTAGGGTCAACACACAGCCTGAACCTTACAAAAACGGGACGCCTCGGCTGAGCAGGAATGTTACCGCAGTGCAGCAATCACGCGCCCGGGGTGGGGGCACCGTGCCGACACCCTCATGAAAACCCTGCTTGCCACGCCCAGGGGGCAGGGTTGTAATCAAATGGACACACCGATAATGCACGCTGTCGCATTTGAACCCGGAATACAGGAGATCTCCCCATGAAAAAACTGCACCTTGCCGCCATGGCCCTCGCGGCTGCCTTGGTCTTGCCCGCGCAGGCCCAAACGGAAATTCAGTGGTGGCACTCGATGACCGCAGTCAACGGGGAGTGGGTCAATGACCTGGCGAAAGACTTCAACGCGAGCCAGAAGAAGTACAAGATCGTGCCCGTGTACAAAGGACAGTACCCCGAGTCGATGACCGCTGCGGTGGCCGCCTTCAGCTCGGGCAACGCCCCTCACATCCTGCAGGTGTTCGAGGTGGGCACGGCCACGATGATGGCCAGCAAGGGCGCGATCGTTCCAGTGGCCAAGGTCATGAAGGACGCCGGCCAGAAATTTGACCCGAATGCCTACATTTCCGCGGTGGCCGGTTATTACACCGCCCCGAACGGCCAGATGCTGAGCTTCCCGTTCAACAGCTCGACCACCGTCTTCTACTACAACAAGGATGCGTTCAAGGCCGCCGGCCTGGACCCCGAGAAAGCACCCTCCAGCTGGCCCGAAGTGGCACTGGCGGCAGCCAAGCTCAAGGCGGCCGGCCACAAATGCCCGTTGACCATCGGCTGGCAGGGATGGACACAGCTGGAGAGCTTCTCCGCGTGGCACAACGTGGAATTTGCCACCAAGTCCAATGGCCTGGGCGGCCTTGACGCGCGGATGAAGGTCAACTCGCCCCTGCACGTGCGCCACATCGAGAACCTCGCCAACATGGCCAAACAAGGCCTCTTTGTCTACCGGGGCCGAAACAACCTGGCGGAACCCGCCTTTGTGTCAGGCGAATGCGCGATGATCACCACCTCGTCCGGCTTCTACGGCAATGTCAAGAAGAACGCGAAGTTCGCCTTTGGCCTGGCTCCCCTGCCCTATTACCCCGATGTGCCGGGAGCGCCCCAGAACACCGTGATCGGCGGTGCCAGCCTGTGGGTGATGGCGGGCAAGAAGCCTGAGGAATACAAAGGGGTTGCCGAGTTCTTCAACTACATCTCGAGCCCGGAAGTTCAGTCGGCCAGCCACAAGCGCACGGGCTACCTTCCGGTCACCACTGCCGCTTTCCAGCTGACCGAGAAGTCCGGTTTCTATAAGGAAAATCCGGGAACGGATGTCGCTCCGAACCAGATGATCCGCAAGGTGACCGACAAATCCCGTGGCATTCGCCTGGGCAACTACGTGCAGATCAGGACCATCGAGGACGAGGAACTGGAACAGGTCTGGGCAGGCAAGAAGTCCGCCAAAGATGCTCTCGACTCCATCGTCAAACGCGGCAACGAACTGCTGGAGCGATTCGAAAAGAACAGCCAGAAAGGATGACCGGAAGCAGCGACGGTGGAAAAACGCGTCGTCTTCCGTTCGGCCTGGTTGCCCTGGGTGCTGATGGCACCCCAGTTGCTGGTCATCGGGGTCTTCTTTTTCTGGCCTGCGGGGCAGGCGTTGCTGCAGTCGGCCCAGCAGTCCGATGCGTTTGGCACCTCGGTCGAATGGGTCGGTCTGGAGAATTTTCGCAACCTCTTGAAGGATGAGACCTACCTGGCCTCGTTCTACACGACCGCCATCTTCTCCCTGTCGGTCGCTGTTTCCGGAATCAGCGTGTCGCTGATCCTGGCGGTCTTTGCGGATCGCATCGCCAAAGGCGCGCTGGCCTACAAGACCTTGCTGATCTGGCCCTATGCCGTGGCGCCAGCGGTTGCCGGCGTACTGTGGCTGTTCATGTTTGCCCCCAGCGTGGGCGTTGTGGCCTACGGGCTTCGGGCGATGGGCTTCGAATGGAACCACCTGCTCAATGGCACGCACGCCATGACCCTGGTGGTCATGGCCGCCGTCTGGAAGCAGATCTCCTACAACTTCCTGTTCTTCCTGGCAGGCCTTCAGAGCATCCCGAAGTCGCTGATTGAAGCGGCGGCCATTGACGGTGCGCGGCCCTGGCGAAGGTTCTGGACCATCGTCTTTCCACTGCTGTCGCCCACCACCTTCTTCCTGTTGGTCATCAACATCGTCTACGCCTTCTTTGACACCTTTGCCATCATCGATGCCGCAACCCAAGGCGGCCCGGGCAAAGAGACGGCCATTCTGGTCTACAAGGTGTACTACGACGGATTCAAGGCGATGGATCTGGGCGGCTCGGCCGCCCAGTCGGTGGTATTGATGGTGATCGTGGTGGCCCTGACCGTGGTGCAGTTCCGCTTCGTCGAGAAGAAAGTGAACTACTGACATGGCGCGTTTGCCCGAAGGTCCTCCCCATGGTTGAGCGGCGCCCGCTTCTGAACGTGCTGTCCCACCTCGTCCTGATCGTGGGCGTGCTGGTGGTGGCCTTCCCCCTGTACCTCACGGTCGTCGCCTCGACCCAGACGTCCGACGCCATCGTGCAGGCCCCCATGCCCCTGCTGCCCGGCGGCCACCTGATCGAAAATTACACCGCTGCCTGGAATGGCACCGGCGGAGGTTCCGGCGCCAAGGCGCCGGTCGGGCGCATGATGTTTGTCAGCCTGGTTTCGGCGCTGGTCATTTCAATCGGAAAGATTGCGATCTCTCTGCTCTCCGCATTCGCGATCGTCTATTTCCGCTTTCCGTTTCGGATGTTCTTCTTCTGGGCGATCTTCGTCACCCTGATGTTGCCGGTGGAGGTGCGGATCGGCCCGACCTACAAGGTGGTCGCCGATCTGGGGATGCTTAACAGCTATGCAGGCTTGACCGTGCCCCTCATTGCTTCGGCCACCGCCACGTTTTTGTTCCGGCAATTCTTTCTGACGGTCCCCGATGAACTGGTTGAAGCGGCCCGCATGGACGGCGCAGGGCCGATGCGTTTCTTCAAGGACATCCTGGTCCCGCTGTCGAAAACGTCGATTGCCGCGCTCTTCGTGATTCAGTTCATCTATGGCTGGAACCAGTACCTCTGGCCGCTGCTGGTTACCACCAACGAGGACATGTACCCGGTGGTGATCGGCATCAAACGGATGATCTCGGGCGGCGACTCGGACATGCAATGGAATGTCGTCATGGCCACCGCCGTGCTGGCCATGATCCCGCCGGCGATTGTGGTCATCCTGATGCAGAAGTGGTTTGTCAAAGGACTGGTGGACACCGAAAAATAGCGTGCCGGGTTGCCTGACACCCGAACGTCAGCACGGCATGAACCAACAACATGGCCTCAATTACTTTCAAGAACGTCGTCAAACAGTACGCCAGTGGCAAAACCGTCAACAAGGTCATCCACGGGGTCGATGCGGACATTGGTGATGGCGAGTTTGTGGTCATCGTCGGGCCGTCGGGCTGCGGCAAGTCAACGCTGCTGCGCATGGTCGCTGGCCTCGAAGTGATCAGCGAGGGAGAAATCTCCATCGGAGACCGGGTCGTGAACGATCTGGAACCGTCCGAACGCGACATCGCCATGGTGTTTCAGAACTACGCCTTGTACCCGCATATGAGCGTGTTCGACAACATGGCCTACGGTCTGAAGATTGCCAAGGTGCCTCTGGCCGAAATCAAGGCCCGGGTCGACAAGGCTGCCAAGATCCTGGAAATCGGCTCGTTCCTGACTCGCAAGCCCCGCGAACTCTCGGGCGGACAACGCCAGCGCGTGGCCATGGGTCGGGCCATCGTGCGCCAGCCGAAGGTGTTTCTGTTCGACGAACCCCTGTCCAACCTGGACGCCAAGCTGCGTGCCCAGACCCGTCTGGAAATCCAGAAGCTGCATCGTGAGCTCGGCATTACGTCCCTGTTCGTGACGCACGACCAGGTGGAGGCCATGACGTTGGCGCAACGCATGCTCGTGATGAACGCGGGCGTGATGGAGCAGTTTGACACCCCCGAGGTGGTCTACAACCGGCCGGCCACCACCTTTGTCGCCAGCTTCATCGGTTCTCCGCCCATGAACCTGCTGCGCGGCGCACCGAATGCCGCCCACGGCGGGCCACCAGATGCCATCCTCGGCGTCCGGCCGGAGCACCTCAACCTGGGCAATGAGGGATGGATGCTCCAGGTCGATACGGTGGAACTGCTCGGTGCCGAACGCCTGGTGCATGCGCGCCTCGGCGACGAGCGGCTCACCATCAGGACCGACGAAGCCACGCCAGCACCTGCCGTGGGCAGCACGGTTCACGCACGCCCGACCCCCGGCCGTCTGCATTGGTTTGATGCCACCACCGGCCGTCGGCTGGAATCTGCATGACCCAGGGCAGCCCTGCGGAAGACGCGGAACCCCTGCCCCATTGGCCCTATCCGCGCTGGATCGCCCATCGCGGTGCCGGGCGCCTGGCCCCGGAAAACACCCTGGCCGCCTTCCGCCTCGGTGCCACCCACGGCTACCGGATGTTCGAATGCGACGTCAAGCTGAGCGCCGACGACGTGCCGTTTCTGCTGCACGATGCGACACTTGCCCGTACCACTCGCGCCCCCGGTGGGCTGGGCCTTGCAAACGGGGCGCTTGCCGGCGATCAGGACTGGCAACTGCTGTCGCGGTTGGACGCCGGCAGCTGGCATTCCCGGGCTTTCGCTGGCGAACCGCTGCCCACGCTGGAGAACATCGCGCAGTTCTGCATTCAGAACGGCTATTGCCTGAATATCGAGATCAAACCGACGCCAGGAACAGAAACCCACACCGGTGAACTCGTCGCCGCCCATGCAGCCCGGTTGTGGAAGGAGGCGCCGGTGCCCCCCCTGTTGACCTCGTTTCAGCCCGAGGCACTGCAAGGCGCCCGAGATCGCGCACCCGAACTGCCCCGGGGTCTGCTGCTGGATTCGCTGTGGACGGGCTGGCTGGAAACCGCGCTCATGCTGGACTGTGTGGCCGTGGTCTGCAACCACGCGCTATGGGATGCATCCAGCGTGCGGCAGGCACAAAGCGCCGGCTTGCGCCTGCTCGCCTACACGGTGAACGACGAATGGGCCGCCCAGCGCCTGATCAGGCTGGGCATTGACGGCATCATCACCGACCGGGTGGACCTTTTTGCACCCGCCGCCGCCTGAGGCCCAGTTCTTTTCGGGGTCCTGCAACAGCGCGTTATTTCCGAAAGCCGCCGGTTTGCCACCACTCACTGCTCGCCAGAGCCAGCGTCAGGGCGAGGTAGGCCATCATCTTGCCGTCGCGCCCCAACAGCACCAGCGCTGCGGCCCATGCCAGCGATCCGGCGCCGGCATTGATGGCACAGCGGGTCCAGAACGAGCCGGAGCGGGCCGTCGGCCGCAACAGAAGCCCGCTTGCGGCCGTCAGCAATACCGCCACGCCGAAGACCGGGGCGAAAAAATTGAGCAGGTGAAACAGGAAGTCGGACGTACCCATGAAGAACCGCGCGGCCGGGCACGAAAGACTGGCCGCCCGGGGCCTCTAGGACATTGATCAAGTCAATTTTATAATGTCCCCATGGCAGTCTGGGCTTTAGGCATCAATCACACGACCGCGCCGCTGGATCTGCGCGGCCGTTTTGCCTTCGCCATCGACCAGATCGAGCCCACTTTGCGGGCCCTGCGCCAGTCTTTTTCGCGCCACCCGGAAGCCGCGATCATCTCGACCTGCAACCGCACCGAGATCTATTGCGCGGCCGAGGCGCACCAGCTGGACCACACGCTGGACTGGTTGGCCCACTCCGGCGGCGTGTCCCCGGCCCTCTTGCGCTCGCACATCTACACACTGGAAGACTCCCAGGCCGCCCGCCATGCCTTCCGCGTGGCCAGCGGGCTGGACTCCATGGTGCTCGGTGAGCCCCAGATCCTGGGCCAGATGAAGGACGCCGTGCGCGCCGCCGAGGATGCCGGCGCCCTGGGCACCACGCT
>ERZ795062.2012-NODE-2012-length-13715-cov-5.327526_pt1 | contig 13715 bp, 8 predicted proteins | sample MGYA00375146_ERZ795062 | MGnify/ENA primary metagenome ERZ795062 (study PRJEB30191, sample SAMN05720281) | activated sludge metagenome | isolation source: Anaerobic digester | place: USA | collected 2015-07-16 ... | reverse complement strand
ATCGGAACGTGCGTATCTTGCTCTGCGCCGACGTGAGTTCGTCGAACGCCAGGGGCTGTTCACCCACACCGATCGCGACGACATCGACGACGATCCACGCGCCCGGATTCTGGTCGCCCGGACGCCGGACGGAAGCGTGATCGGTGGTGTGCGGGTCGCACCCTGTACCCCGGTCGACCTCGGCTGGTGGGCGGGCAGTCGGCTCGTCGTGACCGCGGAGGCGGGCGGCGCGACGGCGGCCGGTGTCGGCTCGGCGCTGGTGCGGGCCGCGTGCGCCTTCGTCGAGTCGGCGGGGGTGCTGCGATTCGACGCCGAGATCCAGGACCGCTACGCACCCCTGTTCACTCGCCTCGGGTGGTCCGATCACAGCGCCGGGGCGGTGATCTCCGGACGGGCGCACCGGCGAGTGCGGTGGCCGATCGGCCGGATCGAGCAGCTGGCGTCGTCGACGAAGGCCATGCTCGCCGGTGTCCTGGCCCCGTTGGCCGAGCAGCGCAACGGTCTGGGGCCGGAGGGTTTTCGCGGTGACGACGGGGTACCGGTACCGGGCGGCGATCTGATCGCCGCCTGCGATGCCATCATTCCGTCGATGATCGAACGTGACCCGGAATGGGCCGGCTGGTGCTCGATTCTGGTCAACCTCAATGATCTCTCGGCGATGGGGGCGCGGCCCGTCGGTGTGCTCGACGCCGTCGCCGCACCCACGACCTCGCAGCTCACCCGCATCGTCCGGGGCATCGCGTCGGCGGCACAGGCCTGGCGGACACCGGTTCTCGGTGGTCACACACAGGCCGGGGTGCCGGCGGCGCTGTCGGTGACCGCTCTCGGGCGAGCCGACGCACCGGTCCCGGCGGGCGGCGGCCGTGTCGGTGACACCGTATCGGTGATCGCCGACCTCGGCGGGCGATGGCGTCCCGGATACCAAGGGCGCCAGTGGGACAGCACCAGCGCACGGTCGTCGGACGAGCTCGTCGCGATGTCCTCGATAGTCCCCGCGCTCCGGCCGGCCGCGGCGAAGGACGTCAGCATGGCCGGGCTCGCGGGAACGCTGGGCATGCTGGCCGAGGCATCGGGGACCGGAGCAGAACTCGACGTCGGTGCCGTGCCGCGGCCCGCCGGAGCAGCCATGGGCGACTGGCTGACATGTTTCCCCGGGTTCGCCATGCTGGTCGCCGACCGACCCGCGGCCGCGCCCGCCGTCACGGCACCCGTCACCCCAACACCCGTCACCGCCGCCTCCTGCGGACGACTCACCGCGCAACCGGGTGTACGGCTACGCTGGCCGGACGGTGAGGTCACCACGGCGCTGACCGAGCGCGTGACCGGTCTGGGGCCCGCGTAGCCGGGCCGATCACGACGGTGCGCCGGCAGCTGCGGGTGTCAGCACGGGGAGGTGAAGGGAAACGGTAGACGTGAAGCGAAAGGACCCGGAGATGGGCACGGTGTCGTTGGGCGCGCTCGCCGGACATTTCGGCCGGGACATCGAACGAGGACTGACCAAGGCGCTGAGCATCATCGAGGCCGCCCGCCGAGACGGGGTGGACCTGCTCGTGTTTCCCGACGCCACCCTCGGCGGATACATCGGCGACATGCGCAACCCGGAACGATTCGAGCTACCGCCCGCCATCGCTCCTGACGGCCCGGAGCTGGGACGGGTCATCACCGCCGCCGGACCGATGACGGTGTGCCTGGGCTACACCGAAGCTGTTGGAGCACTGCACTACAACTCGGCCGTGTGCGTATCGGGTGACGGAATTCTGGGACACCACCGCAAGGTCCATCAGCCGGCCGGCGAGGAGAAGGCGTACGCCGCCGGTGACACCTTCGGCGCCTTCGACACCCCGGTGGGGCGACTCGGGATGCTGATCGACTACGACAAGACCTTCCCCGAGTCGGCCCGCACCCTCGCCCTCGACGGCGCCCGGATCATCGCGGCGCTGTCGGCGTGGCCCGCCAGTGTCACCGACCGGGCGGCACGACTTCCGGCCGATCGGCAGTCCCGGCTGTTCGACCTGTACGACTGTGCGCGGGCCGCCGAGAACCAGGTGTTCGTCGTGTCGTCGAACCTGACGGGGGTGACCGGCTCGCTGCAATTCCTCGGGCAGGCCAAGATCGTCGGCCCCGGCGGCGATATCCTCGCCACCACCCGTTCGAAGGGCGGCATGGCCACCTACGATACCGATGTCGATGCCGATATCTACCGGGCCAGAAAGGTTCTCAATCATCTGAACGAGCTGCGGCCGGAACTGTACGCATCAGCCGCGGTCACACCGACCGGTCGGGAGCCCGGCGGTGAACGATCACAACAGGACCTGTCGGAACAGCAATGATCAGAACAGGGGTGACTCGATGCGCATCGCACTGCTGACGTATTCGACCCGGCCGCGCGGCGGTGTGGTCCACACGCTGAATCTGGCCGAGGCACTCGCCGCACTCGGCACCGACGTCACCGTGTGGAGTCTGGCGCGCAGCGGGGATCAGGGATTCTTCCGGAATGTCGATCCTGCTGTCCGGCAACGGCTTCTGCCGTTTCCGGATGTGGCCGGGGAGACGGTCGGCGACCGTATCGTCCGCTCGATCGAGGTGTTGCGCAGCGGATTCCGATCCGACTACGACATCGTGCACGCCCAGGACTGCATCAGCGCCAACGCGGTCGGCTCATGCATCAGGACGGTCCACCATCTCGACCGGTTCACCACACCGGTACTCGCCGCATGCCACGAGAAGGCCATCGTGACCCCCTACGCGCACATCTGCGTCTCCCGGGGTGTCGCGTCGGAGGTGAACGAAGGCTGGGGCATTTCACCGACGGTGATTCCCAACGGCGTGGATTTCGCACGGTTTGCGGCAGCGGCGTCGGATCGCTGCGATGCGGTGGCGGCGCGGTCACGGTGGAGAACCGGGCTGGGGCGATATGTGCTGGCGGTCGGCGGCATCGAACCCCGCAAGGGCAGCATCGATCTGATCGAGGCGTTCGCGTTGCTGCGCCGTGAGGATCCATCGCTGCAGCTGGTGTTCGCGGGCGGTGAGACCCTGTTCGACTACCGCGACTACCGCGCTGAATTCGAGAGATGCAGAGCCGAACTCGGTGTTTCCCCGATCATTCTGGGCAGCATCGACAACGATGCCCTCCCCGCCCTGGTCGCCGCGTGCGAGGTGTTCGCCTTCCCGTCGACCAAGGAAGGTTTCGGGCTGGCCGCGATGGAGGCGCTGGCGGCCGGACGACCCGTCGTCGCCCGGGAGTTGCCCGTGCTGCGCGAAGTGTTCGGCGACACCGTTCGCTACGCGTCGAGCCCGGCGCAGATGGCGGCCCAGATGGCGCGGGCGACAGCCCACTCGAGTTCGGGTCCGGACGATCGCACCGAACGTGGCAGGCTGCTCGCACAATCGCTGACCTGGGATCGGGCGGCGCGGGCGCACCTCGAGTTCTACACTGCTCATCCCCCTGCGGGCCGACAGCCACGCGCTACGCGGTACCCGTCCCGGTAAGATGACACCCGACCACCTGTGACGGCCGGCCGCGGATCCGCACGAACCCGGCAGCCTCGGACCCCGGGGAAGGCCGTACCCGAGCGAGGGGACCCCTGATGTCACTGCCCGACCACCCACAGTCGGCCCCCTGGCTCCGGGCGATCGACGGCGACAACCTTGCGGACCAGGACCGTGAGGACTCTTCGGGCGAGCACGACACCGAGACACCTAACCAGGCGACACCAAAGCAAGAGCTACCGAAGCAGACGGCACCCGAGCGGGAGACACCCAGGCCGGAGGTGCCCGTGCGGACTGCTCCGCCCGGACCCCCTGACCGCGCCGCGGCCCCCGACGAGGCTGCCCAGGACCCCGCGAACACGTCCCGGGTGACGACATCCCCTGCGAACACATCTCCTGCGGCCACATCCCCCGGCCGGTCCGCTCCATATCGGTTCGACGACGGCGGCCCTGGGCCGCTCACGATTCCGATCCGGCCGGTCCCGGACACGCGGCCGGACCCCGGCGCACAGCACAACACCGGACCGGGAATCGGTCATCGACAGGTTCCGTCCGGGTTCAACGGATACCGGCCCGCACCACAGCCGGCACCTCCCGATCCGGCACCGTACCCGCTGACACAGCCCCAGTGGACCGGGCCCCAGCGGCGACCGCAGCTGCCGGACGACCTGGCTCATCCGGTCCGGCGCGTCAAACATCCCGGCGGCTGGCGCGAAAGGCTCCGGGCGGCTTCCGGCGGCCTGATCACGTTCGGGGCCAGCAGGACCCAGGAGCAGCTCGCACTGCTGGTGCACCACGCCCGCACCCCCATCCACGGTGATTTCCGGCTGGCTGTCCTCTCTGTCAAGGGTGGTGTCGGAAAGACCACCACCACAGTAGGATTGGGGTCCGCGTTCGCCTCACTGCGCGGTGACCGGGTGATCGCCGTCGACGCCAACCCCGACTTCGGGACTCTCGCCCGGCGGATTCCCGAGCAGTCCGCGGCCACCGTACGCACATTGCTCAACGATCCGGACCTGCGCCGTTACACCGATGTCCGGCGACACACCAACCAGTCGTCGAGCCGTCTGGAAGTAATTGCTTCCGAACGTAATCCGGCGATCTCGGAGTCGTTCGACGCGGACGACTACCGGCGGGTCATCGCCATTCTCGAGTCGTACTACAACATCATCATGACCGATTGCGGCACCGGCGTCGTGCATTCGGCGATGGAAGGCGTGCTGGAACTGGCCGACGCGATCATCGTGGTCACCACGCCCGCCGTCGATGGAGCGCAGAGCGCATCGGCAACTCTGGATTGGCTTGAGGCACATGGTTATCAACGCCTGGTCCAGGAATCTGTGGTGGTGATCTCCGCGGCCCGGCCGGGTGGTTCGGCCGTCGACATCAATGCCCTCACCGAACACTTCCTGGGTCGGGTCCGGGCGGTTCAGGTTATTCCGTACGACGAGCATCTGGCGACCGGATCGTACATCGACCTCGACCGGATGGACCGGCGTACCCGCACCGCATTCCTGGAACTGGCCGCCACCGTGGCGGGCTCTTTCCGGTCGGGCCGATGCCCGCCCTCACCTGAGGGTTGGTGACCGGCAGGCGGAGGCTCCGTCACGAGACCGTCATCGGCGAACCGGCTACGACATGCCCTAGATTCGACGGCAGGACACGCACGACCGGGTAGGGTCGGCATACGAGGGGGGAACGATCCGATGGGCGCACAAGACGACACACCCGCCGATCATTCGGCAGATTTCACCGGGCCGGAAGGCCCGGAACACCCACCCCATCCGGGTGCGCGTCCGCACCTGGGACCGGTGAGCTTCTCGGATCTGCCGCCGGTCCCCGAACCGCGCCGCATCCCCGAGCCGGGTCCGGCGCCCGAGCACGGCCCGGGCCACCCACAGGGCGCGGGGCCGGACGACATCTGGGGACGTGATCGCACCTGGAGGCGTGATCAGAGCGGGTCACGAGGCCCGGATGCCGATCCCGGTCAACCGGCACCCGATGGCCCGCCGTTCGCCGATCAGCCGCCCTTCGCCGATCACCTACCCGGGCCCGAGCAGAACCTGCCGAGCTGGGTCCCCAGGGGTGAGGGGCCGGACATGCCGCCGGCGGCCTACGCGCCACCGTGGGCCGACCCTCACAATGGTGCACCGGCGACGGGCGGAGCCTTCCGTCCGGTGCCGTTCTCCGGACCGCATCCGAACCAGGGCGGTCCGGAAGGATTCGGACCAGGCGGGTTCGGGCCTGAAGGGTTCGGTCCTGAAGGGTTCGGGCCAGGGCGGTTTGGTCCTGAGAGATTCGGTCCAGACGAGTATGTCCCAGAACGGCATGTACCAGAAGGGCCTGTACCAGGGGGGTTCCCGGGTGGTCCCGACGGGCTCAGCCCGAACGTGACGACATTTGCGGATCCGGCCCAGCCACCGATCCCGCCCGCCGCACAACCTCCGTTCGCCCCCGCCGAACAGGGGCCGTTCACGCCGTTTCCGGCACCCGGTGGCGATACCGTGCGGGCACCGTTCGCGCCGCAGGCCGGACCCGGACACGACCATGCAGATCCCGGCCAGATGAATCCCGGGTTCGGCGACCCGGGCTTTGCCGGCCCCGGATACCGCGATCGGGCGCACCCGGATCAGCACTATCCCGACCCCCGGTCCGCCGGTCCCCGGCAGTCCGCGCCCATGCCGAGGCCGGGCGCCGCCCCGGTGCCGCCGTATCAGGGCGTGCCCGGACACGCCGCATTCCACCCGACAGCACCTCCGACAGGGGTACCCCCGGCCGGCTTCGGACCTGGGGCAACCGGTACCGAACACGTCATATACCCTGCGCCACAAACAGATTCACATCCCATCGATGACGTGACACTGGTCCGGCGCGACTTCCGGACACCGCCGAAGGGCTGGCGGCGCGCGGTGTACAAGATGAGCGGCGGCACCATCAAACCGCGCACTCCGCGCTCGGAGATCCATCGCGGCGAACTTGTGGCGGCGATCAACCAACCACTGGCCGGCGACTACCGGATTGCGGTGCTCTCACTCAAGGGTGGTGTCGGAAAGACCACCACCACAGTCACTTTGGGCGCCACACTGGCATCCGTGCGTGGCGACCGGGTGATCGCCGTCGATGCCAATCCCGACCTGGGTACGCTCGCACAGCGGGTTCAGCGACAGACCGATTCCACCGTGCGTGATCTGCTCGCCGACGGTGATCTCACTCGCTATTCCGATGTTCGCGCACATACTTCGCAGGCCCCGAGCAGACTGGAAGTTCTTGCTTCCGAACGTGACCCATCGGTATCGGAGGCGTTCAGCGACGACGAGTACCGCAGTGTGCTGAGCGTGCTGCAACGATTCTACAACATCATCATCACCGACTGCGGCACCGGACTGAGCCATTCGGTAATGAAAGGCGTTCTGGAAACCGCTGATTCGATCATTGTGGTGACCTCGCCGGCGATCGACGGTGCCCGCAGCGCGGCATCGACCCTCGATTGGCTCGACGCCCACGGCTTCGGCCGACTGGTGTCGTCGGCGATCGTCGTGATCAGCTCGCCGCGGCCCGGATCGTCGAACATCGACACCGCGCCGCTGACACAGTATTTCTCCTCCCGCTGCCGGGCCATCGAGCACATAGGATTCGACGACCACCTGGCCGAGGGCGCCGAAGTAGACCTTGATCGGGTAAGCAAGCCGGTGAAGCTGGCATTCATGGAGTTGGCCGCGACCGTGGCCGCCGACTTCCCAAACGCCCGGCACCGCTGACAGTTGGGTCGTTGGTCCTGTTTCCACGGGACCAACGACCCAACTTGTCACCATGAACAGCGGATTCGCCGCGATACGCACGGTACAACCCAGTGCAACCGTTGCGGTGGGGCCACCACGCGGAGTGGACTTGCCCGTGGTAGATGAGTGATCCATATCACCTATCGACCACGGACCAGCACCTCACGAACGGAGCCACTCCCATGCGGGCAGCACGCTACTACGACCGCGGCGACATCCGAATCGAAGACATCCCCGAACCCGCCGTCGGACCCGGTCAGGTGGGTATCGACGTCGCCTGGTGCGGCATCTGCGGCACCGACCTGCACGAGTACGCCGACGGCCCGATCTTCATCCCACCCGCCGGGCACCCGCACCCCATCAGCCACGAGGACGCCCCCGTCACCCTCGGCCACGAGATGTCCGGCGTGGTGTCGTCCGTGGGTGAGGGCGTCGACGACCTCGCGGTCGGTGATCACGTGGTGGTCGAGCCGTACATCCTGTACGAAGATGTCGACACCGGACCCACCAGCACCGATTACCACCTGTCCAAGGACATGAACTTCATCGGCCTCGGGGGCTGCGGCGGGGGACTGGGGGAGAAGATCTCCGTGAAACGTCGTTGGGTGCACAAGATATCGGCCGACGTACCACTCGATCAGGCCGCGCTCATCGAGCCGCTATCGGTGGGCTATCACGCCGTCGACCGCAGCGACGCCATCGCCGGAGACACCGTTCTGATCACCGGCGCCGGACCGATCGGTCTGCTCACCGCGGCGGTCTGCAAGGCCCGCGGCCTGACCACCATCATCAGCGAACCGAGCCCGTTGCGCCGCGCCAAGGCAGCCGAAACCGGTGTGGGAGACCATATTCTGGATCCCGTCACACAGGACGTGGTGGCCCGGACCCTCGCCATCACCGACGGACGCGGCGCCGACGCCGGTTTCGAATGCACGTCGGTGCAAGCGGCTCTGGATACCCTCTTCGACGCGCTCAAGCCTACGGGAGTCCTTGTGGTGGTGTCGATTTGGGGATACCCAGGCACTCTGGACATGCAGAAGCTGGTACTCAAGGAGATCGATATGCGGGGCACCATCGCCTATGTCAACTCCCACCCCGACACCATCAGGCTGGTCGAGGAGGGCAAGGTGGACCTGGCACCGTTCATCACCGGCAGAATCGGCCTCGACCACCTCATCGACGAGGGCTTCGACACCCTCATCCACCGCAACGAGACCGCTGTGAAAATCCTGGTGTCCCCGTCGGGCTCGGGATTGTAGACCCGGCCGAGACCGGATTCTCCCTTCGCCGGGCTACGCGATGACGGTACCGGTGGGGTGGACCGATCAACTCCAAACCTGACAAAATTCGAAACCTGGTGAGACGATGCAAGCTGTCTCACCAGGTTTCGGTGCTCCTCGCCCGGCCGATGATCTATCCTCAACCGGCGAGTGGCTGAGTCGGTGACTCAGATGACGCCGAGCGCGAGCATCGCGTCCGCGACCTGGATGAAGCCGGCGATGTTGGCACCGACCACATAATTGCCCGGGGCACCGTACTCGTCGGCGGTGTGCAGACAGCGGTCGTGGATGCCGCGCATGATGTCGGCCAAGCGCTCCTCGGTGTGCTCGAAGCTCCAAGAATCACGAGATGCGTTCTGCTGCATCTCCAAAGCACTCGTGGCCACACCACCGGCATTGGCGGCCTTACCCGGTGCGAACAGCACACCGGCGTCGGTGAACAACCGGATGGCATCGGGGGAGCAGGGCATGTTGGCGCCCTCGGCGACGATGGTGCAGCCGTGGTCGATGAGTTGCTTGGCATCCTTGCCGCCGAGCTCGTTCTGCGTGGCGCACGGAATCGCGATGTCGGCGGGCACATCCCAGATGCTGCCACCACCGACGAACTTCACGTTCTCGCCGCGCAGGCGCGCGTAATCGACAATGCGCCCGCGCTGGACCTCCTTGACCTCCTTGAGGATGTCGAGGTCGATACCCTTGTCGTCGACGACATAGCCGGACGAGTCCGAGCAGGCCACGACGGTGCCACCGAGCTGGTGGATCTTCTCGATGGCGTAGGTGGCCACATTGCCCGAGCCGGACACCACCGCGCGTTTGCCCTCCAGGGAATCGCCCTTGGCCTTGAGCATTTCGTCGACGAAGAAGACAGCACCGAAACCCGTTGCCTCGGTGCGAACCTGGGATCCACCCCAGGCCAGACCCTTGCCGGTGAGCACGCCCGACTCGTAGCGGTTGGTGATGCGCTTGTACTGCCCGAACAGATAGCCGATCTCGCGCCCGCCCACGCCGATGTCACCGGCGGGAACGTCGGTGTATTCGCCGATATGCCGGTACAACTCGGTCATGAACGACTGACAGAAGCGCATCACCTCGGCATCCGAGCGGCCCTTGGGGTCGAAGTCGGAGCCGCCCTTGCCGCCACCGATCGGCAGCCCGGTGAGCGCGTTCTTGAAAATCTGTTCGAATCCGAGGAACTTGACGATACCGAGGTACACGCTCGGATGGAACCGGAGTCCTCCCTTGTAGGGTCCGAGTGCCGAGTTGAATTCGACACGGAAGCCACGGTTGACGTGGATCTGGCCCTCGTCGTCGATCCACGGCACGCGGAAGATGATCTGTCGTTCGGGTTCACACAGCCGGGTGATCACCGCGGCGTCGGCGTAGTGCGGGTGTTTGTCGACAACGGGGGAGAGGCTGTCGAACACTTCGGTGACGGCCTGATGGAATTCAGCCTCACCAGGATTGCGTTGCAGCACCTGATCGTACAAATCGTGGAGTTTTGCGTGCACCGTCGATCCCTTCACTATCGTCTCGCTCGCACTGGATCCACACGAGCGGTCAGGCTTTACCGGGTATTTACACGGCAGTGACATGAAGATTACAGATGTATACAGAACCGACGTGAAGTAGGTCAGTCGCCGACATTGCCCCGATCGGCCCACCACCGCAGCAATGCCGCCTCCGCCTCCTCGCGGGGCAGTGGGCCCCGGTCCAGCCGCAACTCCTTGAGATACTTCCAGGCCTCGCCGACCTCACGGCCCGGAGACAGTCCGAGCAGTTCCATGATCGCGTTGCCGTCCAAATCGGGCCGGACCCGGCCCAGGTCCTCTGCGGCCTTGAGCGCGCCGATGCGGCGCTCGAGGTCGTCGTAGTTCTCCTGCAGGCGCCGGGCACGTCGCTTGTTGCGGGTGGTGCAGTCGGCACGGACCAGCTTGTTGAGGCGATCGAGCAGTTCACCCGCGTCGGTGACATACCGCCGCACCGCCGAATCGGTCCAGGCCCCGTCGCCGTAGCCGTGGAACCGCAGATGCAGAAACACCAGGGTCGCGACGTCCTCGACCATCACCTTCGGATACTTGAGCGCCCGCATACGCTTGCGCACCATCTTGGCGCCCACCACCTCGTGATGGTGAAAGCTGACGCCGCCGCCCGCCTCATGCCGCCGCGTGGCCGGTTTGCCGATGTCGTGCAGGAGCGCAGCCCACCGCAGGACCGGGTCCGGATCGGATTCCTCCAGGTCGATCGCCTGGCGCAGCACCGTGAGGGAGTGCTGATAGACGTCCTTGTGCTGATGGTGCTCGTCGATGGTCAGCTTCATTCCGGGGAGCTCCGGGATGACACGGTCGGCCAGACCGGTGTCGACCATGATCTCCAGGCCGTCGATCGGGTACTCGCCGCAGATGAGCTTGTCGAGTTCGACCCGGACCCGTTCGGCGGTGATCCGATCGATCTGCCCGGCCATGTCGGTAATCGCCTCGACGACCCGGGGCGCGAGACGGAAACCCAACTGAGAGACGAACCGCACCGCGCGCAACATCCGCAGCGGATCGTCGTCGAACGATTCCTGCGGAGTGGCGGGCGTGTCGATCACGCCGGCGAGCAGCGCCGTCATGCCCTCGAGCGGATCGCAGAACTCCTGCGCACCGTCGGGACCGATACGCACCGCCATCGCGTTCACGGTGAAGTCGCGCCGGACCAGATCGCCGTCAAGGGTGTCGCCGAAGGTGACGACGGGATTGCGGCCGACCCGGTCGTACGCCTCGGCCCGGTAGGTGGTGATCTCGATGATCAGGTCACCCTTGCGGGCGCTGACGGTGCCGAACTCGATGCCCGCGTCCCAGATCGCGTCGGCCCACCCCGACAGCAGCGCGATGACCACATCGGGCCGCGCGTCGGTGGTGAAGTCCAGATCGTTGGACAGTCTGCCGAGAACGGCGTCGCGGACCGAACCGCCGACCAGAAACAGGTCGTGGCCGGCACCGGTGAACAGTTCGCCGAGCGGCCGGAGAATGTCGGAAAAGCCACGCAAGGAGACCGCCGCGGCGGCCAGCAGCCGGGTACGGCGTTCCTCGGTGTCGGGATTCTCAGCAGCGGGGTGCTCGGGACCTGTCACGTCTGGTCAGACTACCGGTGCCGGCAATGCCTTTTCGCCGAGGGTTTTGGGCCTCTTCTCCGTGGATTTCGGCCTTTTGTCAGCGGGTTTCGCCGGTATCAGACCGCGACACGCCCGATGGCCAAACAATTTCATCGCACAACGCGCCACTCAAATGTCACTTGTGTCACATAGGTAACACCGCCGGGTACCTTGTTCTCCGTCCACAGCCGGAGCCATCCAGGCAAACGGTCAGTGACCAGCGGCTAGCATCAGGAACGTGTCCACCGATTCGCCTACCCGCCGTCACGACGGCCCCGCCGACACCGTCGGTCGCGGGCCGAGTCCGGCGACCCTCGCCCTACGGGCGGGCGGCGCGATCGCCCCGGCCACTTCCCTGACACCACAAACTCCGCGCCGACCTGCGACAACCTCGCCAACAGATGCGCACCCACCGGCTCCCAACGGCCACGGCGACAACGCCGTAGGTGGTCACCGCGACGGGAAGCAGGGCTCACCCGCACCGGCAGGAGATGGACCACCGCAGTCCGGGAACCCCTTGGGTGACAATCCGGCGGGCGACAATCCGGCGCGATCGGCCGGCACGGGATCAGGGTCCTCCCGACAGGACGGCGACGCGGACACCGGACCGGACGAGAACGCGGGCGGTCAGGGCGGCCGCAGGTCACGACGGTCGCGGCGAGGCAGGCGCCGGGGACGTCGGTCACCCGAAACCGGTGCCACCACCACCGCCGACGGCGCTCGGTCCGGCTCCGATCGGGCCAACTCCTCCCAGCCCGACCGACCTGATTCCACCCCGGCTGATTCGGACCGGCCGGATACGACCCTGCCCGGGTCGACCCGACCCGGACCCGACGGATCCCCATCTGCCGGGACACCACCGGCATCGGAACCGCGCCGCGTACCCAAACCCGGGCCGCCCGGCCGCCGCGGCGCGTCAACCGTCCCGCAGCGGACGCAATCGACCGCCGACATCCCCTCCGGAGAAGGCTTGCCCTCCGGAAAAGACACGCCCCCCGGAGACAATAAGGACGGGGAGGCACCACCCACCGACGGCGGACCGGTATCCAGACCGGCATCCGAGGTGACCGGGTTGCCGGCCCGCGACCCGGCGGCGCCCCGGCGGCGCAAGTCGCGACGCCCCTCGCCGTCGTCCATGCCGAGGCGCACCGGACCGGTCAGCTACACCACCGAAACCGCCCTCGACGACGAGCGGGCGGCGGTACACGTCCAGTCGACGGTCACGCCCGCGCAGCAGGTGCCGGCGGCCAAACACGGTACGACCAGCGGTGCGCCGCGCGCCAAGCCCGGATCCTTCGAGAAGCTCCGCGCACAGGACGCCGGCCGTCACCGGCCGACCGCCGAACCCGCCGGGGCGGAGGAGAGCGCCGCACCTGCGGAAGCCCGACGTACGAAACCGTCCGACCTCGTGAGCCGGACCGCCGGGATCACCACGAAGAGGCTTCAGGCCGACGGCCAGGGCACGCCGATCAAAAGGCCGGCCGACTCGCCGCAGGGCGGCAGGTCAACACCGGAGAGCAAGGCAAGACCGGAGGGTAAGGGCGGCCGCAACCGCCGTAAGGCGGCAGCCCACCCGGCGAACGACGAGGGCACCGGCAAGCTCCGCACCGTTCGGGAGACCTCCGCGGGCGGCCTGGTGATCTCCGGCGGCCTCAGCAGCCCCGTCGACGAGCTGTGCGCCGTTCTCATCGGCCGCGTCGACCGGCGCGGCCGCATGATGTGGTCGCTGCCCAAGGGCCACATCGAGACCGGCGAGACAGCCGAACAGACCGCGATCCGCGAGGTCGCGGAGGAGACGGGCATCGCCGGCACCGTCATGGCGCCACTGGGCAAGATCGACTACTGGTTCGTCAGCGAAGGCAGGCGGATCCACAAAACTGTGCACCACTACCTGCTGCGGAGCATCGGCGGTGAACTGTCCGACGCCGACTACGAGGTCAGCGAGGTGGCGTGGGTACCGTTGCGCGAACTTCCACGCAGGCTCACGTACTCTGACGAGCGTCGGCTCGCCCGGATGGCCCGCGGCGTCATCGC
>ERZ795062.2008-NODE-2008-length-13727-cov-15.588063_pt1 | contig 13727 bp, 14 predicted proteins | sample MGYA00375146_ERZ795062 | MGnify/ENA primary metagenome ERZ795062 (study PRJEB30191, sample SAMN05720281) | activated sludge metagenome | isolation source: Anaerobic digester | place: USA | collected 2015-07-16 ... | reverse complement strand
AAAATTTTTGAGTTTACCAAATAGGGATATTTCAAACTTTAATTTTGTTCTTTTAAAGCAGCTTTATTGATTTTTCCCGTTCCTGTTTTAGGAAGTTCGTCTAAATATTCTATTTGTCTTGGTAGTTTAAACTTTGCTAAGTTTTCTCTGAGGTATTCCATGATGTATCGCGATGGCAAAACAATACCTTCTTTCAAAACGATGAAGCATTTAACCACTTCGCCACGCAGTTTGTCGGGAATTCCTATGGCTGCAGCTTCTTTAACACAGGGGTGTTTCAATAAAACCTCTTCTATTTCGGCTGCCCATACCAGTTCACCTCCAACCTTAATGGTGTCCTTTGATTTTCCGATAATGTAAAGATTGCCTTGTTTGTCGAAGTGACCAAGATCCCCTGTATAAAACCATCCGTTTTTAAATACTTCTTTGTTCAAATCGGGTTCCTCATAGTAACCGCAAAATACGGATTTACCTTTTGCAACTATTTCGCCCACCCCTCCTGTGGCGACTTCATTATCATGTGCATCAAAAATTTTCAATTCAACGTTGTTTGGTACGGGTTTTCCTACTGACTGAATATTCCCGGGTGAACTTGCCGAAATAGGAGGCACTACTTCCGTCATTCCCCATCCATTTATAACTACTGCATTAGGGAACAACTTTGCAAAACGCATCAATAAATCCGGTGAAGAAGGGGCTCCAAAAACATCGGCCCATCGAAGCGATTCTAACCTGTAATTGCTCACATCTTTTAGGTATAAGACAGCATAAAACATAGGGGGAACCATCCAAATGCCTGTAACACCCCATTTGTCAATTAATCTAACAAGATTAAGAGGAGAAAACTTTGGCATGATAACAGTGCTCATTCCATACTTGAGGGCAACCATCACAAATAATATGCCGCCGGAGTGAGAAAACGGAATAGCCGAAATAGTCCGTTCCGTTTCATCGATTTTCAAGATATTTTTCAGCCCTTCGTAAGAGCAAAAATACTTCAATTGTTCTGCTCCTAAATGAATATGTTCATAGTTCCACACGGCCCCTTTTGGCATACCTGTACTACCGGAAGTATAAAATATGCTCGAAGGCATATTGGTAGTGATACCTTGATCTTCTAAATAATTTCTCGAATTTTGAGTTAGTTTCCAAAACGAAATATATTTGGGATTGTCTTCAATCGTAATGATTTCTCGCAAGGTCGGGATATTTTCTTTGAGTTTTAAGAGGTTGAATTTTATATTTTTTGTGGTAGTAATAATGCCTTTTAATTCGCAGTGTTTGCCAATAGTAATCAATTCTGTTCCTGTTAAGAAAAAATCGATAGGAACAACCACGCATCCCAATGAATAAATAGCCAAATAAGAATAGATATACTCGATACAATTGGGTAAATAAATGGCAATCTTGTCTCCTTTTTTAAAGCTCATGTCAATAAGACTGTTGGCTAATCTAAAAACATCTTCTTTCAATGTCAAAAAATCGTATGTTTTATCTCCTTCAATAAATGCCGTTGCAGTACCAAATTGTTCCGCTGCTTCAATAATTAATTGCCTTATATCTTTTCTTTTTTCCATGTTGTAATAATATTATATGAATTCCACCAGGATTTTTATTTCATTTTCTAGGGTGACTCCCAATAAAAATTCTGTTAAAATCAGCCGGATTATTAATAAAACGAGATTTTGTCTTTTTCCGAAGTTGTGCAAAAGTAAGAAAAATTTAATTCAAATGGGACAATTTTGAGAAATAAAGTATCGAAATGAACAGAAATTATTTTGCTGTCAAAAGAATATCGTATATCTTTACACTGTCAGCAGAGAATTTTAATATTTTTCCCATGAAACGCTTCCCGATAATTTTTTTACTGTTTATGGTAATTTGTGCAGTGCATGGCCAAACCAATACCATAACCTTGTCTCATTATCTGTTTCCGGAATTTCAAGAGGGTAAAATATTAATGAAGAACGGAACTGAAGTGAAAACGCTATTAAATTATAATGCGCTTACTGAGGAAGTGGTTTTTGATGACAACAGCAATGTATTAGCCATAGGGAAAGCTGTTATTCCTCAAATAGATACTGTTTTTATTGGTGATAGAAAGTTCATTTATAAAGACGGTAAATTTTTAGAAGTACTCCATGATTCCTCTTACAAATTTTTTTCACAACATAAATGCAGAGTCATTCCTCCCGGAAAACCCGCAGCTTATGGCGGAACTTCGGAAACATCGGCTATCGACAGTTATTCTTCGCTAATTTCTGATGGAAGAGTTTATAATCTTAAACTTCCCGATGATTTTAAGGTGAAACCTTATACGGTGTATTGGATTGAAAAAGAAGGGAAATTAAAAAGTTTTCTCTCGCTTGGACAATTAAAATCATTTTACAAGAAAAAGAAAAAACTGTATGAGGAATACATGAAAAATTATAAAGTGGATTTTGAAGATCAGAAAAGTATAGTCGATTTGGTAAACTATATGGAAACGCATTGATGGTATAATTTTTTTAAATAATATTTCGATGAAACATTTTATTCGTTATGTCCTGGTTTTGTCATTCGTTGTCACGAGTGTATCGGCACAACCGGGATATGTTCCAACAAAAGAGAATCTGCAAAATCGGGAAGAATTTCAAAACATGAAATTCGGCGTATTCATCCACTGGGGAATTTATAGTATGATGGCCAACGGCGAGTGGATCATGAATAACAGAAACATTCATTATAAAGAATATGCCAAACTTGCCGAAGGTTTTTATCCTTCAAAATTCGATGCTGCTAAATGGGTGTCGGATGTAAAAGCTGCAGGAGCCAAGTATATCTGCATCACTTCCCGTCATCACGATGGCTTTTCGATGTTTGCAACCAAACAGTCTCCCTTTAACATTGTGGACGCTACGCCTTTTAAACGAGATGTTATCAAGGAGCTTGCCGATGAATGTCATAAACAGGGCATCAAATTGCATTTTTATTATTCGTTGCTCGATTGGTCACGCACCGATTATTATCCGTTAGGGAGAACCGGCCGTGGAGTAGGGCGTACCGAACACGGAAGTTGGGATACTTATCACCAATTCATGCTGAATCAATTGACAGAATTGCTCACTAATTATGGTGAGATAGGTGCAATTTGGTTTGACGGACAATGGGATCAAGACCAGAATCCGGATTTTGACTGGCGATTGCCGGAGATTTATGCTCATATTCACCAACTTCAGCCCGGGTGTCTAATTATCAACAACCACCATCTGACGCCCATTGAAGGCGAAGATGCACAAACTTTCGAAAAAGACCTCCCGGGTCACAATACCACCGGCTTTGCCGATGAGCAGACTGTTGGGGCTCTTCCGCTCGAAACCTGTGAAACCATGAATAATTCGTGGGGATATAATATTACCGATTTAAATTACAAGTCGGAAAAAGAGCTGATTCATTATTTGGTAAAAACAGCCGGATACAATGCAAATTTATTATTGAATGTAGGTCCGCGACCAAACGGCGAATTTCCCGATATTGCTGTTGATCGCTACAGAGCGATAGGAAACTGGTTGAAACAATATGGGGAAACCATTTACGGCACACGTGGTGGGATAGTGACTCCTCGTCATTGGGGTGTTACTACCCAAAAAGGCAACACGTTATATGTACATATATTGAATCTTGAAGACAATGCTTTATATTTGCCATTAAACGGAAGAAAAGTAAAATCGGCAAAGGTATTTATTGATAAAAAACCGGTGAAATTTACATCTATATCCGATGGTGTAGTCTTGTCGTTAGATAAAATTCCGGGCGAAACGGATTTTGTAATAGAAATGGAGTTAAAATAAAGTTAGAGGTCTGTTACTACAAAATACAAATAAAAAGAGGGTGTATCACAATGTGATTTCACCCTCTTTGTGTTCGCACTCCTACCGGAGAATAATTTCAAGTATTCAATTCTCAGGGGCTTATTTTTATTTTGAGACAGCCCCTTTGAAAAAATTATTTTTCCTTGATCTCTTCAAATTCCACGTCTTCAATATTGCTTGATTCAAATTTTTTTTTCTGATACGAAATAATTCGATCTTCTTGCGATTGAATTTTATTCCGACTTTGCTGCTGTTGACGTTTTTGCCGATCTGTCTTGTTTTCCGAAGCCCATCTTTTTCCTATCAAAAGATTAAAAGCGAATTTAATCAGAAAATAAAAGACAAAAAAAGAAAGAAAAAATCTCAGAATAGCTCCCATTTTTTACTTTAAGTATAATGTTTATCGTGTAAAGATACGATAAGAGAGGGATTAAAGAAAGCTATTTCGATTATTTAACGGTATACTTTGTAGAACAGATAAAGTTATTTTTTCTGCCGAGAAAAAAATATTCAATCCAGTTTATGAATTACCAGCCCCGAACGCAGTTTAGGCTCAAACCAAGTGGTTTTGGGTGGCATGATATTTCCGTTATCGGCAATTTCCATCAATTGCTTCATAGAAACCGGGTATAGTGCAATAGCCAATGCCATTTCGCCACTATCTACCCGTTTTTTTAGTTCGTTAAGTCCACGTATACCGCCAACAAAGTCGATACGCTTATCGGAACGTAAATCTTTAATTCCTAGTATCTCATCAAGTATATATTTCGATGTAATCGATACATCCAATTGATCCACCGGATCTTCATCATGCAGGATGTGCGGTTTGGCCGTAAGGCTGTACGATTTACCATCTAAATAAATAGAAAAATTGTGTAAATGTTTCGGCTTTTGAATTTCCGAACCGGTAGGTTCAATATTGAAATTCGCTTCCAATTTTTTTAGAAATTCTTCCGGTGTCAAACCATTCAAGTCTTTTACAAGACGGTTGTAGTCGATAATGTTAAGTTGACCGGCAGGGAAACAAACCGCCATGAAATAGTTATATTCTTCATTCCCCCTGTGATAAGGATTATTTTTTGCTTTTTCGGCCCCCACTAAAGCGGCTGCTGCAGAACGATGATGGCCATCGGCAATGTACATGCAAGGTATAGTGTCAAAAATATCTGTAATATTTTCGATATCTCCTCTGTTTGGAATCAGCCAGAAACGATGTCTGATACCGTCTTCCGATACAAAGTCATATTCAGGTTCTTTATTATTAGAAGTAATACGTTTCACGATCGCTTCTAATTTCGGATTGTCGGGGTAAGCAAAAAATACCGGCTCCATGTTTGCATTGGTTATCCGCACATGTTTCATCCGATCTTCTTCTTTATCGCGGCGGGTCAGTTCGTGTTTTTTGATTTTCCCTGTCAGATAATCTTCAACAGATGCAGCTACTACAAGCCCATACTGGGTTTTCCCATTCATTGTTTGAGCGTACACATAATACATTTCGATCGGATCTTCTACCAACCACCCCTTTTCCTGAAATTTGCGAAAATTTTCGGCCGCTTTTTCATACACTCGTGGATCGTGTTCATCTGTTCCACGAGGAAAATCAATTTCAGGTTTAATAATGTGATAAAGCGATTTTTCGTTTCCTTTCGCTTCCCGGCGGGCTTCTTCTGAGTTAAGTACATCATACGGTTGAGACGCCACTTCCTTTACCAATGATTTTGGAGGGCGCAATCCTTTAAAAGGTTTTACTTTCATTTTAATAGGTTTGCTTCACGATTATATTTTGGCGCAAAGTTAATATTTTTGTTTTATATAAAGATAGAGTAGGCTGGTTTTGAAAAAAGTTGCTACATTTGTAAAAAAATGATGAAAACTCATTCGGTATGATACAACTTCCTGAAGATAAATTAGTTGCTGCTTATACCCGGGGAATTGACGAATTTCTGAAATTACTTACTGATGCTTATCTCGATTTTGTCGATAATGATCTTAGTGCAGAAAATATGGATAAACTCACCGGTTATCAACATGCCTTACTAGCTTATTGGTTTTTTCGTGAGGAGGTGAATCAGGGAGGTTTCGTGCAGTTGATCCAAAACGGTTATGGCGGATATATTTTCGATAATCCTACGGCAAAGGCACTTAAACACTTTGGTGCACGTGATACAGCTAAGATTATTTATAAGGCAGCAGAAATTTATCGTGCTCATCAAGAGGAGTTGGAACGCGAAACCACTGAAGAAGAATTTATGGCGATGTATGTTGATTTTGAAGAATTTGATGATTTGGAAGAAAAATATTTTTTGATTGAAGAAGAGGAAACAGCACGTATAGTCCAATTTGTGAAGGAACATATAGAGGATTTTGTTGATTCAATTATTTAAAATTACCTGAAATAATGCATGGCATCATTTTTGAGGACACATTAACCGACATTTAAATTTACTTATTCTAATCATGGCCACCGAAATAAACGTAAACGAGATTAATGAACGGATAGAAAATATCCACAGGTATCTGAACAAGCATAAGGAATATTTAAACAGTTTGAATGTTTTTCCTGTTCCCGACGGAGATACCGGTTTAAACATGGTACTGACCATTCAAGGTGCAATGGCCAATATGAAGAGCTTCGAAAACCAATCCATGCTGCCCGGTGAATACCTGAAAAATTTTGCCGAACAAATGCTTTTGAATAGCAGAGGGTGTTCGGGTGTCATTTTGTCTTTGTTTATGCAAGGTTTTGCTGAAATTGTTGCGAATGACGATTTTTCGAAAGAGAATATCTATAAAGCCCTTGAAAACGGTTATCGCAATGCTTATGAGGGAACGGAAAATCCGCGCGAAGGCACAATGCTTACCCTGATGAGGGCACTAAAAGACAAATATGCCGAGTTGATGGAAGAAGATGATGATCCCCTTGTTATTATAGGCAAAACAATTCCATATCTGAAAGAAGTATTGGATAAAACTCCCGAAATGCTTCCCGTGCTTAAACAAGCCGGCGTTATCGATTCCGGTGGTGCCGGTTTTGTCATTTTTATTCAGGGAGTATGCCGAGAGTTTCAGCACAATGGCTTTGGAACAAATGGTTTACCGGTTCCTGCTTTACTGAAAATAGGGAGAACGACTCGAAAATATATTGAAGGGGGGTTATCCAAATTTAAAAACACACCTTTTGCACACCTTGTATTAAATATCGATTTTTCGAAAATTCAGAACAGTCGATTGCGGGAAATTTTTCAAAATATAAGAAAAGCAGTCAATAACTTATCTGTCAATAATCATGGTAGCAATAAAAAAAGACTTCAAGAAAAAATCATCACCGAACTTGAAGAAATAGATAATCTTTGGAATCCCGAAATCAAACAAAAATATTGTACCGAATTTATTTTGGAAACCGATACCATTACCTCTAAAGAACAACTACAGAAAATGATTGCTCCTTTTGGAGACAGCCTCATTGTTGTTCAAGCCGGCAATAAATTTAAAGTTCATATTCACACCAATAAACCCGATGATGTTTTTGATGCTGTTGAAAAATATGGCGATTTGATTTTTACAAAAGTGGATGATATGAAAAAACAGCATCGCAATTTTATCAGTGATGAGTCGATTGATTATCGGAAAGATAAAAGTATATTTTGTATTGTATCGGGAAAAGGATTTGCAGAAATACTTCAGAAATTAGGCGCTGACGATATTTTGTGTTATGGGAAAAATAAACCTTCCGTAGATCAATTGGTTAAGGGATTAGACAATTTGAAAGCCAAAAATATTATTGTTGCTGCCGATGATAGCGATATTCTCATGGCGTTGAAATATGCTGTTTCGCTCTGCAAGTCGAATGTTTTTATTGTCGAATCGGATAATCCCATTGATCTCATCGGTATGATGATGGGTATTTCGAAAGATTATGACATCATGACCATGTTCGAGGAAGCAATGAAAAGCATTCATACCATCCCCTACTGTGGTATTGCACGTGCAAGTCGTAAAGTAGTTACCGATGATGGGATGCCGGTAAAGAAAAAAGATTTTTTTGCAGTTTACAAAAAGAAAATTATTCTTTCTAACAACAATATGGAAGAGCTTATCGTCGATGCAATTCATCAATTGGCGAATGACTGCAGTCTGATTACTTTGTACAAAGGGTTGCCTTCACGTAAGGAGAACGGTTTGGCCGATCGGCTAAAAGAGAGGTTCCCCGATATCGATTTTGAAGAATATTATGGTGGCCAGTACAACTATAATTATTATATAACCTTTGAATAAAAACAAAAGCATATGAAAAAGAAAATTTTTGTCATTGTGGGAGATAATTTAGGTCTTTCGAGGGATCAGATCGATTACGAAGATCTCGAGATTATCAAATTTCCGACCATAGTTGACGGCAAAGAATACCGCGAAAGCGAGGAATATAACGCCAATTGGCTGATATCCAAATTTGAAAAAGAAAATGTGGTAGCAAAGTCGTCCACTTTGCCTCAAAAAGATATTGTTGATGCAATTGAAAGAAATTATCGGAATCATGACCTCATCATTCATGTTGTAATGAGCAGCGGCTTGTCGAGTGCTTCATGGAAAGTAGCTGAGAATGTACGTAAACAATACGAAGATGTCATACCCATTATTAATGTCGATAGCCGGCAAGCCGTTAATGGGGTGGGGAATGTTCTCTTGGGTATCATCGATATCATTAAAAACAACGATGATTTAAGTATAGAAGAAATTGAAAAACTATGTCAACAAGTTGTTGAAAATACGTATAGTTATTTTATTTTCCCGGACTTGAACTACTTGTATAAAGGAGGCAGGATTGGAAGAGCTCAATCGTTGATGGGCAGTTTGTTGCATATTATTCCGATAATCGGCATGATGGGTGATGATCCGGAAGGCATTGTTTCTTCTTTAGGAAAAGGAAGAACGTTTAAGCAAGTGAATAATCAGATTATCAATTTGATAAAGACAAAGATGGAAGAAAAATCGGTATCGAAAATCAAACGTGCCGTATTTCTGAGCGGCTACGGCGAAAAAAACAAGGATGTTGCCGAAGAGCTGATAGAAAAAGTTAAAGCTCTTCCATGCGACGATTTCGTTCTCGGGAAAGCCGGGCTTGTAGATGCGGTTTATTGTGGTCCCGGGGCATATGGTGTGTCTATACTTTTATAAAAACGGAACATGATGAATTCGATTCTTTTATGCTTACTCTGTCTTGTTATCGGTTACTTAATCGGCTCAATTTTGTTTGCCGAGTTAATTACCCGATGGGTGAAAAACGTCAATATCCGTGAATTGGGTAACGCTAACCCCGGTGCTTACAACGTTTTCAGAAACGTAAGTAAATTTTGGGGAGTGGTGGCCGGACTTTTAGATGCAACGAAAGCGCTGGGTCCTATGTTGATTGCCTCGCATTATTTTCAACTCTCCGACATTGCTTTGGGATGTTTGGCAATAGGCGCCGTTTTGGGGCACGGGCTCCCCATTTATTATCATTTTAAGGGAGGACGGGCAGCGTCTGTGCTCATGGGCATGTATATTTTTTTTATCCCCCTAGAGTTTTTGATCGCTCTTGCCATTACCGTAATTGTTGTGTTGGGTTTTATTCGAAAAGAATACGGTGTATGGGGGCCGACAGGAATCATTGCCCTGTGTTTGATTTTATGCCTGTTTTTTCCACATCCTCTTGAAGTGAGAATGTTTGTATGGATAGGCGGATTTATTGTGCTATTGTTCAACCTGGATAAAGTAAAGGAAAAAACCAAATCGATAACACCTACACCGGCCGAATAGCCGCAAAGAAATATTTTGATTACTTTTGCATCATAAAAATATAAAATATATGCCTGAAAATAAAAGTCAGTTGGTTAATTTTGCGATGAACGGAGGATTGTTGGTTGGTGGATTTTGGGTAATCAAATATTTTTTTGTGATAGCGGCAACGCGTTATCCTTTTTTGGGATATATCAACACGTTGTTGAGTATCGGGACACCTTTGTTATTATTCTTTTTCTTAGTCAGTTATAGAAATTTTGTAGCGGGGAGGGAGAAGATTGGTTTTTGGCACGGCATACAGTTCTCGGTGATGCTTTTTTTCTTTGCTTCGCTTTTGGAGGCAATCATTGTAATTGTGCACATTGTATGGATTGATCCGGCATACCTTTCCAGAACTTATGAACACACCCTTGCAATGATCGAAAGCATGTCGGCTGATCAAAATATGATCGGCAAGTTGAAACAACAACCTGTTCCAACGCCGTTTTCCTACACCGTGGGAATGATTATAGGAAATCTGCTGATCGGTTTTATTCTTTCGCTGTTTCTTGTTCCCCTTGCCAACCGCTTTACGCTTAAAAACAACGATCGTCAGTCAGGAGAATATTAGATGGATATTTCGGTTATCATACCCCTTTACAACGAGGAAGAATCGCTGCGCGAGTTATACGAATGGATCAAACGCGTGATGGGCGAGAACAATTTTACGTACGAAATTATTTTTGTCGACGACGGTAGTACCGACGGTTCATGGAACATTATCACTGAATTAAAGAAGGAAGAATCGGAACATATACATGCAATCAAGTTTCGTCGTAATTATGGAAAATCGCCGGCATTGCAATGCGCTTTTCAAAAAGCCCAAGGGGATGTGGTAATTACGATGGATGCCGATTTGCAAGACAGTCCCGATGAGATTCCCGAATTGTATCGAATGATTAAGGAAGAAGGGTACGATTTGGTATCGGGATGGAAGAAAAAACGTTACGATGCCATATTGACCAAAAACCTGCCTTCCAAGTTGTTTAATGCAACGGCAAGATGTGTATCGGGAATCAAGCTGCACGATTTCAATTGCGGACTCAAAGCATATCGAAAGGATGTGGTAAAAAATATCGAGCTGTACAACGAGATGCACCGGTACATTCCGGTATTGGTCAAAAGTGCAGGTTTTACCAAAATCGGCGAAAAGCCGGTACAACATCAACCCCGTAAATACGGCAAAAGCAAATTCGGAGCAAGTCGTTTTTTTAACGGTTATCTCGATTTGATGACCTTGTGGTTTCTGAACCGCTTCGGCAAAAAACCCATGCATTTTTTTGGCGTGCTGGGTACGCTGATGTTTTTTATCGGTTTTGTGGCTGTGATTATAGTTGGTGCTACGAAACTATACGATATGCATCATGGCAATCCGTACCGATTGGTAACCGAATCGCCCTATTTTTATATTTCCCTAACCATGATGATTCTCGGTACGATGCTTTTTCTTGGGGGATTTTTGGGCGAACTCATCTCACGAAATTCTCCCGAAAGAAATCATTACCGGATAGAGGAAGAATTTTAACGGATATAATTTTTTTAATAACCATTTAAAACAAAAGAATAATGAATTTTGATGAAGTAATACGCAAGCGAAAATCGATCAGAAAATTCAGCGAAAAGCCTGTTGAAAAAGAAGCAATTATTCAATTGCTTGAAAGTGCTCGTTTGGCTCCTTCGGCTGTAAATTTTCAACCGTGGAAATTTTATGTATGCATTTCCGAGGAAATGAAAAAGGCGATTCGTGAAAGTTATCCCCGCGAATGGTTTGCCGGGGCGCCGGTATATATTGTTGCGTGCGGCGATCACAGCCGTTCGTGGAAACGTCCTGCCGACGGAAAAGATCATTGCGACATCGATGTTGCCATTGCTGTAGAACATATGGTGTTAAAAGCCACCGATCTTGGATTGGGAACATGCTGGGTGTGCAACTTCGATCCCTTGAAAGTGAAAGGAGCGTTGCATCTGAGTGAGGAATTCGAACCCATTGCCCTTCTGCCGTTAGGATATCCTGCCGATAACTACGAAGCCGATCCGCGTAACAGCAAACGCAAACCGCTTGAAGAGATTGCAGAATGGGTGTGAAATCGATTGTTATGCATCGAAATATAGTGATTAGGGGGTATGAATATCTTGAAAGTTAATATGAATGCAAAAAACAGAATAACGATACCGATTTTATGTTGTCTGATCATGGTATTTTCGGGGTGCAGTGAGTCGGCCAAAAAAAATCGAGAAAAAAGCAAGTATATTTATTTTCAGGAGTATGGCGAAATTTTCCATACGAGTTTCCATGTTAAGTATGCTTACGATCGATCGCTGTACGACGAAATTGTAGCCGAATTGGATGAATTCGATGATTCGTTGAACCCTTTTAAAGATCAATCCATCATTGCAAAAATCAACCGCAATGAGCCGGTACAGCCCGATTCGTTTTTCATCGCCGTGTTCAATAAGGCAATGGAAGTATCGCGCATCACCGACGGCAAATTCGATATTACCGTTGCGCCCCTTGTAAACGCCTGGGGATTCGGATTTAAGAATAGCGACAACGTAACCCCCGAACTTATCGATAGTCTGAAACAATTTGTTGGTTATGAAAAAGTAAGGTTGGAAAACGGAACGATTGTGAAAGCCGATCCGCGCGTTCAGCTCGATGCTTCGGCAATTGCCAAAGGCTATGCTTGCGATGTGGTGGCCAATTTGCTTAAGAGCTACGGTGTGGAGAATTACATGATTGAGATAGGCGGCGAGATTGCCATGCGCGGCAAAAACGATAAAGGAGTCTGCTGGCGCATAGGAATCGATAAGCCGATGGATGATAGTACCGGACTGCATCACGAATTGCAAACCATTCTCTCCATTTGCGACAAATGCGTGGCCACTTCGGGCAATTACCGCAACTATTACGTCAAAGACGGCAAAAAATATGCGCATACTATTGATCCGCAGACCGGTTATCCTTCTGAACAGGACATCCTGAGTGCGACTGTCATTGCCGACGATTGCATGACTGCCGACGCCTACGCTACGGCCTTTATGGCTTCAGGGTTGGAAAAATCAAAAGAAATTGCCAAAAAAGTTCCGGGATTGTTTTACTATTTTATTTATGTACAACCCGACGGCACAATGGCAACCACTTGTTCCGAAGGTTTTGAACAATTTTTTGCCGAATGAAAAGAGGTAGGACTGTGATCCAATGGAGGTAAGACGATAATAATACGAATTTCGGTGTAAGTTGTTTGCTCGAAATACTTTTTAATGCAATGGGATGGGGGGTAGAGAAAATAAAAATATCATCTAAGGAAGAAGCGAGTGAGGTGGTACAATATGCATTTTATCAAACACTTTTTGGTTGTGCACTCATTGCTTCCACCTCCAAGGGGATTTGTTTTTTGGCTTTTGGTGAAGAGGAGAAGACATTGCCGGAGTTGAAAAAGCGATATCCCGGAGCTGTCTTCGAAAATCGATCCGACGCATTTCAATTGTCGGCAAAAGCATTGGTAAACGGTGGCGACTCTTTCGTGAACCCGTTGCCATTGCATATCGGGGGAACCGATTTTCAAATGGCCGTGTGGAAATCGTTGCTTCGCATACCTTCCGGAGAGCTTTGCTCATACCGTCAAATTGCTGTCGCAATTGGCAAACCAACGGCTTGGCGCGCCGTTGCTTCTGCTATTGGCAGTAACCCTGTGGCATACCTCATACCTTGCCATCGCGTGATCTGTTCCGACGGTCGGCTCGGCGGCTATCGCTGGGGAATCGGTTTAAAACGGAAAATGCTCGAAGAGGAAGAATTGAGGAGAAAATGTTTACCCGATTGCGAGTAAAGCCGCAAGCCAAGCAAGCGGTTTTTCCTATACGATTACATTTTTCATATAATTACATATTCACGTATAAATACATGTACAGACAATGAAACATATTTTTTCAGTCCGTTTATTCATCTTATTTGTTTTATTCATAACTTCTGCTTCGTCGCTTTTATCACAGCAAAGCGATGCTGTCCGCTATCCGACATTTAAATTTGACGGGAATTTGAAAACCAAATTCGAATAT
>ERZ795062.2006-NODE-2006-length-13736-cov-4.798480_pt1 | contig 13736 bp, 12 predicted proteins | sample MGYA00375146_ERZ795062 | MGnify/ENA primary metagenome ERZ795062 (study PRJEB30191, sample SAMN05720281) | activated sludge metagenome | isolation source: Anaerobic digester | place: USA | collected 2015-07-16 ... | reverse complement strand
TCAACCAGCCCCGAGAAGTGCTCCTCCAGTAACCGGACTACGGCAAAAGCGAGCCAGCTCGGGACAAGTGCACTACCGCGCTTGGTGACGTACCCGCGATCAACAAGTACACCCATGATCGATGCGTAGGTGCTCGGGCGGCCAATGCCTCGCTCTTCCAAATCCTTGACGAGGCTCGCTTCGGTGTATCGCGCGGGAGGTTTGGTCGCGTGGCCTTCAGCGGTCAGGACGGCCAAAGCTGCGGAGTCTCCCTGCGCCAACGCCGGCAGCCGGACCTCCTTCTTACCCTTTTCGCCCTCGCCTGGATCTTCGTCGTCGCCTTCTTCGTAGGCGGCGAGGAAACCGGGGAAGGTGATGACCGTTCCGCTCGCCGAGAACTCAACCTTGCGGTTGTCGGCGGTGTCGGCAGCAAGCTTGATCGTTGTCGTCGCGACCTTGGCGTCTGCCATCTGCGACGCAACGGTGCGCTTCCAGATCAAGTCGTAGAGCGCGAAGTCGTCACCGGTCAGTTGGCCCGCAACTTCCGCCGGGGTTCGGAACACATCGCCGGATGGGCGGATCGCTTCGTGCGCTTCCTGCGCATTCTTGACCTTGCGTTCATAGCGACGCGGCGCTGGCGATACGTGGTCACTGCCGTATAGGTCCGCAGCTTGAGCGCGGGCGGCGTTGATGGCGGAATCCGACAACGTCGTGGAGTCAGTACGCATGTAGGTAATGAAGCCGCGTTCGTACAGGCCTTGGGCGACGCGCATCGTGCGCTGGGCGCCCCAACGCAACTTGTTCGATGCCTCGCGCTGGAGCGTGGAGGTCATGAATGGTGCTGCAGGCTTGCGAGTTCCGGGGCGATTATCGACCGACGAAACTGTCAGACCCGCGCCGGTCAAGGAGTCGACAAGTGCTTGGGCGGCGGTGAGGTCCAAGCGAACAACGTCGGCCTTCTTCAGCACGCCGCTGGCATCGAAGTCGTTGCCTTGCGCAACTCGCTTGCCGTCGATGGACACCAGGCGGGCGGTGAAGGTTCCGGGATCAACCGTTGCTTCGAGGTCCCAGTACTCAGCCGAGGTGTGGGCGATCCGGGCGCGTTCGCGGTCAACGACGAGGCGCAGAGCAACGGACTGAACGCGTCCCGCGGATAGGCCCTGCATGACCTTCTTCCACAACACCGGAGAGACCTCGAAGCCATAGAGGCGATCGAGGAGTCGGCGCGCTTCTTGAGCGTCAACGAGGGAACGGTTCAGCTCGCGGGTTTCCTGGGCCGCACGCTGAATCGCGTCCTTGGTGATCTCGTGGAACACCATGCGGCGGACTGGAACCTTCGGCTTCAGGACCTCAAGAAGGTGCCAGGCGATTGCCTCGCCCTCGCGGTCCTCATCTGTGGCGAGCAGGAGTTCATCGGCGGACTCGAGCTTCTTCTTCAGCTCGGCGACCTTGGCCTTCTTCGACGGGTGGATGACGTAGATCGGCGTGAAGTCGTTGTCGACGTCGATCGCCATCCGAGCCCATGGCAGACCCTTGTACTTGGCGGGGACCTCAGCGGCGCTGTTAGGCAAATCCCGGATGTGGCCAACGCTGGAGTCAACGTCGAATCCTGGACCCAAGTAGCCCTGGATCGTCTTCGCTTTGGCGGGTGATTCAACAATCACAAGCCGCCGAACGGCACCCTGACTGGGCACTTTGGGTGCTCCTTCGCATCGCTTCTTATTGACATCTGCAGCCGCCACCATAGCCCGCTGCGCCAATTCACTGTAGCCCGTCGCCTTGAGCCGCCCGGCTTCGCGAGCCCTCCGCCCCATCATTGTGAAGGCTTTTTGTCGCTGTAAGGCAGCCAACCGCCACAATGCTGGGCGGATGCACTCAGAACGGCGCTAGGCCCCGACGAACTTGCGTGTCGGGGCCTAGCGCTTGGTTATTTTGCGAGCGTTGAGGACTACTTCTCCTCGCGGATCGCGTCGACGGGAACACCCTCGTCTTCGGCAGTTTCTTGCACTGCCTCGTCGAGCTTGGCCTCGTCACCGGCAGACGGTCCGTGACCATCGGCTTCCTTGATGTCATCTGAGATGTCATCGGCGGAAACCGCGATCGGGCGACGCTTGCTGATGATGACGGCTCCCACCACGATCGCGGTTGCGACTGCGGCGATCGCCAGGCGAAGTGCCGTCTGATCGTTGAGGAACAGCGTCACAACTGCCGGAGCAATCAACAGTGCAACAAGGTTCATGACCTTGATCAACGGGTTGATCGACGGCCCAGCGGTGTCCTTGAATGGGTCACCAACGGTGTCACCGATAACAGTGGCTTCGTGGGCCGGTGAGCCCTTTCCACCGAAGTTTCCGTCTTCGACGAACTTCTTGGAGTTATCCCAAGCTCCACCGGAGTTCGACAGGAACACTGCCATCAGCAGACCAGTGGCAATCGTTCCCACGAGGTAGGAACCAAGCGCACCAATACCCAATGCGAAACCAACCGCGATCGGCGTCAGCACTGCGAGCAGACCTGGAGTTGCCAGTTCGCGCAGCGAGTCGCGGGTCACGATGTCGACAACGCGTGCGTACTCAGGCTTCTCTTCGTAGGTCATGATTCCTGGGTGCTCGCGGAACTGACGACGCACCTCGAAGATCACGGCTCCGGCCGCACGGGACACGGCGTTGATCGCCAAGCCCGAGAACAGGAACACCACTGCCGCACCGATCAACAGGCCGACCAAGTTGCGTGGGTTGGCGACGTCGAGGATGCCGAGGTACTGAGTGCCACTGACGAATCCGAGGCCTTCAAGTACTCGTGGTGTCGTTTCCTGAACGCTGGCAACTGCTTCGCCGACTGCGTCACGGAATGAACCGAACAGCGCGGTCGCCGCAAGAACGGCAGTTGCGATCGCGATTCCCTTCGTGATGGCCTTCGTCGTGTTACCGACGGCATCCAGGTTGGTCAGAACCTGTGCGCCCTGTTCGTCAACGTCGCCGGACATTTCAGCAATACCCTGAGCGTTGTCGGAGATCGGTCCGAACGTGTCCATCGCGACGATCACGCCGACGGTGGTCAACAGACCCGTACCGGCAAGTGCGATCGCGAACAGGCTGAGCACCAGCGAGCCGCCGCCGAGCAAGAACGCGCCGTACACCGCAGCCGCAATAACGAGGGCGGAGTAGACGGCAGATTCCAAACCGAGCGAGATACCCGCGAGGATCACGGTGGCGGGACCAGTCAGTGATGACTGCGCCACATCGTCGACAGGCTTGCGGTTCGTCTCGGTGAAGTAGCCGGTCAGAACCTGCATCGCCGCGGCGAGCAAGATACCGATCAGCACTGAACCGATCATGAGCCAACGTGGGTTGAAGCTGGTCAGCTGCGTGATCTCGATTCCGAGGCGAGAAACGTCCACGCCCTTGAGGTCGATGATGCGCGTTGGCAGCAGCGCGAAGGCCGCCACAACCACGAGCACCGCAGAGATGATCGCGGAGATGAAGAATCCACGGTTGATCGCGGTCATGCCCGAACGGTCACCCTTGCGAGGTGCAACCGTGAAGATGCCGAGAATCGCGGTGATAACACCAATGGCAGGAATGATCAGCGGGATAACTAGACCGAGGTCTCCGAAGGCAACCTTTCCGAGGATCAGAGCGGCGACCAAGGTCACTGCATAGGACTCGAAGAGGTCAGCGGCCATACCGGCACAGTCACCAACGTTGTCACCGACGTTGTCGGCGATCGTGGCGGCGTTGCGGGGGTCGTCCTCAGGGATTCCCTGTTCGACCTTTCCGACGAGGTCGGCGCCGACGTCAGCGGCCTTGGTGAAGATACCGCCACCAACACGCATGAACATCGCGAGCAGTGCGGCACCGAAACCGAAGCCTTCAAGGACTGTTGGGGCATCGCCCTTGTAGATGATCACGACGAGTGAAGCACCGAGCAGGCCGAGGCCGACGGTGAACATGCCCGCCACACCACCGGAGCGGAAGGCGATCTTCATGGCGTGCTGTTCGCCAGTTTCCTGAGCAGCGGCGGCAACACGAACGTTTGCACGAACGGCCAGCCACATTCCCACGTAACCAGTGACACCGGAGAAAACGGCACCGACGACGAAGAAGATCGAACGGCCGATCTTCTCGCTCGTGGTTTCAGCAGGGAGCAAGAAGAGGATGAAGAAGACGATGACAGCAAAAATGCTCAAAGTCTTGAACTGACGGGTCAGGTAAGCGGAGGCGCCTTCTTGAACGGCACCAGCGATTTCCTGCATCTTTTCGGTTCCTTGGTCGGCGGCAAGAACGCCTCGGACCAAGACCAGCGCCACTACCAACGCTAGTAAGGCAATTAGTGCAACTACGACCGCGTAGGTGAAGTTGACGCCTTCTAGCGAGACAGTGACGTCGGCAGCAGCAAGAACTGCAGACATGCGGTCTCCTTGTCACGGATTATGGCGGGACGAGCCACCCAAAAGCGCTAGCTCCGCAATCTGTGCGGAGCCCCCCGGCCCAAACCAATACGGGTCCGACTCAATAGTCGGCAGATCGGCGCGAGTGTACGTCGAATGGCCTAACCGAGTTGCGACCGCCCCCACCGTCGTGTAGGGGTGCGTAGCGGGCTCAGCCCAATTCGGGACGAGCCAGCGCAGGACCGTCGATTGGCCATGTCATCTCAACGACCGTGCCCGGCCCTGCAGACTCGACTGCGCTTTCCGGTGCCAGCGACGAAATCAGGGCCAAAGCCATTGACTCATCGGTGTCTGGCGAGGTGCTTGATGATGGGATTTGATCGAAAACCCGAACGCTGAAGCGGTCCGAGAAGTCCGTCAACTCGATGCGGATATCCGCAGCGAGGTCAGTGTCCTGATGCTTGATGACTGCCAGCGCGCAGGCTTCACCTACCGCGAGGCGAACCTCGTCCAATACGTCTTCATCGACGCCGCAGCGCCGTGCAGCGGCACCAGCAACGAGACGAGCCAGCCTCACCTGATCAGGCGTGGGTGGGATTGTGAGCGAGGCGGTTGCCACGTCAGCCCGCCACTGCCTCATCGACAGAACTGTGCAATCCGATGGCCGTATCGAGTCCCGTGATCCTGAATACCTTGCTGATCCGATCAGTGGCAGTCACGACGGCCAGTGATCCGCCATGTTCGCGAACCCGCTTGAGCGCCTTCACCAGCACACCAAGGCCTGTGGAATCCAGAAACTCAACTGCCGACAGATCAACCACAAGTTGATAGCTACCGGCTTCAACAAGTCCGGACAATTGCTCGTCCAACTGGGGTGCGGTGTAGACATCAACTTCGCCGCTGACCTCGACAACTGAGTACCCGTCAGTTTCCCGGGTTACCAAGGTGATTTCCACGTTCTTCCCCTCATTGGATGTGCTGAGCACTGCGGGGCCCACTGTTTCACAATTCCTAGCCATGATGAAGGTTTATGGCTCCGACTCACGCTGACCTGCACGAGCGCTGACCACGATCAGTGGCGGCGACTTACCAGCGGCCCCGGCAACACTCGCCAAGATGCCCCGAGCGCGACCGTCGACCTCGACGTCAACCTCAGTGCCGTCGATGCGGCAACTGCGCAGGCGAGCGTCATTTGCCTTCGCGATTTCGGCCGCCTGCTGGCAGCCATCTGACAACCAGGGGCGCCCGGCTGCTGCTAGCGCAGATAGGTCGGCTGCCGCTGCCACCCTTGCTCGCGCAGATGCAAACTCCGTCAGCGCGAAGCCCACCACAGCGAATACCAGGCAAACCATCAGGGCGCTGAGCCACAGGATCGTCGCCGATCCCTGGTCCCCAGAGACCCCAAACCGCTGTCGGCTCACTTCGGTTCCGCCTGAGCAATTGAGCGCGACGCGACGGTGAGCATCCGTGCCCCCACGAACGGTAGCTGGACGTCAGCCGACACCTCCACCGAAACATGTTCCGAACCACCGCGCCGAATTTTGACCCGAGAGCCCGGCATGGCATCCCGTGCGACCGTCCTCACTTCGGTGGCGCTGTCGCCGCGGGCCGCCGCTCGTGCGCCCGCCCGAGATGCCTCTTGCGTGCGCAGGTGAGCAATGCCAACTCCGATGGCAAAGAGCAAGAACGCTAGGACCACGACGACCGACAGGATGCCGACGGCCAGTTCCGCAGTGACCATCCCTGAGTCGCCTGTTCGGCGTTGGGGATCGAGGCTTGCGCCTCGACCCCCAACCTGAGTGGTCACCCCACCCACGAGAAGGCCCGTTGCACAACGCCCCACAGGAGGTCCTGGACTTCCGGGCTGGTCAACAACTTGAGTAGCAGACCGCCGAAACCCGCTGCGGCGACTGTGCCAACTGCGTATTCGGCGGTCGACATTCCCTTGTCGTTCTCGATCACCCGTGCGAGCTGATTTGTCATCTGTCCTCCATCAAGTACCGCGACTTTGAGCCGCAAAAGACAGCGGTCTTGCGACCCCCGGCGGCCACGTTTGCGGCCACGGACAGAGGCTGTCGCCTTTGTGAACAGGCCCGCTGAAGCGATTCGCCGCGCTGGGGATGGGCACTGGGTCGTGGATGGCTGTGGACAATCACTTTGAGAGTCCGGCCGAGATGAGGCTGGCGATGAGCGGCACTACTCCGAGCAACATGAAGGCCGGTAGGAAACAGAGTCCCAGCGGACCAACCGCTTTGACTCCAACGGTTTTGGCAGCTTGATCGAGGTGGGCGCGCCGCACCAACCGAAGATCATCTGCAACGCGTAGGAGTACCGAGGTCAAGGGTGCGCCCGTTTCCGCGGAGCGAAGAATCGCCCGCGCAATTGGAGCCAACGAGGGCTCATCGCTCATCGGTTTCCACACTCGTGCGGGGCTCGCACCCAGGTTGAACTGAACGACGCACTCGTTGAGCAGGTCGGCAACGGGACCCCCCATTGCCTCCGCAGTCGCTTGGGTCGCCGCTGCGGTCGAAGTGCCCGATGCCAAGCACGCGGCCATCAGGTCAGCCACCGTGGGCGCGGACACTTCCAACACCTCACGGTGAGCGCGATCGCCTCGCGATTCCAGCCGCCCAAGCAACCTCGGCCCGAGAACAACAACGGCGGCACCGAGCACAACGCCGAGGATTCCCCCGATGAGGATGACGGCCACCGCGCCGCACAGCGCACAACTCAGCACTGGCAATCGCGACCTTGGAGGGTCAGCCGATCGGGCCAAGTCGGGCTGTACGGCTGAACTGCGCCGACTGGCGGCCCGGCGTTCCGCGAGTACAGCCAAGCGGTCGGTACCCACAGCCGGTCGAACGGCGAGGTAGACCGCAGCGCCAACTAGCAGTACCGCGAGCACCACTGTGCCGCTCACAGCGATCGCTCAACTGATTTGGTCAAGCGGGAGATCCACCACAGCCCGAGACACTCAAGGCCAACACCGACTGCCAGGACCAGCAGGCCCCACACCGACCCGAACAGCCAGGCGATCGGCGAAGCACCAAGGCCGCTGCCAAGGATCACTCCAACGATGGGTAGTCCCGCGAGCACTTTCGCCGTGGCCCGAGGCCCGGCGAGCTGAGCGGCAACCTCGGCCCGAGCCACTTGATTGGCCGCCTCCGCGATAGCCAACCGATCCGCCGCTTGAGCAAGTCCGGCACCACTACCTTCAGCTACCCGCCACAAGGCGGCAAGCGATTGAAGAATCGGCAGGTCGACGCGTTGCGCCTCGGACCGCAATACCCGCGGCACGTCTCCCCCCAGTTCAGCAACGGACACTGCCCTCGACGCCAATGGGACGGGACTCGATCGTTGAGCCCGGGTGAATGCCTGCCTCACGGGTTGCCCCGCTCTGAGTTCGGCCGCGAAGGCAGCAACCAGTTCAACGGCCGCAGCCCGCGCAGCATCCTGGGATCTCCGGCGGCGGAAGTGCTGCTTCGTTCGCCTTGCAACTTCCGCCGCAACCTCCCCTGGGGTTCGAGACGAGCGGGGGGAGGACTCACGTTCGCGCCCTCGCAGGTAGATCGGTCGGCGACGGATGGGCACTGGAGCGAGCAGGTAGCCAGCGACCGACATCAACAACGCGATTGCCCAGGTGTTCATCGGCCGCTCGGCATAATTCGCTCGGGCGTTTGGACTCCAAGCCGCCGTGCCAACTGGGGACCGTAGGGCCCGAGCTCCACGTTGTCGTTGCCGAAGATCACGGCGGGCGACGAGCTCACAAGCGCATCGCTGCCACGGTGCAGCGCGTGGATTCCTGACACACGACGATGCCCACGACGATCCCGCTCGATATGGATCACAGCGTCAAGGCCCGCAGCCACTTGCGAATGCAAGGCCTCCCGTCCAAGCCCGGCAGCAAGAGCTAGGGCCTCCAGCCGAGCCGGGACACCAGTGGCGGAGTTTGCGTGAACAGTTCCGCAACCACCTTCATGCCCGGTGTTGAGAGCAGCCAAAAGGTCGACTACCTCGGCACCTCGAACCTCACCAACCACCAATCTGTCGGGACGCATTCGCAGCGCCTGACGAACCAGATCGCGCATGCTCACGTGCCCGGAGCCCTCAACGTTGGGCGGTCGAACTTCCAACCGCACGACGTGTTCGTGGTCAGGGTCCAACTCGCCGGAATCCTCCACGATCAGGATTCGCTCGCTCGGTGGCGCAATCGACAACAAGGCGCTGAGCAGTGTTGTTTTCCCGCTTCCCGTTCCGCCGCTGACCAGGAAGGCGGCGCGCGATTCCACCAGTGCTGCTAACCAAGGCGCGGCCGCTTGTGGAATTGCACCAACAGCGACGAGATCGGGCAGGGCGAACGCACTCTGGCGCGGGATTCGCAGGGAGATGCAGGTCCCCCGCGGTGCCACCGGTGGCAAGACGGCGTGAAGCCGTGAGCCGTCCGGCAGCCGGGCATCCACATACGGAGTCGCCTCGTCCAACCGTCTGTTGGCGCTCGCGGCCAGCCGTTGTGCCAGCCGTCGGACCGCCGACTCATCGCGGAATCCGACCGCTGCCCGCTCAAGCCCACAGCCTCTGTCAATCCACACTGACTCCGGGCCATTGACGAGGACGTCCGTCACCTTCTCTTGCCGAAGGAGTGCCTCCAGCGGACCGGCTCCGGCGAGTTCGCTGCGTAGCGCGATGACCACATCAAGTACGGCAGTGTCGCCAAGCACCTCGCCTTCGGCAGATAGTGCGGCCGCCACGCGCGACGGGGTGGGCTGGTCCCCTGAGGCGGCCAGTCGATCACGCACGCGATCAACCAGCGATTCCGGGACAGCGGAACCGGCGCGCGCGGTCACATCAACCGCTGAGTGATGGTCGTTCATGACACGGGATCAATCCCGCGTGTACCGCGCTCGATCCTGCGCAGTACCGCATCACTTGCGTGCCGCAACCCACCGCGAGATCCGACCGGAGGCAACCCCCGCTCAAGCCGACGAACCACTCCCGGATCGGCTGCCGAGTCAGCAACCAACGGCAATCCCAGCAACTCACCAACATCCGGGGCCGACAGTCCGCCAGGGCTTGGCCCTCGCGTCACCAACTCAATGCAGGGTCCATCCAACTCGCTGGCACCGAGCAGGCGTGAAGCGGCAGCGACCGCAACGCTTGTGCGCGGCGTCACCAGCACGATGAAGTCACACCGACAGATCGCAGCGGCGGCAACTTCGCCAAGTTGGCGGGGTAGATCAACAACGACCAAATCGCAGCCACGGGTAAGTGCATCGATTGCCGCGCCCGCAGGCCCTTGCACCACGCCCTCGCTGGGAGCACCTCCCCAACCGAGCACGTGCACACCGGCAGCGACTGGCAATGAACTGTGAACCGCATCCGGGCGCAACCTGCCCCTGGTCTTCGCTAGTTCGTTCCACGTCAATCCACTTGGGCGATCGTGCCCAAGGAGTAACTCCAGGCCGGCACCCAACGGATCGAGGTCGATGGCTGTGACCGCCATCCCGTTTCGATGACCCTCCACACCAACTGCCACTGTCAACGAGCTTGATCCCGCGCCCCCGCAGGCACCGATGAATCCGACAACCGGCGCCACCTTCCGGTCGGCTAGACCAATCGAGGCGAACCGATCGACCACCCATGACTCCGCCTGCGGCAGAACGGCTACTTGATCTGCCCCAAGTTCCGCGGCCAATCGCCATGGTTCTTGACCGTCACTGACTGTCTTCGTCGCAAGAACTACGCCATCACGTCGCGGCACAAAACCGTCCGTCAACTGTTGCGCGATGTCAGTTCCGACGACAACAAGCGCATGGCGCGACCACCGACTTCGCAATCCCGCCGAAGTTGTTGCCACTGCAGGTTCGACCCCGGCCGCCGCGGCCAATCGCAAGATGTCGTCGAGAAGTTCAATGTCGTCAGTCGCGAGAAGCGGCCGCATATCCAAGGTTGTCGGCATGACCTGACTGTGCCCGCCCAAGGCTTCCCGCAGGCGGTGGCCGCCAGCAGTTGTGGATAACCCCGCGCAGCTTGTGCCTGTGGAAAACTTCCGCCCCGCAATCTGCTGGTTACGCACCCGAGGCGCAGGAACGTCTGCCAGGTGGAGAACGAGGAAGGCCCCCGCTGGGGGGAGCGGGGGCCTTCTAAACCGACGTGGGGGGACGTCGGTTGTGGTCGGTACGTGACCGAGCGATGTCAGTATGTACCCATCCCCTCACTTTGTGCAACGTAATCGGCCGATCAGGCAATGGGCGAGTCGCACTAACGGTTAGCGGTTTTGGAAACAATGGTCTGCGGGCACAACTATCGAAGACGCAACAGCGACAAATCGCCACCACAATCGAGCAAAGACAGTCGGCACGGAGGAAACCACACCATGACAAAAGCGGCGGCATTCTTCGACCTCGACAAGACCCTGCTGGCAAAGTCGAGCACCCTGGCTTACGCCAAGCCGCTGTATCAAAGCGGAATGCTCACGCGACAAGATCTGATGCGTAGCGCGTACGGACAGTTCGTGTATTTGGTGGCCGGAGCCAACGAACAACAGATGGACCAGATGCGCGTCTACATGTCCGAACTCGTCAAGGGTTGGGACGTTGAACAGGTCAAGGCAATTGCAGCTGAGGGTTTGGCCAATGTGATCGAACCGATCGTCTACGCGGAAGCACTCACCCTGTTCGATGAACACCATGCGGCGGGACGCGACGTGATCGTCATTTCATCCTCGGGGACCGAAATCATCGAACCGATTTGTGCGTTGCTCGGCGCCGACAAAGCCATCGGCAGCCAAGTTGCGATCGAAGACGGCAAGTACACCGGCGAAATTCTGTTCTACGCGTATGGCCAGGGTAAGGCTGATGCAATTCGCCTGTTGGCCGCCGATGAGGGATACGACCTTTCGGCGAGCTACGCGTACTCGGATTCTATGACTGACCTGCCGATGCTCGAAGCAGTGGGAAATCCAGTCGCCACGAATCCGGACAAAGAGTTGCGCGCCGTGGCCAAGGATCGAGTATGGCCAGTTCTCGACTTCCGCAAGCCCGTTGCGATGGCATCCAAGGAAGCACATGCTCGAAATCGGGCTGCGGGTGCTGCCGTCGGTGGCGCCGTGGCGCTCGGTTTGGCTTGGTACGCACGTCACCGGCTCCGCCACTAGTCCCGATCGCGCTAGCCGCGACTGCGCCTCGCTCGCGAGGAACACCTGCCCGCCCAGGAACGTGCAGCATTTCTGCGCGCAAGCGCCAGAAATGCTGCACGTTAGATGGCGAGATCCAGGTGAACGGGTGAAAAGGACGTTAGTCCCTTCACTCCCGCATGCGCCCGGACGATAATTGCTCATGTAATCGACCAGAAGGTCGAAGACACCGGGCGAAGAACCCACGCGGCGTACAACCCACGCAGAGGGTACGGCGATAGGGCCGGATGAACGCACGCTTGATCGCTTTGCCCGTTGTTTTGGCTGCCCCTGCCTCGCGGTGGGGGCAGCCGCATTTCTGGGGTCGGTTGGACCGCTCGATCAGTCCAGGTCAGGGAGTCGGTCGATGCTCAACCTGGCCCCCACGGCACATGACTCGGCACAGAAACGAATCCACCGAGCAACGCCGTCCGGCGTTCCGCTCAGGTAGGCGCGTACCGCATCGACATAGGCCGGGCGCCCAATCGAGTAGATGGCGGCGTCTGTGAGTAGCAGCAGATCTGGATCGAGCCCACGTTGCGCCAACACGACTCGCGCTGCCGCCCGCGCAACCAGCGCACTTCCCCACTCGAACGGTCGCAGCGCAACTAGCTCACCGTGGACAACCGCGGCCTGGACAATCGCGGGAGCCTCAGTCGGCGTGGTGGTGACTTGTGCAAGTCCCGCCAGGCGCACCTTCATCGAAGCAACGTCGGGCAACGACTTGATCCGCAGCGGGTCGTCCACCTCTTCGGAATCGCGCGGCCGACCAAGCCGGTCAGCATCGGCCACAACATCGCGCGCAACTAGCGAATGCATCCGAGCGAGCGACTGCATCGGCGCCACGGCCCAGACGTTGACCTGTTCCGGCAGTGACTGCTCAAGGCGCCACACCCCCGCAGCGGCGTGACCGATCGGCGAGTCGTCGAAAGCATCACCCGTAACCCAGGCAGACAGGGCGATGTCAATACCATCGATCGCGGCCGATGCCCGCGCATTCTGAATCGCGACGTCCTTGCGCAATGCCGCCCCCTTGGTGCGAAGCGACCGGTCCCACAGCAGTGCGTCGACCCGCTCGCGCGCACTCGTGACGGACTCCGCAACTCCAGGCAGGTCCATGAGGGGAAGCAGTAGGTCAGTTGCCATGTTCCGCTACTGCTTCGGGGCGTTGAGCTTTTGCAGCCCCGCCAGCACTGTCGGGTCCTGGGCATCCATCCAATTGACCAGGTCCAGAGTGGAGATGAAGCGCACGTTCGGTTCACGCTCATGGGAATCTTCGATGAAGCGGCTCAGCGCCTTCGTGTACGCGCCGCACACCCAGTCATTCATGTGGTTGCCGAGGATCAGCGGTGCACGGTTGCCACCATTCACAGCTTTGAGCGCATTCATGTAGGCGTTGTAGGTGTCATCCTCAATCTGCTGGCACTTTTCCTTGGATGCCGACGTCTTGCCGCCATTTTGATTCGCCAAGAAGTTGTAGTCCATCGAGAGCACGCCGTACTTGATGCCAGCAACCTTGATCGCCTGCAACGGGATGTTCCACATACCGTTCTTGACCTGCTTCGGCCACGTCAAGGATCCGCCGCCGGAGGTGTCGTAGCGGTATCCGGCTTGTTTGAAGGCCTTGAACATTGCTGGACGATTGCCCTCCAGGCACGGGGTCCGGCCACCCTTCACCACGCTGGAGTTGAAAGGCAGTGGCCCGGCATCGGCCGCCTGCGGGTTGAACGCGCGCCAGTTGTCCATGATCGTGTTGAACTGGGTGATCTCACTGGTCCAATCGGCCGCACTCCAACTTCCGACTCCACCGGCTCCACAGAAGTGCCCGTTGAAGTGTGTGCCGATTTCGTGCCCTGCATTCCAGGCATCGGACAGTTTGTTGATGCGAGTGCCGATGATCGCGGGATCACCGAATCCAATCGCGGACGTTCCTCGCGGCTTCTTCGGAGGTGCGTAGTTCAGCTTCGCCTTGTTATCAGGAAGGAGGTAGACGCCGGAGACGAAGAAGGAGAACCGGCCATCGACCTTCTTCGCGACATCTAGGTAGTGCTGCATGATTCCGGTCTTGCTTTCGACGCCGCCATCAAACGACACCACAACGAACTGCGGTGGCTGTTGCCCTGCGGAGAGTTTTTCGATCTCCAGTTCGGGCTGCGGTTCAGGCGGGGTGGTCACGCCCGAGGTGTCGCTGGCCTG
>ERZ795062.2005-NODE-2005-length-13737-cov-8.780076_pt1 | contig 13737 bp, 14 predicted proteins | sample MGYA00375146_ERZ795062 | MGnify/ENA primary metagenome ERZ795062 (study PRJEB30191, sample SAMN05720281) | activated sludge metagenome | isolation source: Anaerobic digester | place: USA | collected 2015-07-16 ... | reverse complement strand
TGGTGCTGGACAAGGCCACGCACACGCGCGAGCTGATCGAGACCAGCGGCGCCTTTGCGCTGCAGTTGCCCACCCGGGCGCAGGTGCCGCTGACCGTTGGTGTGGGCACCGACAGCCTGCGCACCATGCCCGACAAGCTGGTGCGCCACGGCGTGCAGCTCTTCGAAGCGCCGGTGGGCGAGGTGCCGCTCGTGGCCGGTTGTGTGGGCTGGCTGGCCTGCCGGCTGCGGCCGGAGCCGCACAACCAGCAGGCCTATGACCTGTTCATCGGCGATGTGGTGGGGGCCTGGGCGGACGAGCGGGTGTTCCGCGCCGGCCGCTGGCAGTTTCACACCGCGCCGGACGATCTGCGCACCATCCACCACGTGGCCGGCGGGCAGTTTTTCGTCACCGGGGCAGCGGTTCAGGCTTGAGGGGCCGGCTCAAAAGGCTTCAGGCGCCGTTTTTCACCGAGTTTCAAGCCTTTTTGGCCTGATCCCGGCGTCGAATGGTCATAACCTGCTATTGATTCTGGAGTGCCTTGCGATCGACTCCGGATCCGACTGCCGCAGCCGCGCCGCCTGGCTATTTGTAGAACGCTTCCACTGCGCCCTTGAGTGTGATCAGCAATGGGCGGCCCTTGCGGTCCAGCGTCTTGCCGGCCGGCACCTTGATCCAGCCGGCGCTCATGCAGTACTCCTCCACGTCAAAGCGCTCCTTGCCATTGAAGCGGATGCCGATGTCGTGCTCGAACACGGCCGCGACGTAATGCGGGCTGCGCGGGTCGATGGAGAGGTGATCGGGCAGCTCGGGGCGGGCGATGGCGTCGGTCATGGTGGCGAGGGAAGGGAGTTCGGTCAGAGGCGGTGATTGTCCGCGATCGGCTGGCCGGCCCCCGGTCCCGTTCAAACGGAACTGGCACAACTCATGCTTTCAAACTTGGATACAAGATTGGATGCATTAAATTGGTGCCTACTCTCAACCCTCAAGCTCCCGGCGCCGTCGCGCCCCAGGCCTGGCTGTCGTTGCCAGGCACCCCGCTGGGAACGGTTTCGTCCGGCGCCCTGCAAGGGCTGCGCGGCGCGGTCAAGGACAACATCGACGTCGCGGGCCTGCCCACCACGGCGGCCTGCCCGGCCTTTGCCTACGCGCCCACCGAACACGCCGCGGTGGTGCAGCGCCTGCTCGATGCTGGTGCGCAGGTGGTGGGCAAGACCAATCTCGATCAGTTCGCCTGCGGCCTGAACGGCACGCGCTCGCCCTACGGGGCGGTGCCCAATGCGTTCGACCCGGCCTATGTCTCGGGCGGGTCCAGCTCCGGCTCGGCCTATGTGGTGGCCACCGGGCAGGTGGACTTCGCCCTGGGCACCGACACGGCCGGCTCGGGCCGGGTGCCGGCGGGCCTGAACAACATCGTGGGGCTGAAACCCAGCAAGGGCCTGATCAGCACCCGCGGCGTGGTGCCGGCGGCGCAGAGCGTGGACTGCGTCTCCATCTTCGCGCGCACGGTGGGGCTGGCGGCGCAGGTGCTGGCGGTGGCCGGCGGCTTTGATGCGCAGGACCCGTTCTCTCGGTCGTTGCAGCTGGCCACGCGGCCGTTTCCGGCAGCCTTTCGTTTCGGGGTGCCCGCGCCGCTGACCTTCTGCGACGACGAGCTGGCACGCAGCGAATTCGAACACGCGGTGGCGCAGCTCACGGCGCTGGGCGGCACGCCGGTGACGATCGACTTCAGCCCGCTGGCCGAAGCCGCGGCACTGCTGTATGAGAGCGCGCTGGTGGCCGAGCGCTACGCGGCCATCCGCCCGTTCTTTGACGCGCACGAGGCGCAGGTGATGGAGCCGGTGCGCAGCATCATCGCCAGCGGGCGGGCCTACACCGCGGCAGACCTGTTTGATGCGCAGGCCCGCCTGCGGGCGCTGGGCCAGCGTGCCGCCGCCCTGTGGCAGGGCGTGGACCTGCTGCTGGTGCCCACCGCGCCCACGCACTACCGCATCGCCGACATGCTGGCCGACCCGGTGGCGCTGAACCGCAACCTCGGCGCCTACACTAACTTTGTCAACCTGCTCGACTACGCGGCGCTTTCGGTGCCCAGCAGCCTGCGCGCCGACGGTCTGCCGTTCGGCATCACGCTCATCGGGCCCTGCGGCAGCGACTGGCAACTGGCCGAGCTGGGCCAGCGCTACCACCACGCCACGGGCCTGGCGCAGGGTGCCACCGGCGAGCCGCTGCCAGCGCCCGTGCCGATCCCTGGCCTGCGGGCCGAGCCCTCGGTGCGCGTCGCCGTGGTGGGCGCGCACCTGTCCGGCATGCCGCTGAACAGCCAGCTGACCGAGCGGCGTGCCACCCTGGTGGCCACCACCGAGACCGCGCCGAATTACCGCTTCTACGCCCTGCCGGGCACCACGCCGCCCAAGCCCGGCTTGCTGCGGGTGGCCGACGGCACCGGTGGGCGCATCGCGCTGGAAATCTGGGAGATGCCGGCCGAGCACTACGGGTCCTTCGTGGCGCTCATCCCGGCTCCGCTGGGCATCGGCAGCCTGACGCTGGCCGACGGCAGCACGGTGCAGGGCTTTCTGTGCGAGGCGCTGGCCGCCGAGGGCGCGCAGGACATCACCCACCTGGGCGGCTGGCGCGCCTACCTCGCATTCTTGAAGGCCTCAGTGGCCTGACCGACCCCATTCATTCAACCTGGCAGGAGTACCCATGACCCCCACGATCCCATCCCCGACGCCCGCAACCACTGCCTCCCGCCGACGGATCCTGCAGGCCGGCGCCGCCACCGCAGCGCTGGGCATCCTGGGTGCCCCGGCGCTCGTGCGTGCGCAGGGCACGCCCAAGATCCGCATCGGCTACTGGCCCATTGCGGCCGGCCTGCCGTTTTACGCGGCGCTGGAGCTGGGCTATTTCAAGGAAGCCGGCCTGGATGTGGAGGCGCTGAAATTCGCCGGTGCGCAGCAGGTGATGGAGGCCGTGCTCTCGGGCCGCGCCGACGGCACCGCCAACGGCACCGGCTCCGCCAACATCGCCATCGGCGAGATCGCCCAGCCCGGCACGTTCAAGATCTTCTGTTCCAACCCCAGCAACGTGAAGAACGTGCTCGACGAGGTGATCGTGCCGGTGGCCAGCCCCGCCAAGGTCATGGCCGACCTCAAGGGCAAGCGCATCGGCTCCGGCCCGGGCATCCAGAACGTGACGCTGGCCAAGACCGTGCTGGAGCGCGGCGGCGCCACAGGCGCGACCGTGGTGGAGTTGCCCATCGGCCAGCACGTCGCGGCGCTGGCGGCAGGTCAGATCGACGGTGCCTACACGCTGGAGCCCACCGGCACCATCGGGCGCATGAACGGCACCACGCGCGTGCTGGAAGCCGGCGTGATTTCGCGCTACGTGCTGGGCGACCCGATGGCGCCGTGGTTCGGTGGCTCGGCCTCGCTGGCCTCGGACTTCATCCAGAAGAACCCCGAGGCGGCGAAGAAGTTCATCGCCGCCTACGGCCGGGGTGTGGCCCTGGTGCGCACCAAGCCGGTGGAGGCGCGCCAGTTCCTCAAGGGCTACACCGCCATCGAAGGCCCGCTGACGGGCGAGGTGCCGCTGGCGGCCTACACGATGTACAACGAGTTCACGCCCCCGGACGTCGCCTATTTCCAGAAGTTCTTTGACCTGTTCAGCGAAAAGGGCATCTTCAGCAAGCGCCTGATGGTCGACACCATGATCTTCAAGGCCTGACGGCGATGAGTGCCCTGCCTGTCATGCCCACTGGTGCGCCAGCTGCCCCGCCCCAGCCCTGGGCGCCCCCGGCAGCCCAGGCCTCGGTGGCGCCGCCGCGCGCGCCGCGCTGGGAGCGCTTGCTGCCGTTCATCGGCCCCATCGTGTTGTTCATCCTGTGGGACACCGCGGTGCGCACTGGCTTCATCAAGGCGCTGCTGCTGCCGCCGCCGTTGGAGGCCCTGGGTGCACTGATCAACGGCCTGTGGGGCGGGCCGCTGCTGAAGGACTTTCTGGTCACGGTGTGGCGCACCGTCCAGGCCTTCCTGATTGCCGCGGCCGTCGGCATGCCGGTGGGCGTGCTGCTGGGCAGCACCGAACGCGCCTACCGCAGCGTGGAGTTCCTGATCGACTTCTTCCGCTCCACACCGTCGTCGGCGCTGATCCCGCTGTTCCTGATGATCTTCGGGGTGTCCGACATCAACAAGGTGGCGATCGCCGCGTTCGGCGCCTTCCTGATCGTCGTGTTCAACAGCGCCTACGGTGTGATCAACGCGCGCAAGCAGCGCGTGATGGCGGCCAAGGTGATGGGCGCCACTCGCTGGCAGATCTTCAAGGACGTGCTGGTCTGGGAAAGCCTGCAGCCCAGCTTTGTGGGCCTGCGCTCGGCGGTGTCGATGGCCCTGGTGATCGTGATCGTGGCCGAGATGTTCATCGGCGCCGACAGTGGCCTGGGCAACCGCATCATCAACGCGCAGCAGGTGATGAACGTGCGCGACATGTACGCCTCCATCCTGGCGGCGGGCGCACTGGGCTATGCGCTGAACATCCTGTTCCTGTTGCTGGAACGCAAGATCGTGCACTGGAGCGGAAGATGACCGTCGTACTGAATGCGCCCGTGGTGGCCGATGTTCCCCCAGCCCCCTTTGTGCCCGGCCCCGCCGGCACCCACATCACGATCCGCGGCCTGACCAAGTACTTCGCGGGCTGGCCGCTGTACGAGAACTTCGACCTCGACATTCCCAAGAACCGCATCGTGTCGGTGTTCGGACCCAACGGCTGTGGCAAGAGCACGCTGATCAACATGATTGCGGGTCTGGTGCCGATCGACCGCGGCGAGATCCTGTTCGACGGCAAGACCTTGCGCGACACCAAGATCGGTTATGTCTTCCAGAACTACCGCGAGGCGATGTTCCCCTGGATGCGCACCATCGACAACATTGCCTATCCGCTCAAGCTCGAAGGCAGGTCCAAGGCCGAGGTGGATCGCCGAATGGCCGAGCTTGTGGCCTCGTTCGACGTGAAGTTCGACCTCAGGCGCTACCCGTACGAGCTTTCGGGCGGGCAGCAGCAGACGGCGTCGATCATGCGTGCACTGGCCAACAACCCCGAGGTGCTGTTCCTGGACGAGCCGTTCTCGGCGCTGGATTTCGAGATGACGCTGTTCATCCGCGAGAAGCTGCAGGAAGTCTTCATGCAGACCGGCACCACCATGTTGCTGGTCTCGCACGACCTGGAAGAGGCGGTGTACCTGGCGGATCAGGTGCTGCTGCTGACCAAGCGCCCGACCCGCGTGGCCGAGGTGCTGCCCTACACCGATGCGCGCCCGCGCACGGTGGAGACCTTGTCCGAGCCGAGTTTCATTGCGGCCCGCAAGCGCAGCCTGGACGTGTTCCAGCGCGAAGTCCGACGTTAGAACGGGGGAGAACCATGGAAAGCCGTGATGTGCTCGCATATGTCAAGGCCAGTGCCGCCGTGCTGGGCCTGCCGCTGGACGAGGACCGCGCGTTGCGGGTGGCGCAGCACCTGGAGCGCACGGCGGGCCTGGCCGGTCTGTTGCAGGCGGCCGCCCTGACCGTCCATGACGAGCCGGCCGAGATCTACCGTCCCGCGCCCTTTGACGGGGCTTTGAGCGGAACCCCGCAGGCATGAGCAACCTGGCCACCCTGTCGAGCCAGCTGGCCAGGCGCGAGCTGAGCGCCCGTGACGCACTGGCGCTGAGCATCGCCCGCATCGGCGCCACCGACGCGCGGGTCAACGCGTTCACCGATTGCTGCCTGGACCGGGCGATGCGCGAAGCCGACGCGGTGGATGCGGCCCGGGCACGTGGCGAGGCGCTGGGCCCTTTGGCGGGGGTGCCGTACGCGGTGAAAAACCTGTTTGACATTCAGGGTGTGACCACCCGCGCCGGATCCCGCATCAATCGCGGCCTGCCGCCGGCCGGGGCTGACGCGGTGCTGGTGCAGCACCTGCGCGCGGCCGGGGCGCTGCTGGTCGGCGCACTGAACATGGACGAGTACGCCTATGGCTTCACCACCGAAAACAGCCATGACGGCCCCTGCCACAACCCGCATGACCTCACGCGCGTGGCCGGCGGGTCGTCTGGCGGCAGCGGGGCGGCCGTGGCGGCGGGGCAGGTGGGGCTCACGCTGGGCTCGGACACCAACGGCTCGATCCGGGTGCCTTCGTCCTTTTGTGGCGTGTGGGGCCTGAAGCCCACCTTCGGCCGCCTGAGCCGAAGCGGCAGCTACCCGTTCGTGCACAGCATCGACCACCTGGGTCCGCTGGCCGATTGCGTGGAGGGCCTGGCCTGGAGCTACGACGCCCTGCAGGGGCCGGACCCGCTGGACCCGGGCTGCCACGCCACGGCCGTGCAGCCGGTGAGCGGGGAGCTGGCACGCGGCACCCACGGCTTGCGCATTGGCGTGCTGGGCGGCTACTTTGACGAACACGCCAGTGCACCGGCGCGCGAGGTGGTCGCCGCGGCGGCGCAGGTGCTGGGGGCCGCGGCAACCGTGGAGTGGCCCGATGCGGCGCTGGGCCGTGCCGCGGCCTTCATCATCAGCGCCAGCGAAGGCGGCCAGCTGCACCTCGATGACCTGCGCACGCGCGCCGATGAGTTCGAGCCGCTGTCGGTGGACCGCTTCATCGCGGGTGCGCTGCAGCCCGCTGCCTGGTATGTGCAGGCGCAGCGCTTCAGGCGCCTCTACCGCGACCGGATCAATGCTTTGTTCCATCACTGGGACATCCTGCTGGCGCCGGCCACGCCGGTGCCCGCACCGGAGATCGGCACCGAGTGGATTGACATCAATGGCGTTCGCATGCCCTGCCGGCCATCGATCGGGCTGCTCACGCAGCCGGTGTCGTTCATGGGCTGCCCGGTGGTGGCGGCGCCGCTGTGGCCCTCCGGCACAGGGGGGCTGCCCATTGGCGTGCAGATCATCGCCGCGCCCTGGCGCGAAGACCTGGCCCTGCGCGCGGCGCAGGTGCTGCAAGACGCGGGCGTGGCCCGTACCCGACCGGTGGAGCTGTGATGGACATCAACCTGCCCGATGTGGTGGCCGAAGTGACGGCGGCCTTTGAGCGCTACGAGCGCGCGCTCGTGACCAACGATGTGGCCGTGCTGGACGAGCTGTTCTGGAACAGCCCGCACACCCTGCGCTACGGGGCGACGGAGAACCTCTACGGCTATGAGGCGATCTGTGCCTTCCGCGCGGGGCGCTCACCGCAAGGTCTGGCGCGCACCATTTTGAGGACGGTGATCACCACCTACGGGCATAACCTGGCGTCCGCCAACATTGAATTTCTGCGCGACGGCAGCACCCGCACAGGCCGCCAGAGCCAGACCTGGATGCGCACGCCAGAGGGCTGGAAGGTGGTGGCCGCACACGTCAGTCTGCTGGGCTGAAGGCTTCGACACGCCGTTTGGCATGTTATATGCATACCAACTTGTATCCAAGATGGCGCAGCGTCTTTTTGCACCAAATTGAATCAACCCCGCACTTTTTACAGGAGCAGCCAGCATGACCCAGTCCACTTTCAACCGCCGTGATTCACTGAAGTCCCTGGCCGCGCTCGGCGTGGCCGGTGGCCTGGGCACCCTGGGCCTGCGGGCACAGGCACAGAAGCCCCTGACGGTGGGCGTCATCTACGTCGGGCCGCGCGACGACTATGGCTACAACCAGGCCCAGGCTCAGGCGGCGGCTGAGGTCAAGAAGCTGCCCGGCATCAAGGTGGTGGAGGAGGAAAACGTGCCCGAAACCGCCGCGGTGCAGAAGACGATGACCGGCATGATTGCGCAGGACGGCGCGTCGGTGCTGTTCCCGACCTCGTTCGGCTACTTCGACCCGCACATGCTGCTGGTGGCGGCGAAATACCCGGATGTGCGCTTTTCGCATTGCGGCGGCATGTGGACGGAAGGCAAGCACCCCAAGAACACCGGCAGCTATTACGGCTACATCGACGAGTGCCAATACCTCAACGGCGTCGTGGCCGGGCACATGAGCAAGAGCGGCAAGCTGGGGTTTGTCGCGGCCAAGCCGATTCCGCAGGTGCTGCGCAACATCAACGCCTTCCTGATGGGCGCGCGCTCGGTCAAACCCGGCATCACCTGCAACGTGATCTTCACTGGGGACTGGTCAATGGCGGTCAAGGAAGCCGAGGCGACCAACAGCCTGGCCGACCAGGGCTGCGATGTGTTCACCATGCATGTGGACGGCCCGAAGGTGATCGTCGAGACCGCCGCCAAGCGCGGCAAGATGGTCTGCGGCTACCACGCCAGCCAGGCCAAACTGGCCCCCCAGGCCTACCTGACCGGTGCCGAGTGGAACTGGCTCACCGCCTACAAGACGGTGATCGAGGCGGCGCAGAACGGCAAGCCGCACCCCAACTTCATCCGTGGCGGCCTGAAGGAAGGCTACGTCAAGATGTCGCCATACGGCCCGGCCGTCAGCGACGCCGCGAAGAAGGACGCCGACGCCATCAAGGCCAAGATGGTGGCCGGCTCCTTCGACATCTTCAAGGGTCCGCTGAAGGACAACAAGGGCAAGGAAGTCATTCCGGCCGGCAAAACGCTCAAGCAGACCGACGTGACGCTGGAAAGCATGAACTACCTGGTCGAAGGCGTGGTGGGCTCCATCTGACCCCGCCATGCGCGCCACCCTGACCCACATCGGCCTGCCTGCGGGGGCCATTCTGGCTTCGCTGCTGCTATTCGGTGTGTTCGTCTGGTTTGCGGGCGTGAGCCCGCTGGACGTGTGGGTGTTGCTGTTCAAGGGCGCGTTCGGCGACGCCTACTCCTGGCAGAACACGCTGCAGCGCGCCGCGCCGCTGATGCTCACGGCGCTGTGCGTGGCGGTGCCGGCGCGCGCAGGCCTGGTGATCATCGGCGGGGAGGGGGCGCTGGTGCTCGGCGGCCTGGCCTGCGCCGCCTTGCCCTACGTCGTGCCGATGCCGGACAACCTGGCCGGCACGGTGCTGGTGGGCGCGGCCGGCGCTGCAGCCGGCGCGCTGTGGATCATGCTGGCGGGCTGGCTTCGGCAGTACCGCGGCATCAACGAGACCATCAGCAGCCTGTTGCTGGCCTATGTGGCCATCGGGCTGTTCAAGCACTTCGTGGAAGGCCCGCTGCGCGATCCGGCCAGCCTCAACAAGCCTTCCACCAACGCCCTGAGCGAGGGCTTGCGAATCGGCGGCATCGCCGGCACCGATGTGCATTGGGGTCTGGCGCTGGGCATCGTGGCCTGCGTGGCCCTGGGCTTGTGGCTGCGCTGGACGCCCTCGGGCTTTTCGATTCGGGTGGTGGGCGGGAACCCGCGCACCGCGCAGCTGGTGGGCCTGCCCGCCACGCGGCTGATCCTGCTGGCCTGCGCGCTGGGAGGGGCCTGTGCCGGTCTCGCCGGCGCGGTGGAGGTGGCGGCGGTGCACACCAGCGCCAATGCCTCGCTGATCGCGGGCTATGGGTATGCCGGCATCCTGGTTTCGTTCATGGCGCGCCACAACCCGCTGGGCATCATTCCGGTCGCCATCCTGTTCGGGGGGTTCGGTGCGGCGGGCAGCCTGCTGCAGCGCCGCCTCGGCCTGCCGGATGCCTCCGTCATGGTGCTGCAGGGCATGGCCTTTGTGCTGATCCTGGCCAGCGAGTCCTTGCGCGGCAAGGACTGGCGGGCCTTTATTGCTGGCCTGTTCCGCCCGGCCTTGCCGGCCAAAGGGCCGTCGCCGGCGCAGGTGTCGATGGGAGACAAAGTCGCATGACCGTCGATCAATGGGTGGCCCTGGCGGCCGGCATTCTGGGCGGGGCCCTGCGGGTGGGCGCGCCGTTCCTGTTTGTCAGCCTGGGTGAATGCCTGACGGAAAAATCCGGCCGCATCAACCTGGGTCTGGAAGGTGTGCTGGTGCTGTCGGCCATGGCTGCGTTCGGGGGGGCGTACTACAGCGGCTCGCCCTGGGTGGGCGTGCTGTGCGGCGCGGTGGCGGGCGCGCTGCTTGCCCTGCTGCACGGCCTGCTGTGCTCGCTGGACGGGGTGAACGACGTGGCCACGGGCATCGCGCTGATGATGCTGGGCATGGGCCTGGCGTTCTACCTGGGCAAGCCGTTGATCCAGCCTCAGGCGCCGCAGATTCCGGCGCTGGCGCTCGGCAACTGGAGCGATTCACCCGCGGTGCGCTCGGCCTTGCAGGTCAACGCGCTGGTGCCCATCGGGGTGGTGCTGGCGGGGGTGATGTTCCTGGCGTTTCGCAGCACGCGCTGGGGCCTGCTGGTGCGCATGGCCGGCGACTCGGCGCAAGCGGCGCGGGCGCTGGGCTATTCGGTGTCGGGCATCCGCATCGCGGCCACCACGGCTGGCGGCTTCATCGCCGGGCTGGGCGGCGCCTCGCTGACGCTGTTCTACCCCGGCAGCTGGAACGAGGGCATCTCCAGCGGCCAGGGCCTGATTGCCGTGGCGCTGGTCATCTTTGCGCGCTGGAGCCCGCTGCGCTGCGTGGGGGCGGCGGTGCTGTTCGGCGGGGCCGGCGCGATCGGCCCGGCGCTGCAGTCGGTCGGCATCAGCTGGGGCTATCACCTGTTCAACACCGTGCCCTATGTGCTGACGCTGGTCATCCTGGTGCTCACCTGCAAGCCGGGCAGTGTCGTCGTGGGCAGCCCCGGTGAGCTCTCCGCCACCCGTTGAGACCCTGCCATGAGCCTGCACATTCAAGCCAACCCCTACCCCTGGCCCTGGAACGGCGCCCTGCGGCCCGACAACACCGCGCTCCTCGTGATCGACATGCAGACCGATTTCTGCGGCCCTGGCGGCTACGTCGACAAGATGGGCTACGACATCTCGCTCACCCGCGCGCCGATCGAGCCGCTCAAGGTGCTGATGGCCGCGATGCGCTCGGCCGGCTACGCCGTGATGCACACCCGCGAGGGGCATCGCCCCGACCTGTCCGACCTGCCGGCCAACAAACGCTGGCGCTCGCGCCAGATCGGCACGGCCGGCGTGGGCATCGGCGATGCGGGTCCCTGCGGGCGCATCCTGGTGCGCGGCGAGCCGGGCTGGGAAATCATCCCCGAACTCGCGCCGCTGCCGGATGAGGTGGTGATCGACAAGCCCGGCAAGGGCTCGTTCTATGCCACCGACCTGGAGCTCGTGCTGCGCACGCGTGGTATTGACAACCTGCTGCTGGCCGGCATCACCACCGATGTGTGCGTGCACACCACGATGCGGGACGCGAACGACCGCGGCTTCGAGTGTCTGCTGCTGTCGGACTGCACCGCCGCCACCGACCTGGGCAACCACCTCGCGGCGCTGAAGATGATCACCATGCAGGGTGGCGTGTTCGGCGCCCATGCGCCGTCCACGGCCATGCTGGACGTGCTCGGATGAAAGGCCAGCCATGAGCAGCGCCCACGCCCGCGCGAACCTGATCCCGCCGCAGAAGCCCGCCACCGGCGCTTTGGCGCTGGAGACCTACGAGCTGACCAAACGCTTCGGCAGCTTCACGGCCATGGACCACGTGAACATGCGGGTGGAGCCCGGCACCGTGCACGCCCTGCTGGGCGAAAACGGCGCAGGCAAGAGCACGCTGGTGAAGTGCGTGGCGGGGTTTCAGCGCCCGGAAGAGGGCAGCATCCTGATCGACGGGCGTGAGCAGGCCATCCCCAACCCGATCGTGGCACGGGCGCTGGGCATCGGCATGGTCTACCAGCACTTCACCCTGGCCCCCGGCATGACCGTCGCCGAAAACCTGCTGCTGGTGGGCGAGACCCCGGCGCTCATCGACTGGAAGGCACGGCGCGCCGAGCTTCAGGCGTTTCTGGGCACCACGCCGTTTCGCCTGGACCTGGACGCGCGGCCGGCGGAACTGGCCGCCGGCGAAAAACAGAAGCTGGAGCTGCTCAAGCAGCTCTACCTCAAGCCTCGCTTGCTGATCCTGGACGAACCGACCTCGGTGCTGACCCCGCAGGAGGCCGACGAGGTGCTGGGCCATGTGCGCGAACTGGCGCGCAGCGGGCAGTGCACGGTGCTCATCATCACGCACAAGTTCCGCGAGGTCATGGCCTACGCCGACGCCGTCACCGTGCTGCGACGGGGCCAGGCCGTGCACCACTGCGCCGTGGCGGGCACCCAGCCGGCCCTGCTGGCGGCGGCGATGATGGGCAACAGTGCCTCGCCGGGCGCCCAGGCCGCTGTCCGGGCAGATTCAGAAGAAAAAGTGCCAGAACCCGGCGTGGAAAGGTCAGTAGGCGCTACCAAAAAGATACCTGATTCGACCGTGCCTGCGCTGGAGGTGAGTGAGCTCCAGGCCATGGGAGACCGTGGCACGCTGGCGCTGCACGGGGTGAGCCTGGCGGTGCGGCCTGGCGAGATCCTGGGTGTGGCGGGCGTGTCGGGCAACGGCCAGCGCGAGCTGGTGGAGGCCCTGGTGGGGCAGCGCCCGCGCCTGGCCGGCACGGTGAAGGTCAACGGCGAGCCGTACGCGGCGCGGCGCGAGGAAAACCGCCGCCTCAAGGTGCGCAGCCTGCCCGAGGAGCCGCTGCGAAATGCCTGCGTGGGCGAGCTGTCGGTGGCCGAGAACATGGCGCTTCGTGACTTTGACCAGCCGCCGCTGGCGGTGGGTCGCGGCGCAGGTCGCCTGCTGAACTTTGCGGCCTGGCGCAGCCGTGCGCGGGCGTGGATCGCCGAATACGGGGTCAAGACGCAAGGCGAGGGCGCGCCGATCCGCAGCCTCTCGGGCGGCAATGTGCAACGCGCCGTGCTGGCCCGCGAGCTGGCGGGCGAGATCAACGTGCTGATCGCGGCCAACCCGGTGTTCGGGCTGGACTTTGCCGCCGTGGCCGAGATCCACAGCCGCATCCAGCAGGTGCGTGCGCGCGGCGGCGGCGTGCTGCTGATCAGCGAAGACCTGGACGAGCTGCTGGAGCTGTCGGACCGCATCGTGGTCATGAGCGAAGGCCGCGTCGTGTTTGAAACCCCGGCCGCGAGCGCCGAACGGCATGTGCTGGGAGCCCACATGGGCGGAGGCCATTGACATGAACATCCCAGCCAATCCGTTCGAATACCGGTTCGACGTGGCCAGCACGGCCCTGGTCATCATCGACATGCAGCGCGACTTCATCGAGCCCGGTGGCTTTGGCGAGAGCCTGGGCAACAACGTGGCCCTGCTGGAGGCCATCGTGCCAGCCTCGAAAGCCGTGCTGGGGGCGTGGCGCCGTGCCGGCGGCCTGGTGGTGCACACACGCGAGGCGCACCGGGCGGACCTGTCGGACTGCCCGCCGGCCAAGCGCAACCGCGGCAACCCGAGCCTGCGCATCGGCGATGCCGGTCCCATGGGCCGCATCCTGGTGGCCGGCGAACCGGGCAACCAGATCATCCCGGCCCTGGCGCCCCTGCCCGGCGAGATCCTGATCGACAAGCCCGGCAAGGGCGCGTTCTATGCCACGCGGTTGCAGGAAAACCTGCAGCAGGCGGGGGTGAGCCATCTGATCTTCATGGGTGTGACCACCGAGGTCTGCGTGCAGACCAGCATGCGCGAGGCCAATGACCGCGGCTACGACTGCCTGCTGCTGGAAGACTGCACGGAAAGCTATTTCCCGCAGTTCAAGGCGGCGGCGGTCGAGATGATTCGCGCGCAAGGCGCCATCGTCGGCTGGACCGCGCCCAGCGCGGCTCTGCTGGCGGCCTTGGCAGCGGTTTAAGATTCCCCCGTGCAAGTTGTCAAACCCGTTCCCTCGCGCGCCCGGCGCGTCACGCCCGCGCCCACCCCGGCTGAGCCGGTGGAAGCCTTCCGCTC
>ERZ795062.2004-NODE-2004-length-13737-cov-12.218828_pt1 | contig 13737 bp, 12 predicted proteins | sample MGYA00375146_ERZ795062 | MGnify/ENA primary metagenome ERZ795062 (study PRJEB30191, sample SAMN05720281) | activated sludge metagenome | isolation source: Anaerobic digester | place: USA | collected 2015-07-16 ... | reverse complement strand
CACTGGTGCTGACTTTTTCCTCAATATAAATCTCGGCGAAATCGCCGCCTTTTTTTAATGCCTCGTCCAGAATGTCCCCCAGCAGTAAGCGATCTATCATACAGTCCTCCGTCAAAAATCAGGTAGTTGTTACCAACCACTATAAGTAACTCACTAATTATTGTCTACAGGTTTACCGAGAAAATACCCTACCTTAATAGCAATCGCCTGCTTATCATCGCTATTCAATGATTTCGGGCCGATGTGGGCATCGGTCCCTACACGACGGGCCGACAGGGTCGTCGGCCCCTACAACCCATCCGATAAATCCATCGGGCTGAACCGTTGCTATATCGTGGCGACGGAACAGGTGCGCATGGTTAACCTACTGGATAACATAAGTCGTCGTTCCTGACCCCATCGGGCCGATGTGGGCATCGGCCCCTACAATTGGGCAATGCAGACATCGTTTCATACATACGGGCCGACAGGGTCGTCGGCCCCTACAACCCTTCCGATAAATCCATCGGGTCGATGTGGGCATTGGCCCCTACATCTCATCGTTCCTCACGGTCATAGGGAAATCCTAAAGCAGCCGGGACTCCAGCTTCTTGCCGCAGCCGGATAGTTACTATCACCAGGACCAGAATGGTAAAGAGATAAGGCAACATGGACAGGAAAAATGGAGATATTTGAAATCCGGCCGTTTGGATGCGGAAGGTCAAAGCCTCCACACCACCAAACAAATAGGATCCGAGAATAGCCCGCAGCGGGTTCCATAGTGCAAATATTACCAGAGCTACCGCAATCCAGCCCCGTCCGGCAGTGATGCTCTCCTGCCAGGTAGGTGCATAGGCTAAAGACAGGTAAGCTCCTCCCAACCCGGCCATCATGCCCCCAATTATGGTAGCCAGGTAGCGCACCCGGGAAACACTGATCCCTACCGCATCGGCTGCAGCCGGATTCTCACCTACCGCCCTGAGGCTCAGCCCCCAGCTGGTGCGAAACATAATATACCACAGGGCCAAGGCCAGGACTATGCTCAGGTAAACCATGGCATCATGCCTAAAGAGTATCGGGCCCAGTACTGGAATATCTCCCAATACAGGTATGTCAATAGGATTAAAGCGATTGGTCAAGGGCAGCCCTACATAGTTTTTGCCCAGAAAGGAGGCGGTACCCGTACCGAATATAGTTAAGGCCAGACCGCTCACTACCTGGTTGCCTTTCAGGGTAATACATATAAAGGCATGAATAGCTGCCAGGACCGCTCCTCCTGCCGCTGCGGCCAGGATTCCCAGCCAATGATTCTCAGTAGTTACCGTCACTATAAATCCAGTAACCGCTCCTACCAGCATCATTCCTTCCACGCCCAGATTCAATATGCCGGAGCGTTCTGCCATAACCTCACCCACGGCTGCAAAAAGCAGAGGGGTGCCCGCTACTATAGCCACTGCAAGAAGGGCGACAATACTGTTTAAGTCCATGTTAATCCTCCCGGGTAATAGTCAGACGATATTTTAGCATGATATCTCCCGCCAGCAGGAAGAATAAAACTGCTCCCTGCAGCATCAGCACAATAGCGTAAGGGATACCGTAGGTCTGCACCCCAAAGCCTCCAACCAGCAAAGCCCCAAATAAAAAGGCTACCAGGAGTACAGTGAAGGGATTCAGTCGAGCCAGCCAGGCAATAATAATGCCAGTATATCCATAGCTGGCTGATATATCCTGCTGCAGGCGGTGGGTAATTCCCGATACTTCGATCATACCAGTCATCCCGGCAATACCCCCGCTGACCAGCATTACCAGCAGTATATTTCTGACTACGTTCATACCTGCATACCGGGCTGCTTCCGGGCTCTCACCAGTTACCCGCACTTCATAACCCCAGCGGGTGTATTTCATCACAATATACAATAATACGGCTACCGCCACAGCAACCAATATGCCTATATGCACCCGGCTGCCTGGAATAACCGGCAAATAGGCTGCCTGGGGAAAACGCGGAGCCAGGGGAAAACCCATGGCATTAGGGTCTTTCCAGGGTCCGAACACCAAGTAACTTACCCAGAAAATAGCCACATAATTAAGCAGCAAAGTAGTTATAGTCTCGTTGACATTCCAAAAAGCTCTCAAGGCTCCAGGGATCAACCCCCATATTGCTCCCGCTGCAAATCCAGCCGCCAGCATCACCGACAGCAGCAGCCAGGAGGGCCAGTCTCCCAGAAACATCACTACTCCGGCAGCAGCGAAAGCCCCCATATACAGCTGTCCTTCAGCTCCGATATTCCAAAGTTTCATGCGAAAGGCAACGGAGACTGCCAGACCGGTTAAGGCCAGGGGTATAGCTTTTACAATGGTTTCAGAAATAGCATAGGGGCTTCCAAAAGCTCCCTGTATCATGCGCCGATATGTCTCAGCCGCATCGTACCCTGATAGCACGAGAAAAATCCAGCCCACCAATATAGCAAGCAATATGGATAAAATAGGAACGGCTACCTTCACCAACCATGATTCATTATTCCTGCGAACCAGCCTTAACCTTTTCATATTACACTCCTAACTTATTGGACTCCCAACATTAAAGCACCAATACTATCTATATCTGTTTCGCTTACATTCAAAACTGCTTTTATTTCCCCGTTGTACATGACAGCCACCCGGTCCGCTATACGAAAAACATCATCCAGATCCTCCAAAACCAGCATAATGGCTGTACCTTTTTGGCGTTGTTCCAGCAGCAGATCATAAACAGCCTGGGTCGCGGCTACATCCAGTCCCCGTACTGGATAAGCAGCTACCAAAACCGTCGGATCCAAGTCCAATTCCCGCCCCAGCAGCAATTTTTGCAGATTGCCTCCGGACAGGTAATTAACCGGATGATAAATATCCGCCACCGCAATTTGGTAGCGGTCTACCAAACTGTATGTGTAGGCTTCCAGGGTCCGATAATCCAATAACAATCCGCGCCGGTTTTCAGGATAACGGTAAACCCGCAGCATGGCGTTTTCCACCACGCTTATATTGGGAACCAGCCCCATACCCATGCGGTCTTCCGGAATAAAGGTCAACCCCATCTCCGAGCGCTCCCTAATGGGCAAATGGCTTATTTCCTTCCCCTGCAGCCGGATACTGCCGGCAGATACCGGTCTTAAGCCCGCCAAAGCCTCCACCAGTTCCCGCTGTCCATTGCCGGCTACCCCGGCTATAGCCAGAATTTCACCCGCATGTAATTCCAGATTGGCTTTGCGTACAGCTTCCCTTCCCTGATCATTGGACACACTGAGATCGCTGACTGTGAGTACAGGGGGACCAAACTGGTTACTGTGGTTGAATTCAGCATATATAACCTCCCGGGCCACCATCATGTGAGTCAGGGTTTGTTCATCCAAGTTGTGGATGTGATCACTGCCCACCACTTCTCCCCGGCGCAAAACTGTTACATAATCAGCTATTTCCATAACTTCGCTGAGTTTATGAGTGATAAGAACTACCGCTTTGCCCTGATCGGCCATTAAGCGCAGGGTTTTAAATAAGTCCTTTACTTCCTGAGGAGTCAGCACGGTAGTGGGTTCATCCAGGATGAGAGTATCACAGCCCCGGTAAAGCATTTTCAGTATTTCTACTCGCTGTTGTTCACCCAGGGAAAGATGGCTAACCCGGGCGTGGGGATCTACTGCCAGGCCAAATTGCTCCGACAAGTCCCGTACTTTTTGCTCGATCTTATCGCTGCGGATCCTGAATGCGCCCCTAGCCCCCAGCATCACATTCTCCGCCACCGTCATATTGTTTACCAGCCGGAAATGCTGGTGAATCATACCAATGCCAGCCTGTAATGCCAGGCGGGGAGAACGCAATCTTAACGGTTGTCCTTTTACTTTGACAGTCCCGGAATCGGGGCGATACAAGCCAGCCAGTATACTCATCAGAGTGGATTTGCCGGCGCCGTTTTCCCCCAGCAGAGCATGAATTTCGCCAGGATAAACTCGAAAATTAATATTTTTATTGGCCTTTACTCCCGGAAACCATTTATTAATGCCAATCATTTCTACAACCGGAACACGTTTCATGCTGATCCTCCAAGTGAAAAGGCGGCTTACGCCGCCTTAATTTCGACAAGCCTTGGGTACATTACTCAATAGTACCCTCTACCCCGTATACAAACCAATCCATGCTGAGCATTTCTTCGTCGGTCAGGGCCTGACCTTCGGGCACCTTAACTGTACCATCCTGAGCTTTGATGGGACCAAAGAAAACATCCCATTCACCCTGAATGATTTCCTGTTTCTTGGCTTGTACTTGGTCAACTATCTCAGTGGGAACCTTGTCAGAAATAGGAGCAAGATCCACTATGCCGTCTGCCATACCACCCCAGTATGCTTCGCTCTTCCAGGTTCCATCTATAACGCTCTGAATAACCCGCACATAATAGGGACCCCAATTCCAAACCGGCGAAGTCAGGTTGGCATTGGGAGCAAATTTCCTCATGTCGCTGTTGTAGCCAATAGAGTAAATGCCGGCATCCTCGGCAGCCTGCTGTACTGCAGGAGTATCAGCGTGCTGGGCCAAAACGTCACAGCCAGCATCGATTAAACTCTGAGCTGCTTGTTTTTCCAGGGTAGGATCAACCCAGGTGTTGGACCATACTACCTTTACGGTAGCATCAGGGTTCACAGCCTTAACGCCCAGGGTGAAAGCATTGATTCCGCGAATAACTTCGGGAATAGGATAAGCTGCCGCATAACCAATTTTGCCGTTCTTGGTCATGGCGCCCGCTACCATACCGCTTAAATAGCGAGGCTGATACATACGGCCAAAGTAAGTCGAAACGTTTTCAGCGGTCTGCAGTCCTGAACAATGCAGGAAAGTCACATCCGGATAACGCTTGGCAACTTCCAGCATCGGATCACCATAACCAAAACTGTTGGCAACTACCACCTGACATCCTTCCTGAACCAACTGCTCAATACTGCGCTCTGCATCGGCTCCTTCGGGCACGTTTTCCAGGGTAACGGTCTTGACGCCTGGAATCTGCTGTTCCAGATACTTTCTGCCTTCATCATGAGCATAAGTCCATCCAGCGTCCCCAGGAGCACCTATGTAAATAAATCCGACTTTGAACTCCTTCTCGGTCTGATCTGGTGCGCTGGTATCCTGAGAGCCGCCGCAACCAACTACCATGGTAGCAGCAAATGCCAATACCAGCAGGAGAACCCCCAACTTTCTCCATTTCATCTGTACTCTTACCTCCCCATAATATTGCCATAATTTTACATACGAGCCACAATACAAATGATGTGTATTCGACACACTATGTAAAAATCCTTCCTGAAAGGGCAGAATTCCAAAAATAATGGTGAAAAGTAAACAGAAGGCCGGCTCTGTCTTGCGTTTAACCACCAGAGCATATATCATGGGGGTGACAGGTGTAAGAGGTGATCCCAGTGTTTGCAGTTACTGACGAAGCTCGCCGCTATATAAATGACAAAGGACGTCATATCCGTATATATTTGGAAACCATACTTGTCTGCAATCGCAGCTGCCAGGCACCCCAGGGATTCCGCCGCCAGCCAGTGGTACAGCTGGGCAAGCCTCACCCCGATGAACGGGAGTCCTATACCTCCACTCAACTTGATGACATTACCATCTGGTATGAAACTGATGGCATTGTTCCCGAGGACCCAGCTAAGCCAATTCTGATTTCCCTAAAAAAGACGCTTTTTATTTATGAACTGCAGGCTCAAGGAGTTAAGCCACAGGGTCGAGTAGTTTAGCTTAAGGCTGCAGCGCTCTTTCCATCTTTATGACTTTGCCCCGGTCCAGAAAGTCCCGGTGGCTGAAAGCCATGCTGACTGATCCATCCGTTCCGTAATGCAGGGAATGATACTCCAGGTAATCAAAACGCACCTGAACCTTCAGTCGGTACTGGGCAGGAGGGCATGTCCCCTGACCTCTTATTTCATATATACAGTAGTCACTGCGCTGCTCGATTAGCCTGGGATTGCTCACCTGCATTTCTACGGTTTTACCGTCAACACTATCCGTAAAATTAGTCTCGGCCAGTTCAAGCACCGCCGGCAGGATTTCCACGGTACGATAATTCTGGGACAAAACCTGATAGCTTTGTTCCACCCCCAGTAACACGGCTCCTTCAGCTAATTGAAAAGCCTGTTCCCCATCCCGGATGTTGCGGCTGATTAAGGCCTCCATTACCGAAGTATCCAGCATAGAAATAACTACTATGGTAACCAGCGCCATGAATACCATGACCATTACCAGCATATATCCGCTCTGGCATCTCAACCTGTCCATAGTGCCTACACTACTCTCACCAACTGTGTAAGGATCTACGTTACTCTCGCCCATCCCTGTAGGGGTCAACGACCCTGTCGGCCCGAACCAACACCCTACATTACTTCGCGATAACCACCAGACAATCAGGATTTTCCCCCTACCTGCATGACAGACCGTAGGGGACGATGCCCACATCGTCCCGCAAATATGCCCCACATGGCTCCGCTATAACCATCAGGGCAACCGGACTTCCCCCCCGACCTGCATTATAGGCCGTAGGGGCCGACGACCCTGTCGGCCCGCCTTTACTCGCACCGGATCGCACAGGCAAAATTAATCTCCATATATTCCTGGTCCCTCTGCAGGGCCAGATCCACCAGCAAACAGCCCTCACTCTCCGTAAAATAAACTGCCTGCACATTTTCCGCTACCGGATTGGCGGTTATATATTCACGGTAAAAATTGCCCCCGCTGCTGTAAAAACCGGTTACTCCGCCCTGAGCATTGGTGACCAGCAATTTCTTCCCGCCGTTAATCACCTTAACCTTCAACGCATTACGCACTTCGTTCTGCAAAACCTGCTGGACTACCTGACCTGCATACAGTAATTCCGCATGATCAGCCTGCTGCCGGTTGCTGGTGTGCATAACCACCAGCAGGTTAACCACCAGGGTCATAACTATTAACCCCAAAGCCAGGCTGACCAAAAGCTCGGCCAGCGTTACCCCCTTCTGGTCAGCAGCACATCTTTTTACAGCACTTCCGGGTCCAGGCGGATAAATCCCAGCAGGAATTCTTCCCATGCACTCTCTCCTTGGACAGCAAAGATACGTACCGTAACCCGGTAAACTCCAGGTACACTTTCCACAGGCTGCACTACCACTTCCGCCGTCATTCCTTCCGGCGGAAGGGTGTGAAAGATCGCCTCCCGGCTGTTAATAACATTGGTCTCTCCTGATATAATGAAGCGTTCCGGGTGAGCCTTCATCTCTTCCAAAAGGGATGAACCATAAGCCCAGATCATAGTCTGTCTCTGGGAAGAATTTAGGCCCATAGACCCAGCCATTACCGCGTTTACCAGCATACCTGCTATAAGATACACCAGGAAAAGAGAAACCAATACCTCGATTAAAGAATACCCAGCCGGCCCAGTTTTCAGCCTGACTCGCCAACAGCCGCAGCAAATTACCCTCATTTTCTACATCCTAGTTAAAATTTTCTATCTATTCTTTCCTAATCCGCCGGCTTCCTTCTGAATTAATGGAAAATTTTATAAATAAATCTATTTATTTCTTTAAAAGCGAATGGTAGTATTAATATTAGGTCAATATGCCTAGGTTAACAATTATTGGATATTGATTGACTTTTATCGTGAATTATATTTCCGAAAGAAGTTGAGGGCCATGATGTTTACTAAAGCAGAACGTGGATTCACTCTTGTGGAGATCTTAGTCTCATTAATAATTATTTTAATTATGGTTATGGCTACGGTACCCATGTACGAAGTCATTGCCAAAACAATGAATAGCAATAAATATCGCCAGGTTGCTACTGGTCTGGCAAACAGTATTCTTGAGGAAGTACGGACTTTACCCTACATAGTAAAAGATCCCGATACCGGTCAAGTAGTTACTGATCCCAACATACCGCAATTGGGTATCAAGGGCGGAAATCCGCCGGGGAGTTTGGATGCAGAACGTCAAATAGAAATAGATGGTATAACTTACAAAGTATACACCAGAGTTTACTGGGTAAAAGAAGGCGATAACCCCACAGCTTATAAAAAGGTAGAGATAAGGGTTGAGGCTCCCAATGCCTTTAACGGAAATGTTACCGTATCATCAGATTTTCATACTCTGGCAGCTGAAGAAGGAGAACCGCAAGTATTCGAGTCAGGACATATAGCAGTGCATATCCGCGATAAAGATGGCAATCTCCTTGAGTCACCAGATGTTTATGTCCGTATTGAATCTGATACTCTTTTACAAACCAACTATTCGGAAGATGGAGAAGTGATCTTTGGAGTTATTCCTGCCGGTAACTACACCGTATATGCTCAACTCCCCTCTGGCATGGTTACCCGTCCTGACCAGGTTGTCACTTCAGGGTGGATTGAGCAAGAGGTAACTGTTACTAATTGGAATACCGAACACGTTTATTTTGACATGGATTATCCCGGAAGGATAAGCATTGCTCTTGCAGATGCTAATAACTCGGTTGAAAAGCTGACAACCGTGAACGGCATATGTGAGCTTAGCTGGACCGATGGAGTGACTAGATTTACCTTACCGAGAATAACATTTTCAGAAGACGATTTTGAGGACGATGGTTATCTCCCCTCATCTATAATAGGTAAACTCTGGCCGGGAGGTAATTACTCGCTTAAACTTACCAATGTAATGGATCGTGAGACGTTACGCGCTTATGAATACGATATGTCTAAATCCGCTAGCGCTCCACCCAAAAAATCCAATGGTTCTGATTGGGATGGATCATTCAGCACTGCCAACTCTTCCCTGGATCTAACCGTGCAATTGGATTCCCTGTTAACCACCCATTTGATCGCTTCACCTGACTCTGTAGAAACCCAGTTAAATGAGGGCGGAATAATTCAAGTTACCCAATGGAAAGACCAAAGTGGATATAATTATAACGCGTTTCCTACAAATAATACTCCACCATCCTTTGTCGAGAATGTCCTCAATGGTCATCCGGTTATTCGTTTTTCTGGTGAGCAAAAGCAATATATACAGATAAATATTCCAACTGAGAATAAGCCTAAGGATAACTTTACCATTTTTGCTGTTGTAAAAACAGATGAGGAACACGAAATCGATCCTGAAAACACCAATAGTGTTGCAGGTGTAAACAACCAGAAGTATCTTTTCTGGCCAGATCATGGCGGATTCGAAAACGCTGGTCAAGGTATTTCCCTGGGAACCAATGGTATCTCCAATTACGAACACGGCGATAATTATATGCCTGCAAACGCAGTGTATAGTGGCAATGTCCAAGGATTTAACATCATCGCTGTAAATTATTATGATAAAACGCCATCTATCTTCTTGAATGGAAATATGGTTCGTGAAGGACAGCAGTCGCCAAGAGCTAGCGTGTCTTCACCTACTATTATCGGGGGCGGTCCATACGGTGACTTCACTGGTGATGTTGCTGAGATCCTCATATATGCTTGCTCATTGAATGAAGATAATATGTTACTGGTAAATAACTATTTACAAGCAAAATATGGGCTATGATTGGAGGGGGAATCAATGATTACAGCACCTCAATCCCAGAACCATAACACCGATAAGGGTTTCACCTTGGTGGAATTACTTCTGGTGCTTGCATTATTAGGTATGGTACTGGCTGGCATTTTCCAGTTTTTCTTCTTCACCAATCGAACCTATGCTGATACCGACAGCATGAGCCAAGTAATCCAGGAAACCAACCTGTTTATAAGTCAAATTGAAAGAGAAATCCGTTCTGCCTCCAAGCCTAATGATGCTACTAAGGCAGTCCGTGTACTCAATAACGGAGAACAGATTGACATCTATCTATACCATTCTTCAGATGACAAATATGAAAGGATTTCGTACCGTTTAAACCCTTCTAACAAAACTCAACTACAAAGAGGAAGCATCAGTGCTGCTGCAAGCCAGTCTGTCCCCGGAACGGGCAGCAATCCCCAGTATGGGGCTATACCAGAGGATGCCTGGAAGACTCTGGTGACCAATGTGGCTAACCATTCACAAAATGCAACTTTGTTTACTGATATTAGTGATGACCAATACCTGACCAGTGAACGGCGCCATATTAGTATAGATTTGAGAATCTTGGATCCCGATTCTAACCGGTCGGTGACTGTTCAAACATCAGCTATGAGCCGCAGCGGGCGTTCCAAAACGTCTCTAATCGCCGCCGGCGGGGCTGATGCCATCCCTGCATCCAATGTCATCGTACTCTATAACGGCAGTCCAATTACCAGTATCCAAACAGATTGGAGAGGTAAGACATTCTCAGTCATTGGCAAAATTGAACCCCTGGCTGCCACTAATAGAAGTATAAAATGGAGCAGCGATAATCGGAATTGGGCATCATTCGGAAGGGACACTACAAAGTCTACTGAGGTGCAAACTATACAGATTGAAGAAAATAAAGGAAGATGGGTTTTTCCCCGTCGCTACGAAGCCTCACAGCCCCGTGATGTAACCATCACCGTCAAAAGCGGTGATGATAAAGCTTCAACTACTTTCATAATTCGTCAGGGTGGCGATGGTTAACATCTGATGTTGAAAATACAGTTGGGAAGATGGAAGGAGGTAACAGAATGCAATTCCCGATTCTAAATAATCGCGGCATAGCCTTACCAATGGTGTTGGGTTTAATAGTAATTATCACATTGCTGGGCTTTACTGCTATGAGTTTGGCTGATAACCAAACCCTGATGGTAAACAGGTATCAACAGCAGGAAAAGGCTCTGCATTATGCCGAAGCTGGGGTATATAAATATTTGAACTTGCTTAACGCTGATCGAGATTTTTATAAGTCCCAGGAAAGCAATGAGCTGCAGAACATTGATGTTGCCTTTGAATCCGGCTTTTATCGTCTAACTGTAATACCTCCCACAACCAGTAATCCTGTAGTCACGATCAGATCAACCGGCTGGACTAAAAGCCATCCTGATATTAAAAGAACCGTGGAAGTAACTGTGAATAAAAAAGAATTTGTTCAGACTCTATATGGCAGCGGTCGAGAAATAAATGATAAAGGTAACGAAGTATGGTGGGCTCGAGGTGACGTAGTAGACGGTCCCCTGCATACCAACGGAAGCCTATACATTGACGGTACGGGAGGAGATGGTTCTACAGGCCCAGTATTTAATGGCCCCGTAACCTATGTTGAAGGATTAACTTTAAAGAAAGGTACTGAACAATTTAACGGTGGTCCACCTCAAAAAGTAGATCCTTTAATTTTCCCCCCAACCAATAGTTCTTTAAAAACACTGGCTAAAAAAGGGGGTTACTACTATGAAGGCCGAACCTGTATTCATATTAATGGAAATGAATTAGTTATCCGCAATAAGAATGATGCTGCTGAGCGCAGCAAGCCTTTACCTGCTAACGGTGTCATATATGTTGACGGGGGAACTGGCGGCAAATGGGACAACAATACAGGCAATGTATTTGTTTCAGGAACATTGGATGGACGCCTTACTATAGCTGCAGCCAACGATATATACATAACCGCCTGGGATCCCACTAATTGGGAAGAGCCCATTGGCAATGTACCTAGAGGTACTTATACTGGGGGATTATATTATAAAGACTTTAATGGTTCCAATATTGCTGATATTGACGATATGTTGGGCTTGATAGCTGGGGGCTATGTACGCATCCTTCATAATAATTGGCCTAGAGATGATGGCCGCTCCTGGAGCACCAATGATGTTGCTCCCAAAAATATAACCATCCATGCTGCCATTTTTGCCCTTAACAATTCCTTTGAATATGAATATTATAATTCCGGCGCGGCTAAAGACACCATTACCCTGATTGGCTCCATAACTCAAAATAAAAGGGGCGCTGTAGGTACCTATAACGGCCAGAGAACTGTTACTGGTTATAACAAGAACTATTCCCATGATCCCCGTATGCTCTATGATATGCCTCCGCATTTCCTGGAGCCTGTCAATAGCGGCTGGGAAATTCGTAGCTGGCGTGAAGTTAATAGCTAAGGCTTCTCTAATTCCCCTGATGTTTATTGTGAGCCTGTCAGGAGCATTTCAGAGAGGAGCTTTTCTTCTATATTTATTAGATGACAAAACAAATGGGAGTGACTTACTTGACATTGGATAGTTTACTTGAAGAAGCGGTAATCCGGGGGGCATCAGATATTCATTTGGCACCTGGTAACCCGGCCATGATCAGGCTCAATACCCGACTAATGGTTTTGAATGATACCATATTGAGCAGTGCTGATACGGAAAACATGGCCCTGCGCATTTTGGGCAATGATGGTTTTGCCCAACTGCAAGAGATTGGAGAGGTTGATACTTCCTATCGAATGCCCGGTGTGGCTAATTTCCGGGTCAATGTGTATCGCTATCAGGGAGTTATCGGTATAGCTGCCCGGGTAATTCGTACCGTCATTCCGGATCTGGAATCCCTTGGGCTTCCTCCCGTAGTTGGCTCACTGGCCCGCTATCCCAGCGGTCTTATACTGGTAACAGGGCCCACCGGCAGCGGTAAATCTACTACTTTAGCGTCATTGATAGATATTATTAACCAGGAACGCTCCTGCCATATCGTTACCCTGGAAGATCCCATTGAATACATTCACCAGAGCAAAAACAGTCTGATTACCCAGAGAGAAATCGGCACCGACAGCAATGATTTTAACCAGGCATTACGGGCTTCCCTGCGCCAGGACCCGGATGTGATTATGATCGGTGAAATGAGAGATTTGGAGACCATTTCCACCGCCATAACCGCAGCAGAGACCGGTCACCTGGTGCTGGCCACTTTACATACCATCAATTCAGCGCAGACGGTAGAGCGGATTGTAGATGTGTTCCCCTCCTACCAGCAGGCCCAGGTTCGACTCCAGCTGGCCAACTGCCTGCGGGCGGTCCTGTCCCAGCGACTGCTTCCGCGGATTGATAGTGAACAAATGGTAGTAGCCGTGGAACTCATGATCTGCACACCGGGAATCCGCACCTTGATCCGGGATGGCAAGTACCACCAGATACCCAATGCCATATATACCGGTTCCAAATACGGCATGATAACCATGGAGGATTCCATGCAGCTGTTGATAGACAAGAAATTAATCCAGGCTGATTTTTTGGAAATGGAGAAATCGGCAGAGTTTCCTGAACTGGAGACCTTGGCTCTTACACCGGTACCCCGAAAAACCAGAAAGACTAAAAGTTAAAACCAGCAGGGTTTCTTCTATAATTCTCTTCCGGTTCTCAGGAACGCAAAATCGATATTATAAAAGCTGTTAAACCAATCAAAGCTGCTGCAAATCCACCTGCTCCCACCAGAGTAAGTACATCTCCGCCACCACGACCAGCAGTAACGATCAATGCAGAACTTACCAAACCTGCCGATATAATAAGACTGATTCCCAGGCGGCTGGCCAGTTGATTCAACTGGCGTTTGGCTGAAGCATTGAAATCCACCTGCATGGTGATTTGCAGCTTCCCCTGACCGGTGGTTTTCACCAGTTTTTGAAAGTCCGCCGGCAGAGAGCCCAGCGGTTTTACATCCCGGTAATACTTACGCCGCAGCTGTTTATAAATCCGTTTAGGCTTAAGCCTTTCTTCGAATACCTTGACAGCCAGGGGTTGAACCACTTCCATGAAGTTAAAGCTGGGGTCCAGCTTTTTCCCTACCCCCTCTACAGTAACCAGAGCTTTCATTAAAGCAGTAAGATATGAGGGCATTCTTAGGTCGTGGT
>ERZ795062.2002-NODE-2002-length-13746-cov-8.851727_pt1 | contig 13746 bp, 7 predicted proteins | sample MGYA00375146_ERZ795062 | MGnify/ENA primary metagenome ERZ795062 (study PRJEB30191, sample SAMN05720281) | activated sludge metagenome | isolation source: Anaerobic digester | place: USA | collected 2015-07-16 ... | reverse complement strand
ACGAACACGGCCGGCATCTCAATCCCAGCGGTTGCGGCAACACGTTCAACATGGGCAACCCCCATGTCGTGCAGATGATCATGGACAGCCTGCGTTGGTGGATTCAGGCCTACGGTGTGGACGGCTTCCGATTTGACCTGGCCACGGCCCTGGGGCGTGATCCAGCGAAGGGCCAGCACTTCAACCCGAACAGCCCCTTGTTTGCCGCCATCGCCCAGGATCCGGTGCTGGCGCGCGCCAAGCTCATCGCCGAGCCTTGGGACATCGGCCCCGCCGGCTACCAGACCGGTCACTTCGGCCCCCGCTGGCACGAGTGGAACGACCAGTTCCGCGACACGGTGCGGGCCTGGTGGCTGGGCCACCCCTGCACCCGTGGGCAGATCGCCCGGCGCCTGGCCGGCTCCAGCGACCTGTTCGAGGCCAGCGGCCGCAGCCCGCTGGCGAGCGTCAACCTGATCACCGCACACGACGGCTTCACACTGGCGGACCTGACGGCCTATCTGAACAAGCACAACGAGGCCAACGGCGAGGACAACCGCGACGGGCACAACCACAACCTGAGCGCCAACGCCGGCCACGAAGGGCCGACGCAGGACCCTGCCATCCTGCAGCGCCGCACCCGGTGGCGTCGCGCCCTGCTGGCCACGCTGCTCTGCGCACAGGGCACGCCGCAGCTGCTGGCCGGCGACGAACTGGCCCACAGCCAGCAAGGCAACAACAACGCGTACTGCCAGGACAACGCGGTCACCTGGCTGGACTGGGCCTCGGCTGACGAAGCGCTAACAACCTTCGTGGCAGGTCTGGTGCACCTGCGCCAGCGCTTCCCGGGTTTGCGCCACCCGATGTGGTTTCATGGCGAAGGCGACGCCGGCGGGCCGATGCCCGACATTGCGTGGCGAACGGCCGACGGCGCGCGCCCCGACAACCAGGCCTGGGAACTGCCCGATGGTCGGCTCCTTTGCTGTGTCATCACCGTGGGCGAGTGCGGCAAGCCGCCCAGGGAGCGGCTCATGCTGATCCTTCTGGCCGGTGAAACCGAGGCCGAGGTGCACCTGCCCGAGGGACGCTGGAACATCATGCTCGACAGCGGCCGCGGCCAGGTGTCCGGGCCTGGCGGGCCGCCGCTGGCCAGCGCCCAGACCTCGCTGCGGATCGCGCCACCGAGCGTCGTGGTGCTGGTCCAGCCCCTGGAGCCTCACGGCCACTCCGTCCTGGAGACCCCGACATGACGAACCCGGTGCCGGGCCACCCGTTGCTCGCGCGTCGCAGCAGTGGCGTGCTGCTGCACCTGACCAGCCTGCCCGGACGACACGGCAGTGGCGACCTGGGCCCGTCGGCGCACCATTTTCTGGACTGGCTGGCCCTGTCAGGCCAGACCCTGTGGCAGATCCTGCCGCTGACCCCGCCGGGCGCCGGTCACTCGCCCTACCAGAGCCCGTCGGCTTTTGCCGGCAGCCCCTGGCTGGTGGATCTGGACGACCTGGCTCAAGCCGGCTGGCTGGAGCGCTTGCCCGACCCCGATTTGGACGCGGACCATTGCGACTTTGCCCGCGTGGTGCCCTACCGCCTGAGCGCCCTGCGCGCCGCCTGGCGTGGTTTTGACGAGCGCGCCAACCCGAACGACCGCGAATCTCTGGCCGGGTTCATCCGTGCACAGGCCGACTGGCTGGACGACTACGCCCTGTTCATGGTCCTGCAGGACCGCCATGGCCCGTCATGGCCCCATTGGCCCCAGCCCTTGGCGCGACGGAGCCCGCAGGCCCTGCAAGCCGTGCGAGCCGAGGCCGCAGCGGAGCTGGGCTTCTGGCAGTTCGTGCAGTGGCGCTTCCACGCGCAATGGCAGCGCCTGCGCGAGCACGCCCATGCGCGGGGTATCCGCATTGTGGGCGATGCGCCAATCTTCGTGGCGCACCAGAGTGCCGACGTCTGGGCCCATGCGGATCAGTTCCTGCTGGACGAGGCGGGCGAGCCGCAGGTCGTGGCGGGTGTGCCACCCGACTATTTCAGCGAGACCGGCCAGCGCTGGGGCAATCCCCTGTATCGCTGGGACGCCATGGCGCGCGATGGTTTCCGCTGGTGGACGCATCGCCTGGCGCATCTGCTGTCACTCGTGGACGTGGCGCGGCTCGATCACTTCCGCGGCTTCGAGGCTTGCTGGGAAATCCCGTCCAGCGAACCGACGGCCCAGGGCGGACATTGGCGTCCTGGCCCGGGCGAGGCGTTCTTCCAGGCCATCGGCGAGGCGCTCGGCCCCTTGCCGATCATTGCCGAAGACCTGGGCATCATCACCGAGGCGGTGACCCACCTGCGCCACCGCTGCGGCTTTCCCGGCATGCGGGTGATGCAATTTGCCTTCGGCGACACGGCGCAAAACCCTTATCTGCCGCACAACTTCGGGCGCTGCACCGTGGCCTACACCGGCACCCATGACAACAACACCACCGTCGGCTGGTGGGCCGGCGCCAGTGACGCCGAGCGCCAGGCGGCCCGTGATTACCTGGGCCCGATGGCCGACCAGGAGATTCACTGGGCCATGATCCACGCGCTCTCGCAGTCGGTCGCCAACACCCTGGTGATCCCGTTCCAGGACGTGCTGGGGCTGGACGCCCGCCACCGAATGAACACGCCTGGCCAGCCCGACGGGTGCTGGACCTGGCGCTTTGTCTGGTCCGATGTCGGCGACGAGCCGGCCCGGCGCCTGGCGGCCATGGCCCGGGCGCACGGGCGGGCCTGAGATCCACCGCCGACCCCATGCCCGACAACCTTGCATCGACATCCACGAACCGCTGACCCAGGAGGAACCGCATGAACCAGAACGAACCCCACCAACTTGCCCGACGCACCATTGGCCTGGTGCTGGCGGGCGGGCGCGGCTCCCGGCTGCACGCGCTGACGGACCGGCGTGCCAAGCCGGCGGTCTACTTCGGCGGCAAGTTCCGCATCGTCGACTTTGCGCTGTCGAACTGCCTGAACTCCGGCGTGCGCCGCATCGGCGTGGTGACACAGTACAAGTCGCACAGCCTGCTGCGCCACCTGCAGCGCGGCTGGTCCTTCCTGCGCAGCGAGTTCAACGAGTTCATCGACCTGCTGCCAGCGCAGCAGCGCATCGACGAGACCTCGTGGTACCAGGGCACGGCCGACGCGGTGTTCCAGAACCTGGACATCCTGCTGGCGGAACAGCCCGAATACATCCTGATCCTGGCGGGCGACCATGTCTACAAGATGGACTACGCCAACCTGATCGCGGACCACGTGGCGCAGGGGGCGCCCTGCACCGTGGCCTGCATCGAGGTGCCGCTGGCCGAAGCCAGCGCCTTCGGCGTGATGGCGGTCGACGCGAAGCGGCGCATCGTGCGTTTCGATGAGAAACCGGCCAACCCCGCGCCGATGCCTGGCCGTCCCGGCCACGCGCTGGCCAGCATGGGCGTCTACGTGTTCCATGCCGACTATCTCTTTGAGGCACTGAAGGCGGACGCCAAGGCCCATGGGTCGAGCCGCGATTTCGGCAAAGACCTGATCCCGGCAATCGTTGCGCGTGGCGAAGCGGTGGCGCACCCGTTCGGTCTGTCGTGCGTCAAGAGTTCTTCCGATGCGCCGGCCTACTGGCGCGACGTCGGGACGATCGACGCCTACTGGTCGGCGAATCTTGACCTGACCGGTATCACGCCCGATCTGGACATGTACGACCGCGAGTGGCCGATCTGGACCCACCAGGAACAGCTGCCGCCGGCCAAGTTCGTGTTCAACGACGACGGGCGCCGCGGCATGGCGGTCGATTCGCTGGTGTCCGGCGGCTGCATCATCTCGGGGGCGTTCGCGCGCCGCTCGGTGCTGTTCTCCAAGGTCCGGCTGCATTCGTACAGCCATGTCGAAGAGGCGGTGCTGCTGCCCGAGGTCGACGTCGGGCGCCATTGCAGGTTGCGCAAGGTCGTCATTGACAAGGGTTGCCGCATTCCTGCAGGCCTGTCGATCGGGTTCGATGCCGCCGAGGATGCGCGCCGCTTCTTCCGCACCGAGCAGGGCGTGGTGCTGGTCACCCGGGAAATGCTGGATCGTCTGGACGTGGCGGGGGAGCCAACCGGGGACCATGCGTGAACATTCTTTACGTCTGCACCGAGGTCTACCCCCTGCTCAAGACCGGCGGGCTGGCCGATGTCAGCGCCGCCCTGCCGGCCGCACTGCACGCGCTGGGCAACGATGTGCGGGTCCTGCTGCCGGCATTCGCGCCGATTGCGGCCGGCTTCGTCGCCGACGGCGCGCCGCTGCGCCTGCCATCCTCTGGCGGGCCCACCGTCGCCACGACCCTGTCACCCGCGCCGGTGATCGTGCCCGGGCGGCTGGCGGGTAACGGGCAGCCCGCCTACCTGCTGGAGGCCCCCGCGCTGTACCGTCGCCCGGGGGGGCCTTACCTGGACGCCCAGGGCCAAGACTGGCCGGACAACGCCGCCCGCTTCGCCTTGCTGGGCTGGGCGGCCGCCTGGCTCGGCTGCGGGGGTGATCCGGCCTGGCGGCCCGAGGTGGTCCACGCCCACGACTGGCATGCCGCCCTGGCGCCGCTCTACCTGCAACAGCTGGCCGGCTCCCACCCGCGGCCAGCGACCGTGTTCACGGTGCACAACCTTGCCTACCAGGGACAGTTTGGCGCGGACACCCTGGCCAGCCTGGGCCTGCCGGCCTCGCTGTTCCGCTTCGATGGCATCGAGTTCCACGGCAATGTCTCGTTCATGAAAGCGGGGCTTCAGTTTGCCGACGCCATCACCACCGTCAGCCCCCGTTACGCGCGTGAAATCATGACACCGGAACAGGGCTGCGGTCTCGACGGCGTGCTGCGCTACCGCGCTGAGCAGGTGAGCGGCATCCTCAACGCCGTGGACTACGCGGTCTGGAACCCTGCCACCGACCCGCTGGTGACCCCACCCTACGACCACGACCGGCTGGCGGGCAAGGCGCAGGCCAAACGGGACCTGCAGCGCCTGCTCGGCCTGGACGACCGCCCCGACGCGCTGCTGTTCGGCGCGGTCACCCGCCTGAGCGAGCAAAAGGGCCTGCACCTGCTGCCCGCCGTGCTGGACGGGCTGGTGGGCGCCGGTGGCCAGCTCGCCGTGCTGGGCAGCGGCGATGCCGGCATTGAAGCGGCCATCGAGCAGGCTGTGAATCGCCATCCGGGGCAGGCGGTGCTGCGCCGCGGCCATGACGAGGCGCTGGCGCACCGCATGTTCGCCGGCGCCGACGTGCTGCTGGTGCCCTCGCGTTTCGAACCCTGCGGCCTGACACAGCTCTATGCGCTTCGCTATGGTGCATTGCCGCTGGTGCACGGTGTCGGCGGGCTGGCCGACACGGTCACCGACTGCTCGGCACCGGCGCTGGCCGATCACACCGCAAGCGGCTTCGTGTTCCACGACTTCAGCCCGGCCGGCCTGCGCGGGGCCGTGGCACGTGCCTTCGACCTGTTCCGGCGTCCCAAAGACTGGCGCACCGTCCAGGCCCATGCCATGCAGTTGCGATTTGACTGGCACGATGCGGCTCAGGCGTATGCCGCGCTGTACCGGCGCCTCGTCGAGGCACCCGGCACGGCTCATGCATGAGCTCGTCGGACCCGATCACCCCAGCCACCGCATTCCACGGAAACACCATGCCCAGCGCCCAGCCCTTCTATTTCGACCATCCCACCAACACGGTCGACGCCCTGCGCCGCTCGATCGCCAACCGCCTGGTCTACGCGGTCGGCAAGGACGTGCGCTCGGCCACGCCACGGGACTGGCTGTTTGCCATCCTGTACGCGGTGCGCGACCGCATCATGGACAGCTGGCGCGAGTCGGTGAACACCGCGCGCGAGCAGGATGCCAAGCGCGTCTACTACCTCTCGATGGAGTTCCTGACGGGGCGCATGCTGACCAACGCGCTGATGGCCGTCGGGATCTACGACGACACCAAGGCGGCGTGTGCCCAACTTGGGGCGGATTTCGAGGCCTTGCTGGACCTGGAGGCCGATCCCGGCCTGGGCAATGGCGGGTTGGGCCGCCTGGCCGCCTGTTTCCTGGACTCGATCGCCACGCTGGGCCTGCCGGGCATGGGCTACGGCATCCGCTATGACTACGGCATGTTTTCCCAGCGCATCGTCGACGGGCGCCAGGTCGAGGAACCCGACGGCTGGCTGATCAATGGCAACCCCTGGGAATTCATGCGCCCGGAACTCAGCTATTCGGTGCGTTTCGGGGGCCGGCTCACGACCGAGAACGGCCGGGTCCGGTGGGTCGACACGGACGACGTGGTGGCCACGGCCTACGACAACGGGGTGCCCGGCTACCAGCTGACCTCCGTCACCACCCTGCGGCTGTGGTCGGCGCGGGCCACCAGCGCGATCAACCTCGCGGCCTTCAACAAGGGCGACTACATGGGCGCGGTGGAGGCAAAGAACCAGTCGGAGAACGTTTCCCGCGTGCTCTACCCGGACGACAGCACCGACCATGGGCGGGAACTGCGCCTGCGCCAGGAGTTCTTCTTCGTCAGCGCCTCGCTGCAGGATCTGCTGCGCCGCTTCCTGAAAGACCATGGCCGCCTTGACCTCCTGGCCGACAAGGTTGCCATCCACCTGAACGACACCCACCCCGCACTGGCCGTGCCCGAGCTCATGCGCCTGCTGATCGACGAGCACCGCATGGACTGGGACAGCGCCTGGGCCCAATGCGGCCGCATCTTCAGCTACACCAACCACACGCTGATGCACGAGGCGCTGGAAACCTGGCCGGTGGACCTTCTGGGGCGCCTGCTACCCCGGCACCTGCGCATCATCTTCGACCTCAACGCGCGATTCCTGGCCGGGCTGCACGAGAGCCATCCCGGCGAACCCGACCTGCTGCGGCGTGTGTCGCTGATCGACGAACACGGCCCGCGCCGTGTGCGCATGGCCTACCTTTGCGTGCTGGCGAGTCACAAGGTCAATGGGGTGTCGGCGCTGCACAGCGAGTTGATGTGTCAGACGATCTTCAGCGACTTCGCGCGCCTGTTCCCCGAGCGCTTCTGCAACAAGACCAACGGGATCACGCCCAGGCGCTGGCTGGCGCAGGCCAACCAGCCACTGGCCAAGCTGATCGATGACCGGATCGGGCCCACTTGGCGGCGCAACCTCGACGAGCTGGCGGGACTGAGAGAGCTTGCCACCGAGCCGGCGTTCAACAACGCCGTTCGCCTGGCCAAGCAGCAGAACAAGCGGCGTCTGGCCGACTACATCCTGCGCGAACTCGATATCCGGGTCGATCCCGACAGCCTGTTCGACGTGCAGGTCAAGCGCATGCACGAATACAAGCGGCAGCTGCTCAATGTGCTGCACGTGATCACCCGCTACCACCAGATCCTGGCGAACCCGCAGGGCAACTGGGTACCCCGCACCGTGATCATCGCCGGCAAGGCCGCCTCGGCCTACCGAATGGCCAAACAGGTGATCCGCCTGGTCAACGATGTCGCCCAGGTCGTCAACGCCGACCCGGTGATCGGCAACCGGCTGAAGGTGGTGTTCATCCCGAACTACCGCGTCACCCTGGCCGAGATGATCATTCCAGCCGCCGACCTGTCCGAGCAGATTTCAACCGCCGGTACCGAAGCCTCCGGGACCGGCAACATGAAGTTCGCCCTTAACGGTGCACTGACCATCGGCACCTGGGACGGCGCGAACATCGAGATTGCCGAACACGTGGGCCTGGACAACATCTTCATCTTCGGCAACCGGACCGAGCGCGTCGCGGAACTTCGCGCCCACGGCTACCAGCCGCGCCGGTACTACGACAACAACTACGAACTGAAAACCGCCATCGATCGGGTCGCCGACGGTGCGTTCTCGCCGGAACAACCCGATCGCTACCAGGACATCACCGGCGCCCTGCTCGAATCGGACTACTACCAGCTGCTGGCCGACTACGACGACTACGTCGCGACCCAGTGCCGCGTGGATGACCTGTACCGCCGGCCGTCAGAGTGGGCCCGCCAGGCGATTTTGAACATCGCCGGGATGGGCGCTTTTTCGTCGGATCGGACCATCCGCGAGTACGCCACCGAAATCTGGGGCGTCAAGCCCCTGTTCGGCAGCGCCCCGGCCGCCTGAGCGTTGCGAAGACGGGGGCGCCTGGCCTACGATGAGCGTCCGCCATGCCGCACAACGACTTTGCCTCCCTCTTTGACTGGTTGCCCCTGGGCGCCTACCGCAGCAGCCTGCAGGGGCGCCAGCTGCGGGCCAATCCGGCGCTGGTCCGCATCAACGGCTTCACATCCGAAGCCGAAATGCTGGCCGCCGTCGACGACATCGGCGGCAAGTGGTACGTGCAGCCCGGGCGGCGGGAAGAATTCCGCGCGCAGCTGGACGCGCACGGCGAGGTGCAAAACTTCATTTCGGAGGTCTACCGCTACCGCACCCGGGAACGCATCTGGGTCCGGGAGCACGCCCGCCTGGTGCCTGGCGCCGATGGCCGCCCGATGTTCTACGAAGGCACGGTGGAGGACATCACCGAGAGCCAGCGCGCCACGGACTCTCTGGCCATCACGCTGAAAAACATCAGCCAGGGCATCATGCGCTTTGACGCAGACGGCCGTTGCGTCTTCTACAACGAGCAGGCGCGGCAATTGCTGGACCTGCCGTCGGACTTGATGGAGCGGCAACCCACCGCGCACGAACTGGTGCTGTGGCAGCAGGCTCGCGGCGATTTCGGCGACAAACTCAACGGATTGCCCTCCGCGGACGACCGGGCGTTTCTGGCCCGCATCATCCAGGCCCGGGACCCGGCCACCGCCCACCACGCCCCCACCCGCAGCTACGTGCGCCGCACGCGCCAGGGCCGGACGCTGGAGATCCGCAGCCGCGCCCTGCCCGACGGCGGCTCGGTGCGCACCTACACCGACGTCACCGACTACGTGCAGGCGCAGGAGGCGCTGGCGCGCCAGCAGGCCATGCTCAGCGCACTGGTCAACAACATCCCCGACCGGATCTGGCTCAAGGACGCCCACGGGGTGTACCTCTTGTCCAACCCCGCCCACCAACGCCAGCATGGGCTCAGCCAGCAGCAGATCATCGGCAAGACCGCCCAGGAGCTGTTCGGCGACCGCTACGGAATCGGCTACCGCGAGGCTGACCTGCTGGCCATGGCCAGCCCCACCCCGCTGGTCTATGAAGACCGCCTGGTCAACCACGAGACGGGTGCCGTGCAGTACTACGAACTGGTCAAGGTGGCCATGCGCGACGAGGGGGGGCGCTGCACGGGCCTGCTGGGCATTGCGCGCGACATCACCGCACGCAAGCAGACCGAGGCCGACCTGATCGCCGCACGCGACGCAGCCGATGCGGGCCATCGCGCCAAAGCCGAGTTCCTGGCCAACATGAGCCACGAGATCCGCACGCCGATGAATGCGGTGATCGGCATGAGCGACCTGTTGCTGCAAACGCCGCTGACCGCACAGCAGCAGGAGTTTGCCGAGATCATCCGCACCAGCGGCGAAACCCTGATGGCCCTGATCAATGGCATCCTGGATTTCTCCCGGCTCGAATCCGGCAAGCTGGATCTGGAAAGCGTGCCGGTCAACGTCGGCGACTGCCTGGAGAGCGCCCTCGACCTGTGCTGCGGCGCCGCGCGGGACAAGGGTGTGGACCTGCTGTACTGGATCGACGACGAGGTGCCGCGTCACATCCTGGGTGACAGCACGCGCTTGCGCCAGGTGCTGGTCAACCTGATCAGCAATGCCGTGAAATTCACCGCCGAGGGGGAGGTCTGTGTGCAGCTGGCGTGGCGCCGCGTCGACGACGGCAGCACCCTGCTGCAGGGATCGGTCCGGGACACGGGCATCGGCATCCCCGCTGACCGGCAGGACCGGCTGTTCCGCTCGTTCAGCCAGGTGGATGCCTCGACCACGCGCCAGTTCGGCGGCACCGGTCTGGGCCTGGCGATCTGCCGGCGGCTGCTCACCCTGATGAACGGCCGGATCTGGGTGGACTCGAGCCCCGGCACCGGTTCCTGTTTCCAGTTCGAACTGCCTTGCAGAAGCGCCGTGGCAGATGACGGCCTCGACCCGCCCGCGCCACCCACCGCCCTGGCGGGGCGCCATCTGTTGCTGGTGGCAGACCCGCGCTCAAGCCGGGATTTTCTGGAACGCCAGGCCCGGCGCTGGGGCCTGCAGGTCCAGACCACGGATTCATGGGACGAGGCGATGGCCCGCCTGAACGGGGAAGGGCAGCTGGACGCCGCCCTCATCGACCTTGACTGGTGCGACGCCCGCGGCCGCCGTGGAACCGCTCTGGCAGCCACCTTGCGGCAACAGGGCTTGCGCCGGCAGCTGCCCTTGCTGGCCCTGACCAGCGGATCCATGGACGACCCGCTGTTTGCCAGGCTGAGGCCCATCCGCGCCGTGGGCAAGCCCCTGCGCTACCGGCTCCTGCTCGATGCCCTGTGTGAGGCCCTGCGTGAGGCCCCCGCGGACTGGACGGCACGCACGGCGACGCCGGTCGAGCAACCCCTGGCCACGCGCCTGCCGCTGCGCATCCTGCTGGCCGAGGACAACGCGGTCAACCTGCGCGTGTCCTCGTTGATCCTGAGCGGGCTGGGCTATGACATCCAGATCGCGGCCGATGGCCACCAAGCCGTGGAGAAAGTCTGCCACGGGGCGCCCGGCGAAACGTTCGACGTGGTGCTGATGGACGTGCAGATGCCGGTCATGGACGGGCTGGAAGCCAGCCGGCAGATTGGTGCCGCGCAAACCCTGGCACGCCGCCCATGGATCATCGCCATGACCGCCAACGCCATGGAAGGTGACCGCGTCGCCTGCCTGGCCGCCGGCATGGACGACTACCTCAGCAAGCCGGTCCGTGCGGCGACCCTGGTCGATGCACTGCAGCGCGCCAGCGCCGCGCTCGCGCATCGGCGAGCCACCGCGGACTGACAGCCCCGCTTCAGGCCCCGCCGTCCCGCTTGGCCGCAAGCTGGCGCGGACGGCGCCGACCGCGTACAGTGTTGTCCTGTATCCGCAGCCCGGCCGCCCCACGGCCTGATGAACCCATGAATGCTCCGATCCACCGCGAAATCCCTCCGTCCGCCCTGCTCGACGCCGACCGCGCCCTGGCCGGCATCAGCGCGACCTGGGACGACGACATCGTCCACCGGCTGACCCGCTACATCACCATTCCCGCCAAGTCGCCGTCCTTCGACCCCGACTGGGTAGCCCACGGCCACATCGAGACTGTCGTGCGCGAGGCCGCCGACTGGGTGCTGGCCCAGAAGGTGCCGGGCCTGACGCTGGAGATCGTGCGCCTGAACAAGCCGGACGGCTCGCCGCGCACGCCGGTGTTGTTCTTCGAGATCGAGGCGACCCGGCCCGCTGGCGGCCAGACCGTGTTGATGTATGGCCACCTGGACAAGCAGCCCGAGTTCAACGGCTGGCGCAGCGACCTCGGCCCCTGGAGCCCGAAGTACGAAGACGGCAAGCTCTACGGGCGCGGCGGCGCGGACGATGGCTACGCCGTGTATGCGGCCATCGCCGCCGTGCAGGCCCTCAAGCAGCAGAACGTGGCGCACCCGCGCATCGTCGGCCTGATCGAGACCTGCGAGGAGTCCGGCTCGTACGACCTGCTGCCCTATGTGGAGGCCTTGCGCGCGCCCGGCAACGACCGCCTGGGCGACGTCGGCCTCGTCGTCTGCCTGGACTCAGGTGCCGGCAACTACGACCAGCTCTGGCTGACCACCAGCCTGCGCGGCATGGCCAGCGGCACCCTCAAGGTGGAAATCCTCACCGAGGGCATCCATTCGGGCGACGCCTCGGGCCTGGTGCCCTCGAGCTTTCGCATCATGCGCCAGGTGCTGGACCGGCTGGAAGACAGCGCCACCGGCCGGTTGCTGCCCGCGAGTTTTCACTGTGAGGTGCCCGCCGAGCGGCTGGCGCAGGCCCAGGCCACGGCCGCCATCCTGGGCGAGGAGGTCTACCGGCGCTTCCCCTGGGCGCACTATGACTGCGGCGGCTCCACCACCTTTGCGCTGCCCACCACCACCGACCCGCTGCAGGCCCTGCTCAACCGCACCTGGCTGCCCACGCTGTCCGTCACCGGTGCCGAAGGCTTTCCCACCCTCCAGGACGCCGGCAACGTGCTGCGCCCCTGGACCGCTTTCAAGCTCAGCCTGCGCCTGCCGCCGCTGGTGGACGCCGCGGCCGCCGTGCAGGAGCTCAAGGCGCTGCTGGAAGACAACGCGCCCTACCAGGCGAAAGTGACCTTCGACAGCAGCGGTGGCGCCTCCGGCTGGAATGCGCCATCGGCCACGCCCTGGTATGAAGCGGCCCTGCACGCGGCCAGCCGAGCGCATTTCGGTGCGCCCTGCGGCTTCATCGGGCAAGGCGGCACGATTCCCCTGATGAACCTGCTCAGCCTGGGGTTCCCGACGGCGCAGATGATGGTCTGTGGCGTGCTCGGGCCGCGCAGCAACGCGCATGGCCCCAACGAGTTCCTGCACGTGCCCTACGCGCGCAAGCTGACGGCCGCGGTGGCCCAGGTCATCGCCGCCATGCCCTGACCGGAACACCTGGCAAGCACCGAGGCCGCCATGCCCGACACCACCCTGCGCAGCTTCACCGCCCATGATGGCAGCAACCTGGCCGTGATGGACTGGCCGCTTCCATCAGGCACGCCCACTCGGGGCCTGGTGATCATCGTGCACGGCCTGGGGGAGCACGCGGGCCGCTACGACCATGTGGCTGAGCGACTGAACAGCTGGGGCTTTGCCGTGCGCAGCTACGACCAGCACGGCCATGGCGAATCCGACGGCAAGCCCGGGGCCTTGCCGAGCGACAGCTTCCTGCTGGACAACCTGGCCGAGCTGCTCGATACCTCGCGCCGGCGCATGGACCCGCGCCTGCCGCTGATCCTGCTGGGCCACAGCCTGGGCGGGCTGGTGGCGGCACGGCTGGTGTCGCTCAACCTGCGCACGGTGGACGGGCTCGTCCTGTCCTCGCCCGCGCTGGATGCGGGCATGAACGCTTTTCAGAAGCTGCTGGTCAGCGTGCTGCCGCGCGTGGCGCCCAACCTGCGCGTAGGCAACGGGCTGGATGCCCGCTTTCTGTCTCATGATGCCGATGTGGTGCAGGCCTACCGTGACGACCCGCTGGTGCATGACCGCATCAGCGCCCGGCTGGCGCGCTTCATCGCCGATGCGGGGCCGGCGGTGCTGGCCAGCGCGCCGCAATGGCGGGTCCCCACGCTGCTGCTCTATGCCGGTGCCGACCGGCTGGTGAACCCGGCCGGCAGCCGCGCCTTTGGCGCGGCGGCACCTGCCGGCGTCGTGAGCACGCACTGCTTTGCGCCGCTGTACCACGAGATCTTCAATGAAGTCGAGCGCGAAGCCGTGTTTGCGCAGCTCAAAGACTGGCTGGACGCAAGATATTGAGGCAAATTGCCTTGTTCCCAGCGTCAATCGGTCGTTGACAGCTATTTTTTTTGGAGCAATCCGCCCAGCATGCCGAACAGGTCGCCGGCATCGCCGAGGCCGCCTTCGGGCGCCGTGCCATGGGGCGTCAGGTGGTCGATCAGGGACGGCAGCGCCTGGGCCAGCTGGCCGGCGGTGTCACCCGGGCTCGCGCCCAGCTGCTTCGACAGCTCGCTCATCAGGTCGCCACCCAGCACCGAGCCGAGCTGATCGCCCGTGATCGGGGCGTTCTGACCAGTCCCGATCCATGAACCCAGCACCTCACCCAGGCCCGCCTGGTTGAATTTTTCCTTGAGGCCCT